>Ga0315274_10014003_pt1 | contig 11391 bp, 13 predicted proteins | sample YL17G02_20_MG_FD_203700 | JGI IMG/M metagenome (GOLD analysis project Ga0315274, IMG submission 203700) | Sediment microbial communities from Yellowstone Lake, YNP, Wyoming, USA - YL17G02_20 | ecosystem: Environmental > Aquatic > Freshwater > Lake > Sediment | place: USA: Wyoming | collected...
CTGGCCTGCTCCAGCATCGCCTCCGAGGCGTCGACCCCGACAACCTCCCCGTCCGGTCCGAGCCGGCGGGCCAGCTCCCGGGAAAGGAGACCCGTCCCGCAGCAAAGGTCGAGAATCCGGTCGGCCGGGCCAAGGCCGAGCCGGACGACCTCTCTGGCCAGAAGAGGCCGGTAGCGACCGAAGGTCACGGCGGCTATGAACGGCTCGTACAGCCGGGCCGTCCGCCGGTCGTAGGAGAGGCTGCTGCCGTCATCGGGCGTGTTCATGGCTTCACCGGGCACCCAGTGATCGCGGAGAGCGGACCCCGATGGGTGAAGACGCCGTTGACGTCCACGAGTCTTGGGTCCATGCCGATGCCTCCCAAAGTGCCCTTTCTGGTCTTCTGCTCTCGGGCCTTCTCGTCTGCGGCCTGAGGGAACTTCTCGTCCCCGTTCCACGTAGTGAAGAGAGTTTGTCACGAGTGAGGGGAGTTCCGCATGCAGGACTACGGATCCGCGGGATCGGCGCCAGCCCTGCCACGGGGCACGGCCCGGGTGTGGCTGTCGCTGGCGCTGCTGACGGTGGCCCTTCTTGTGACCGTCCCGGTCTACTCCGGTCTGCCGACAAAGGCTCTGGTAATCGCCAACCGCTTCGGCTTGGCGGCCCTGTGGGGGCTTCTCGCCCTCGCGACCACGAGGACCGAGCGGCTCGCCTGGGCTCGCCCCGTGCTGCTGAGCCTGTTCGGCGTCTCGTTGGGATTCTCGCTGACCTACTTCGTCGGGGACGGGCTGGCCGCGTGGCTCGGACTCTCGACCGCCAGACCAATCGGGGCGGCGCTGGCCAAGCTGTCGGAGGCGCTCCCCATGTACGCCACCATCTTCCTGGCCGCCTTCCTGGCGAGACAGAGCCTTGCCTCGCTAGGCCTACGGAAGGGCCGGTTGTGGCTCAGTCTCGGGCTCGGCCTGCTCTCAGCGGTTCCGCTGCTGGGCATGGTCGCGTTGGACCCCGCCGGCGACATGAAGGCCCTGCTGGCAGTGCCCGCGGCGACCGTGCTGTCCTGGCTGCCGTGGATTGGGCTGTTCTCCATCGCGAACGGGTTCATGGAGGAGTTGTGGTTCCGGGGCTCCTGGTTCGGGGCGTTCAGGCAGGCGATCGGGTCACCCGCCGCCATGCACGTCACGAGCATCGCCTTCGGACTCGCGCACGTCATTGTGTATTGGGGCCAGCCGGCCATGTTCTTGCTGCTGGCGCCTGTGTGGCTCTACATGGGTTACGCGTACGCCTTCATCGTCCGCAAGACCGGGTCGCTATGGGGGGCGGTTCTTTCCCACGCCATCGCGGACGTCCTGTTCCTGCTCGTCGCCTTCGGAAGCCGCGGGGGGCTGTAGGTCGGCCAGCCCCTTTCCCCTTCCGTCGATGAATGATACGCAGTGGCTACCATTCGCAGCCGAGCCAGGGGCACTCTACGCCGCCACCACCCAGGGCGAGGATACAGGGCTCCTATGGCGCAACTGCGCGACGCGAGCCCATCGCCTGGACGGTACGAACTTCGAGAATCCCGAGGGTCTCCGGGCCTCGGCTTGGAGGACGAAGTCTTGAATCGTCTCCGCCAGACGGGGCTCACCCCTTCTATGATTATGGCCGAGAAATAGGGACACGCCGGTCGCTGGCCAATGGCGGCGTACCCGTATTTGATATCGACCACGTCGCTGTCAGGGTTCTTCTCCTCTATCCTGCCGTGGGTTTCTGGCGAACCGTCCGCGCAAATCGACACCGCATAGAGCGACAAGACACCGGCTCCTGCGGGGCAACATCTCTGCCCGAGCTCGAGCTCCTGCAAGGCAACATTCGCCGGAGCACACGGTTGCTCTAAGGTCAAAACCTCTTACAGAGCTGAGGATGGCTGAGTTGGGGGTGGTCAGGCAGGGTTGCCACTAGGTCATCGGTTCCTCCTCTAGAACGTGTCTGTCATGCCTGAATTCGGATTCCCTTGGCACATACTCCAAACGACCAGCATAGCCCCGTGTACGCAGAAGTTCCCTAAGGGCTTGGCCATACAGCCACCGGCCCGTTCTGAAGTACTCACCGAACACGGGAGAGCGGTAGTCTTCGTCAGCCATCTCGGCTCCGTGGCTGTACTTAGAGCGGATGACGTAAAGCTCCTTGGCAAACCTCCCGACCCATCCCATCTCGGGCCCAGGCTCGAGACCCATGCTGGCCTGCACGGCTCGGACGAACTCGCTTGTCCCGAACTTCCCTGGACAGAGAAGGGCCTCGTAAGCGGCAGCCAGAAGCACGATCCGGTCGAAGTAATGCATAGAATCCACATTGCAGCATGCAGTGACATAGAGACGGCTAGACCGGAGAAGCCTCCTCCACCACTCATCCGCGAGATGCGGGGAGGCCTCAAGGGCGTTTGACAGCCCGGGAAGAACATGGTTGGCCCGGACATCACTTTCGGAGGGCTCCCATTGAGAGGTGTACGGTGGCCTAACTAGTCGAAAATGCCCGCTTCTCAAGTCCGTTCGACGAACGTAGCTCCCCGAGTCCACCACAATGTGCTGGCGGTCAGGCTGGATTCCGTGTACAAAGAGACGAAACGTCTCACCCACGGGCAGGAACCAGCCGGCGACCGTCGTGAGAGAGCCGGCAGCTAGTAGGGTGACCGTGTCGCTTAGCCGCTCCCAGCACCGGGAGTGCCAGTAGGCTGGGAACAGAGGCTTTGAGGGTCTGTGCAGCAGGGTTACACTCTCAACGCGGTCGTACTCGTCGCTGTATCTGCTGAAGTACCACCTCGCGGTCTCAGCGAATCCAGCAGGGAGAAGCTCTGCGGCGGTGTCTGGAGAGACTGGAGTCATGACCAGGCCCCCGAACGCAAGCGGGCCACGTGCTCGCAGGTAAGGCAGGACGGCCACAAACTTAAGACCATGCGGCCTTCGTCTTCTGGCCATAGGTCCCCCTCACAGGCATCAGGGAAGGGATTCCGTCGAACCTTGGCTAGTCCCTGCAAGAACTGCCGTGACTCAGCGTCCAGACGGCGGGGCTGATGATTGTCCAGGCCGGGCCGGGTCAGGCCTGCGCCGGCCCTTTCAGTTCGCATCCATAATCGCCCGGCCTGCTACGGGGTTGGCACGGGGTAACCCTCTCCCGGCCCACTCTTCCAAGCGGCAGGCCGGATTGCCCGAGGCCGACCAAGGCCTACATCGGCTACCACCTCAAGGCCGCCGGCGTGGGCCACGCCCTTTTCTCCGACGAGGCGGTCCCCTAGTCCAGCAGTTCACGAAGGGCCTCCCCCGACGGGTCAACAATGTGGCCACCGCTTGCCTGCTGGTGGGGTTCGTCGAACAGAAAAAGCCTCATCGACGAGGCCACGGTGAAGAAGGCCTTGGCGGAGTTGCCGGACGATCTCGCGGGGTGACATGACGGTGGAGTGAGACACGCGGAGACTCTTGGCGATCGCCCGGTTGATCAGGCCCAACTCATGGTGCAGGCGAAGCATCTCCTTGGTCTTGCGCACGGACATCCTCCTGTTGGCCAACCGCGGCTCCCCTTCCCGAGTTCAGTGCCCCGGGAGCTTCATCCACAGCAAGGGGTAACCCCTATGGCCGGCCCAGTATCCGGCGTCGGCTCGCTCCATGGTGGACGATGCCCACCGGAAGCGGTGCATGGGTTCAATCGAAATTCCCAGACCTGCGGCCCATCGTGTGGACTCTAAAAGTGACAGGGAGATTGCCTGGGCGGGATCCCTGAACATCATGTCGCACCGCGACAGCAGTGAGCTGACATTCTCCTTGGCGAACCGGAAGGTCCACGACCGGCTGGCTCAGTTCGCGAGTGCCCCCCAAGCGTTCGCGAGACGAGAACGCGGAGGGCGGCAGCTACCCCCTCTGGGGGACCCGGAGCCCCCCCATGCGTTCGCTACAGGGGCCCAACCGTCTGGATGAACGGGCGGTATGGCATCTACTTCGAGTGCCCGGAGTGCGGGAATGAGCAAGGCAAGACGGGCCACCGGTCCGGCGGGCTCGCCGGCCCCGAGAGGGCGAGCGACCGCAATGGTCTGGGAGTGGACGGCGTGGCTCGCCGGCGAGGGCCCCGGCGCTGGACGGGGTCCCGCACTGCCCGAGGCATCACGTCCCCATGGTGCGAAAGCGGGGGCGATAGGGCGGGTTCTACGGGTGCCCCAAATGCCCTGCTTGCCGGGAGACCGCGCGCGCTTGTTCCGGCGGGCACGCGGCGAGAGGGCGCAGAGAGGGCCCTTCCGGTAGCAGGGCTGCAAGACCAGCACCCTGTCGTCGGTGGGCCGTTTCTGGAGCACGGGTCCTTCCCGGAGGCATAGCTGGTGCTGCAGCTATCGATCCGGGGGTGAATCGGGGGCGGCAGAGCGACCCGGCGGCTCGACCGGGAGGTAATGATATCCACTGTGGGGAAGCAAAGCATAGCGCAGGACGAAAGAGGGTGACTGCAATGCTGACACGGGTGGCCCTAGCGAACTTCAGGTCATTTGGGCCGGAAGCAACGTCAATACCTCTGGCACCCATAACGGTCTTGCTGGGACGGAATGGGTCCGGCAAATCATCTTTCCTGAAGGCTCTTCTCGCCATGAAGCAGACCGTTCAAAGCCCTTATGCTGGTCGGGCGTTTGTTGCCAACGGCCCCTATACGGAACTAGGGTCGTATGGGGACTATGTACATGGACACGGCACGTCAAACAAGGTCCTAATCAGGGTCGAGTGGAGCCCTGTGAGCACGCAGCCGAGCGAGGAGTACCATCTGCTAGAGGCATCACTGGCGCTCAGGGGCACCAATCGTAGCCGCGTCGTTGTCAGCTCCTACCATGGCGTTTTTGACCGCGTCGTGGTTAGCGGAATTCGTGAGAGACTGGGCTCCTATCGTTTGTCCGTGAAAAGCCAGCGAGGGACACAAGAATTTGCCATTCCTCGGCACAAGGCTGACACGAAGTTCTACGGTCTCGGGCGAGTCCTCCTTCAGTTCCCTGAGATAGACCGGGCGGTCTACATGAGGATATCCAGGGCCATCCGTTCTTTCGAGTCCTTGTTTGAGCAACTGGTCTACATCGGGCCTCTCAGGGAGTACCCCCGACGGCTCTATTACTTCCCTGAGGCCGTGTACGAGCAGGGTGTCCGGGGCGAGCACGCAGTCGGGCTGCTCTCCCTGGGGGAGCGGACCGACATGTTACTCGAAAAGCTCCGGGAATGGCTCACGCACTTCGGTCTTAGCGATGGATGCATCCTGAGGCGTGTGGGGACGGCGCAGTACTACCAGTTGCTCCTACAGGACCCGTTCCTAGGAACGCGGGTCAACTTCGCGGACGCCGCGTTTGGGGCTTCCCAGGTACTGCCCATCATTGTTCAAGGCTTCGGGCTACAGCCATACGGAACCCTCATACTTGAGCAGCCCGAAATCCATCTGCACCCTGCTGCTCAGGCCAGACTGGGTGACCTGCTAATAGATATCGTCAAGGCCGGTCCCTCCCGCCTCCTAATTGTCGAGACCCACAGTGACCACTTGGTCATGCGGCTGCAACGCCGGATCGCAGAAGGGGTCATCTCGCCTCATTCGGTTCGGGTACTGTTTCTGGAGCCGGGCCCACAAGGCTCATCTGTACGCGAGCTTGGTGTCGCGGAGGATGGGCACATCACGAATTGGCCCGAGGGTCTCTTCGAATCAGCTCTTGAGGACTCGCTGGCGCTCGCTAAGGCTTCGCAGCAGCGACGGGAGGCGTAGGACCACTGAGTGCTGATTGTCTCTCATTGGTTGTCGACACAAACATTGTCGCAAGTGCCTCCAAGGAGTATGTACCCTACAGCCTTCTGGTTAGGATTGAGGGGCATAGGGCAGCCCAAATCGCGGTGAACCCGGAGATTGAAGCTGAGTACCGGCCCTTCCTGGCCTCGCAACTACTCGTTCAGTGGCATCGGCTGATGGCTGCCAAGGGCAAGTTCTTCTACGTGTCTGGTAGGGCCCCAAGTCAGCTCGTGTCTGACCTTGTCAATGAGCTGGGCTTCCACCACAAGGACCTCAAGTTTGTCCACGCGGGGTACCGGGCTCGCGCTCGTGCGCTGGTCTATCACGGAGATGAGGCTAATTGGAGTAACGTTAGCGACTACCTACTATCGAATGCAGGCTTTCGCGTAGTACCGATTGGCGACGCGGTCCATCTCCTAGACGAGTCATGACGAAGTGCCCCGCCAACTTGCTGTAGTTCAACCAGGTGCACTCCTGTATCGAGAAGGTCCTGGAGAGCGCGCTGGCGGGTGACGCGAGGTGCCGTTTTGAGATCGAGGTGCCTTCGGCGGGTCGCTAGCGGAGCCGCGGGTGAACATCCCCCCCCCTCTTGACATCCTCGCCCTCTCCGTCCTATGATGTGACCGGGTAGTCATATGACTGCCCAGTCACCTCAACCCGCCGGTAGCGGTTTCGTGGCCAATCGCTTCAGTGAGCCGCGAGCACCGGGACGGAAACCTAGTATGGGGCTCAAGGGGGGAAGCCGGTTGCCCAAACAGACCTTCTTCAACCTTCCGGCCGAGAAGCGGAAGCTCCTGACGGACCTGACCCTCGAGGAGTTCGCCGCGCACACCTATCACGCGGCGTCCCTCTCCCGCATCGTGGAAAGGGCCGGCATCGCCAAGGGGTCGATGTACCAGTACTTCGAGGGTAAGCTCGACCTCTACCTCTACGCTCTCAAACTGGCCATGGAGGTCAAGCTCAGAATCCTCAGCGAGGCCTTCTCGGGGCTGGGCCCGGAAGCGGACATCTTCCAGCGCCTGATGGCGGCGACCCGGGCCGGCCTGAAGCTGGCCCGGGAGGAGCCCACCCTCTACGCCGTTGGCAACAACCTCGCCCGGGAGACCGACCCAACAGTCCTGGCCCGGGTCCTCGCCGGCCTCCAGCCTGCCGGCGACAACATGCTCAGCGGCTGGTTCGCCGAAGCCGCGGCCAGGGGAGAGATCGGTCCGCGCGTCGACCCGGCCGCCGCCCTCTACGCCTTTAACGCCGTGACCTGGCAGATGAGCCAGGACATCGCCGCCGGGCGGATAGCCTTCGACGCGATAGAGCCGCTTCTGGCCCAGGTCTTCGACGTCCTCAAGCAAGGTCTCGCCCCGCGTGGGCAGGCTGGCCCTTCTGAGAAGCCCGCCAGGTGAGATTGAGACCTGAAGGAGGTCTGTCAGGTGCCAACAATGATCGAAGTGCGGGAGCTCCGCCACGCCTACACCCGCGATGGCCGGCCGGCCGTGGACGGGATCAGCTTCGAGGTCGCCCAGGGTGAGGTCTTTGGCTTCCTCGGGCCGAACGGCGCCGGCAAGTCGACGACCCAGAAAATCCTCACCGGCCTTCTCCCTCTCCAGGGCGGCTGGGTCGAGGTAGCCGGGCGCGACATCCGGCATCCCACGGCCGAGTTTTTCAACCTCATCGGGGTCTCCTTCGAGAACCCCAACGTCTACCTCAAACTGACCGGGCTCGAGAACCTCCGCTTCTTCGCCAGCCTCTACGACGGGCCCACGGCCGACCCGTTGGATCTGCTCCGCAAGGTGGGGCTGGAGGACGCGGCCAACCGCCGGGCGGCCACCTACTCCAAGGGAATGCGGCAACGCCTCGTCCTAGCCAGGTCGATGCTGAACCGCCCCAAGCTTTGGTTTCTGGACGAGCCCACCACCGGCCTAGACCCCACGGCCACCCAGTGGGTCCTCGACCTGGTCCGCGAGCATCGCGACGGCGGGGCCACGGTGTTTCTGACCACCCACAACATGCACGTGGCGGAGGCCCTCTGCGACCGCGTGGCCTTCCTCAATGAGGGTCGCATCGCCGCCCTGGATACGCCCCGGAATCTGAAGCTCGGCTACGGCGAGAGAGTCGTGGCCGTGGAGTACCGAGAGGATGGCGGTGCAGGCGGCAGCGAGGGTGGCGGCGACGGCCGCCCGCTTCGCCGGGAGGCTTTGTCCCTGACCTCCGCGGAGCAGCGCCAGCGCCTCGCGGAGCTTGTGGCGGGGGGCCGGCTGGAAACCGTGCACTCCCAGGAGGCCACCCTGGAAGAGGTCTTCATCAAGGTCACCGGCAGGGGGCTGGCCTGATGGGCAGGCGTCTCCTTTCGCTCTGGGGCAAAGACCTCAAGGTCGTGATCCGCAACCACTACCTCACCGTGGTCGTGGCCCTGGCTGTGCTCTACGTGCTGGCCATCAACTTCCTCATCCCGGCTCAACTGGCCGCTGCGGCCGACGTGGTCATCTGGGACCAGACGGAAAGTCAGGCGATGCTGCAGCTTTACCAGGTGGCCGGCAGTTCCGCCGGCCAGGCCCTCGCCGTCAACTCCGAGGCCGCCTTCAGCGAGGCCATGGAGGCCGGTGACACCCGCGTGGGCCTCAGGGTCGAGGGCCGCGACCTGCCCGAGCGCATCGTCGTGACCTACCAGGGCTACGAGAACGAGCGCACGCGGCGCCTGTTCGAGGCCGTCCTCCGGGCCCAGACCGCCGCGGTGACGGGCAGTCCCTGGCTGGTCTTCGCGACCGACACCTTGCGCCCCGCCCAGCCGGCCGAGCGCCTCCCGTTCAATTTCTCCCTCCTGCCCGTCTTCATCTTCTCCGAGGCGATCATGGTGGGGGTCCTCCTGGTAGCGGCGCTCCTCTACTCGGAGAAGGACGAAGGCACGCTCCGGGCTTACCGGGTCACCCCCGGCGGGGTGCTCGAGTACCTGCTGGCCAAGAGCCTGGCCATGGGTGTGCTCGGAGTCATCTTCACCGTCATCGTCACCGTCTTCACGGTGGGCCTCCGGGTCGATTGGGTCCCGATTCTGGGCCTCACCTTCCTCTCCACCGTGGTGATGACCCTCGTCGCTCTCGTGGCGGCCAACCTCTTTGGGACCATCAGCCAGTTCTTGCTGACCGGCCTGGTCATTACCGTGGCCTTCGGTCTCCCCGTGGCGGGTTACTTCCTCCCCAGCCTGTCGCCCTGGTGGTTTAAGGTCCTTCCTTCCTACCCGCTCGTCTTCGCCCTTCGGGAGGCCTACTTCCCATCCGGAAACCCCGCGGCGATCACGGGCGCGGTGTGGCAGATGTTGGTCGCCCTGGCCATCGTCTTGCCCCTTACGGCCGTGGCCTTCAGCCGGCAGTTGGTCAGGAGGGATGCGTGATGGCCAAGCGGGTCTTTGCCCTGGCGAAGCGCGACCTCACTAGCGCCCTGCGGGACTTCATTCTCGTCTACGGGCTCCTGGCTCCCTTTCTGTTGGCGCTGATTCTCAGGGCCTTCCTGCCTGCCGTGGGCGGGGCGTCAATCAACCTGGTCGTCACCCCCGACGTGGGTCAGGAGGTCACCGGCCGCCTGGCCGCCTACGGCAGCGTCGAAGTCGTGGCCGACCGGCAGGCCTTAGAGAGAAGGGTCCTGGCCCTCGACGACGCGGCCGGCATCGTCCGGGAAGGCGAGACCTACCGGGTTGTCCTCGAGGGCAACGAGGCGGCGGCCACATCGGTGCTGCCGGGGCTGGTCCTGGGGGACATCGCCACGTCGGGCGCATCCGACGCGTCCGGCGCGACGGCCGTGACCATCACCGAGACCGACCTCGGCCGGGTGGCCTCGCCTCTCAAGCCGCTCCTGGCCATCTTTCTGGCCCTGCTTTCGATGCTCATCGGCGGCATGCTCATCGGCTTCAGTATCATCGAGGACAAGGAAACGGGCACCCTGACCGCCCTGGCCGTCTCGCCCCTGTCACGGGCCGAGTACGTGGCCGGGAGGAGCGTGCTCGGGCTGGCTCTCGCTCTGCCCCTGGTCTTCGGCAGCCTGTGGGTCTTCGGGGCCGGGCCCTTCAACGGGTGGCAGGTTCTCGCCGTGAGCCTGGGCGGGGCCTTCCTGGCGGTAATCTACGGCCTCTATACCGGCAGCGTCAGCGAGAACCAGATCTCGGGCATCGCCACGGTGAAGTTCGGGGGCCTCGTCTTTCTGGTCGCCCCGCTCCTCTCGTCAATCATCCCCGCCAAGTGGCAGGCGCTCCTCTACTGGCTCCCGACCTACTGGACCTACCGTGGCTACGACCTAGTGCTTTCCGCGGGCGGGGCCGCGGGAGCGGGCGGTGGGGCGCCCTGGGGCGAGGTGCTGCCTATGGCGGGCATCAGTCTGGCGGTGAACGTGCTCTTTCTGGCGGCGTCGTGGCGGCTGCTCCGGCGAAAGCTGGCCCTCCGGGGTTAGCGGGACACGCTGCGGGCCGGCCGCGGAAGGGCTGCGGCGACAGGAACACTGGGGCTTTAAAGCGCTTCGAACGGGAGGTGAGATTGTGGCGAGCTTCTTTGCAGGCATCCCCTGGTGGGGGTGGGTCATCATCGTGGCCGTTCTGGCCGCGCTGGTCACCCCCCTCAAGCTGAAGGTGTTCAAGAAGATACTGGCCGGCAAGGATCGGCAAAGCCAGACCCCGGAGGAGTAGCCTCGGCGCGCTGCCGAAACACCCGGGGCTGGGTCACCCGCCGCCCCGGGACGGGGGTCCGGGCGGGAGCTAAGTCGACTGAGAGCCGGCCGGCTGCTTGCGGGCCCCGGGAGGGCTTGCCGCCGCTGGCCGGCTCCTGACCTGCCTACCTGACCACCGTAACGCTCCGCTTCATCGCGGTGCCCCTCCTCGGCTTGCCCCTCAAGACCTTTCCCTAGTATGGTTAGACTAGAAGACTGAGTTCTATCGGCCCCCTGTCAGAGCGGGACCCGGGAGGGTGATTTGGGGAGTGGTGTTCAGGGCGGGGTTCGTCCAGGATCTGACCCAGAAGCTTGACGCTTGCCTCCTAGACAACAGCCCCGATTATCTCCATTGGGACTGGGAGAAGATGGCCGCCGACGAGCTGTCGGACCGTCCCGACCGGAGCGTGGTAAACCTCATTGACGTGCTCGTGTATGGCTTCGGGGGGTTCAAGAAGTACAAGTACGACCGGCTCCTCCTCGAGGTCCTGGCCAACCAGGCTGTCCCCGAGGCGGCCGACAAGCTCATCGACTACCTCGGCGACCGGGACCGCGCCGGCTTCGCGGCCCAGGGACTGGCCAAGCACCACAAGAGCGAGAAGGCCGCCGGCACCATCGTCGGGAAGCTCAGGGATGCGCTCATCTTCCGCCCGACCCTCATCACCTACCGCGACGGCATCGCTCTCTCCCATTGGGTGTTCATGATTGAAGCCCTCAAGGAGATACGCTACCCCGGGCCGGATGTGCTGAGGATCCTCCAGGACCTCTCCGACCAGGCCGGGAACAGTTCCATCCGCCGCGACGCCAAGGAAGCCCTGGACAGCTTGGAAGCCAAGGGCTAGGCACCCGCCCCCCTGCCGCCCTACGCCACCCTCGGCCGCGGCAGCAGCCCGGCCTTCTCGACAATCTCCGGCACTATCGACTCCCAGGCGATGGCCATGATGTGGACGCCCTTGACGCCCTTGA
>Ga0315274_10014004_pt1 | contig 11391 bp, 13 predicted proteins | sample YL17G02_20_MG_FD_203700 | JGI IMG/M metagenome (GOLD analysis project Ga0315274, IMG submission 203700) | Sediment microbial communities from Yellowstone Lake, YNP, Wyoming, USA - YL17G02_20 | ecosystem: Environmental > Aquatic > Freshwater > Lake > Sediment | place: USA: Wyoming | collected...
AGGCCAGGAGGTTGTGTCGGAAACGCGAGCGGCCCGGCAGATTGCCGGGCCGTGGTGGTGGTGGCGACGGGCCGATTTGAACGGCCAACCAAGGGCTTATGAGTCCCCATCTTTGCCCCCTTGCATCTGCGCTATGGGACTGTAACGCGCATGCTTTGCTCGCAATTCCCCGACCGTGAAAATGGCATAGTTCGCTTTCGTCACTGCAATGTCAGAATGGCCCAAGAGGTCGGCCAGCGTTGCCAGGTCCCCACCGGCCATGAGGTATTCCCGTGCAAAGAAGTGCCTCCAGGAATGGGGGTTGACCGGGCCGACCACGCCCGCCAGCCGTGCCCGTCGCTGTAGCATCTGCCCCACACCCCCAGGTGTCAATGCCCCCCGCTTGCTCGTGCTCAGACTGACGAAAAGCGCCGGTCCCTGGTCCCGAGGTCTCACGGCCAGCCACCCGCGTACCGCATCCGCCGTCAAGGGATTGATTGGCACCAGCCGGGCCTTGCTGCCCTTTTCTCTCAGCAGCACAAGGCAACCGTCAAGATCCACGTCGGCCACCCGCAGGCCACACAAGCCGCCAACCCGGCAGCCGCTATCACCCAACAGGAGCAAGATCGCCCTATCTCGTAGATCGTCTACACTTCCCCTGTCAGTGGTACGCAACAGCGCCCGAAAGTCTGCCATGCTACCCGCCTTGGGTTCATCGCGCCGGGGCCTTGGGGTCTTTATCTTCCGCGCAGGGTTGACGGTTATTGCCCCTTCTTGCTCCAGGAAGGAAAACAGACGTTTGAGTGCTCGCACACGCCCGGCCACCGTGAAGGGTGAAAGAGTGCCCGCGCGAGGTCTGTGGTACGGGTGGTCCGCGTACAATGTCGCCTCATCCCACAGGCCAGCCACATAGCGCCGCAAGTCGTCAACGCTGATGCTTTCCACCTGGACGTCACCCAGGAAGACGACAAGCGGCTTGAGCTTGCGCCCGTAGGCCGTCACGGTTTCGGGGCTTTTCCCATCCGCTTTCGTTGCAAGTAGCAGCCTATCTATCGCCGTTGTCAGTAACATCGTTTGCACGGTGCCAACTGTTGTTGACACCAGGTTCCCCCACAAGCGCCAGGATCACCGGACTGTGCAATCTATTGTTTACACATCGGTGGTTGTTTCCCCCACAAGCGCCAGGAAGCAAGTTTGCCACGTGCCATCATAGGTCAACGTGGGGCCATTTTGAGAAATGCCATGAATCATACGCCTATCTGAAAACCACCGCTAGGATTGTCTCCGTGAACGGTCACAATGGCCATTCTGAGAAATGCCATGAATCATACGCCTATCCCAAAACCGCCGCTAGGATTGTCTCCGTGAACGGTCACAATGGCCATTTTCGGGCCTTTTCAAGTGACTGCCAGATCGTTCGCGTTTTGACAAACTGGCGTAGATCCCATCCGTCGGCAGTGGCAAGGGAGGAGTGGGGTTGATGAGGTAACCCCTGCCGGGCTCGCCACTGCCGCCGCCGCCTGGTGTATCCCAGCCCTAGCACCAGGCGATGCCACCTAAGAGGTCTAGTATGTCGAGATAAATACCCGCGCGCCCATCTTCGGGTTGTAGGCCGGTACGCTCTTTCGCTGCAACAGTTCCGCCAAGACTGCCGCGATTGTGCCAGGCTTTATCTCAGGCAAACAGGCCAGCGCCGGATCGGTACCACCCGCGCGTTCCCACTCACCGGCCAGGTCACCATTGTCCAGTAGGTACGCCGGGACGCCCGTCGCCTTCTGGGGGTCAAACGTCTCACCGTGTTCGGCTTTGTAGGCCGTTTCTACCGCGCTCTGCAAACTACGGCCAGCCGCCAAGATCATGCCTTGCAGGCCTGGCAGTACCGCGACAAGCGCCTCAACCTCTAATACCAGTTCTGCAAAAGACTGCCTGAATTTAGACGTGCCCGACCGTGCCTCATCCAGTCGCACCTTGACGCCAGCGCGCACTTGTTCCAACCGTATGTTTGCCGCCTCTATACGCGCCTCGCGTTCCTGTTGCTCCAGCAGCAAAGGCAATTCTTCCGCCACGGTTCTGACCGCTTCCATTGCCTGGATTTGCTCATGCGCCGCTCGCGCTTCCTCAATTCGCTCTAGTAAAGTTGTCATCTTTTCACCTCAATTCATTTGTTAGGAGACGGTTTCACCATAGGATAGTAGCCCTGGAATCGAGAGGTAACTACCCACATGGTGAAACCATCATGACCACTTGTTAGCCTCGATGCTGCTGAGCAATCCAGGCTTTCAACTCTGCCCACGTCTTGGGACAATCGCGCACTATTGCCTCTTGCACTGGCCTCGATGCTGGCAACCGCTCGCCGCTTCGCTCCCGCCAGGCCGCTTTCACGCGCTCTAACGCTTGCTCGCCCACTTCGTAGGGCAGTCGTACACGAATTATCTGTTTCATCTCTCAAACCTCCAATTCAGTTCTAAAAAAAGGCTACGGTCAGGCGGATTTAGAGAACACCTACCGGCAAGCCTCCACTCACAATGTGTCATGATACTGGTACCGCTCAACGCGCATGCGCATTGGCCGCCTCGGATCCGGTTCCCCGTCGCTATCATCATGGCCCACAAACCGGAAATTCCCCTCACCGTCTACGAAACCAGTCCAAGACAAGTCAGCCCCAACAGTCCCAACCCACCCCGTGTTATGCCTAGTCCTTGCCTCATTCGCGCAGTTCGACAGTGCCACAAGCAAGTCTATTTTACCGCGGCCGCTCTTGCGCAAGAATAGCAGGCCGTTTTCCAGTTCCCTTGCGCTTGCGTTCGCCGCCGCTTCCCTCAATTCGGGATCGTTGTATAGCACTAGCTCGCCATCAATTGCCATTTGTTGCAGTTCTGTATCCTTCGGCCCACGTGTGGCATGCGACTGTGGTACCTCGATACAATGAATGCCAGCACGCCTCAGACGGTCCGCGAGGTCTAACGCCTGATAGGGATCAAACCACACGCCCGCCAGCCGGTAATCACGCGCCGCCGCCCTCAAGTATGGCTCCACTGTCTCGGACAACTTAAGCGCCCGCCGCCTCGATGCGCCGCCACGCCATACCTTGTGAAACGCCACCTTAACCTTGCCGCCGTCAGGATAAACGCCAATCAAAGCGCAGTCGTCGCCGCCCGGCTTTGTCGCAATATCCAGGCCAACGTAGACAGGCAAGTGGCTGCCAGGTGCAAGCACCGTGTGTTCCGGATCTATAAGCGCCCTCCATGCCTCGATTGGCAAAAAATCGCCCTCACCCTCCACAAACTCCGTAAGGATCATGCGCCTAAACTCAGGCTCCCGCAGGCTCTTGCGTTGCGCCTCTATCCAGGCCGCCGTCTGCCACGGTTGACGACAAACGTGTGACCAAAACGTAAAATGTCGCCCGTTGTGCCAGCAACATGGCGTAGCATCAGCGTTCACAATATGCGCCAGTTCTGGCACAGGCTCGCCAGCCAGGCCAGTGTTCAATTGCTCCAGCCACAACGTGCTTTCCATGTAACCCGCGTACCCGACCGCCATGCGCATACTAGAAAGCCGGGTCGGGTCTGTCTTAAACTCGCTCCAAAGCCGTGTTGCATCCTGGTGGATGTACCCCCAGAGTTCATCAGCCACGAAAAGCGAGAATCGCGCGCCCGCTTCCCCCCTACTGTTCGAGGGTATCGCCTTTGCTACGTTGCCGCTCTTGAATTCCACTTCGTACTTGCCAGGTTCCAAACGCCGCAGATGGGGGTTGGCTCTGATTGCCTCGGTCAGTGACTTAAACATCACGCTGGCCGCCTGGTCGCGCTTGTTGGAGGCCATGACCACATCGCCGTCCAGGTGTAGGCCAGCGTACAGCGCCGCCAGGCCAGCGACTGCAGACTTGCCCGACTTCGCAGGCTCGCACCACGCGCAAACGTCGTATGGCAAGCGCCCGCTTTCGTCAGCCGTGAAGACGTGCGCCAGGATGTCAGCATGGTATTGCGCCAGTCGAATAGGTCCTTGCTCCAAACGCCAACGCCCGTCTTCCCAGAAACGATCAACATAAAACCCCATCTCTGATTCACACCAATCAACTATTCCAGGTGTAACCATTCCCTCACGACCTTCTGTAATCTATCTTGTCAGCCATTATTCTCACCCTCTTGCGCGCGCTTGGCCGCCAGAATCGCCTCGTAGTCTATCGCTTTATCACTGGCCGCCGTACCCAATTCGTGTAACCGGTCTAGCATCAGAAACGTCTCTCTGTTTAGTTTGCGCAATTGGTCTACCAGCCGCAATGTGCCCGCCTCGTCAAGACTGGCCTTGCTATTCAGAATGCCGTAGAGGAATAGCGTTACAGCCGCATGCCGCGAGTAGGTTTGCTTCATGGCCTCGAGTGCGCCAGCCGTTTCTAGCTCACTCCTGGCCGCCTCTTGCAAGTCTAGCGCCAGGCCAACAAATGGCGTGCCGTCTCTCAACTGCCTGAGTATCGAGTAAGCGCCATGCGTCACCGCCATCGCGTTGCCACTGGTAAAATCGCCACTTGTTTCGCGTCCCATAATGTCACCTCATTCGCTACAAACCAATCCTACAGCGTCAGCGTGCTATTTGCCTCGATACGGGTTAATGCCTCAACCAAAGCGCCAAGGTTACACTCGCCATCTAAAAAACCATCAACCCTATGCAAACCAGTCAACCACAACAGATGCATAGAAACCCACTTAATACCCGTGCACTCAATTGCATTAACAAGTGCTAACAGCCGGGATATATCCTCAATACCTACAGAAAATGACACAAACCACTTACCTTCTGGCCGTTGTGTGCGCTTAGGTTTCCGATGTCCGCCACAAGAGCCAATGGTATCAATGCCCCATTTATCGCGCAGTAGGTACACCAGTGGCTCTATGTTTGCGTCTAGGTTGCCCCAGATAGGTGTAGAGTTAGTCATCTTGCTTGCCTCGATACGCGCCTCAAAGCGCCCAAAACCGTCTAAAACTGCTTGCGTATATTAGAGTTTCCAACACCAGTCGCTTATGATAATGTCTGTTACCGCAACCAAACTGCCTGGCGCCATTCCTACGCCTCACCCGCCAGCATCTAGCTTTCAGTCTGCCTTGATACGCTTGCAAGCGCGCCTGGGGTTACCGTTTGGGAAACTGGATCAATTGATCTAGTTCTTGCACCCTCCTTGCCTCTGGGTGGTGCCATTTATCGGTCGGCAAATTTGCCGAGCGCGCCCGGAGTTATCTGAGAAACTGCGCCAATTGGCGCAGTTATTTCTGGCCTGCCCTCTGGCATATTCGCCAGTCGCGCTGCGCACATTGCCCGTTGGCTCTCGTCCATTTGCTTTGTCTCAGTTTGCCAAGATGTACCTACTATGCCAAGCCACTTGTACGCAACCGGTATAGCCAAACTGTTGTAAAATGCAAGCGTTATGCGCTTTATGGCACCGCGCTAGAGCAAAAACGCCGCGTTCTGTTATGCCTTGATGGTTGTGCTTTCATCTTGGTTCTAACCCTATCTAGGCAAACTACCTCTAACCAAAACACACTTTACACCTCATGACACTTTTGACACTTTGACACTTTATGACACTTGTTTTGGTATATTCCTCATGAGATTTAACTTTTCTGTTATAGTCAAAAGCAGTGTCATAAAGTGTAAACTGTCATGAAAGTGTAACGGAAAGTCGGTTCAAAATGGTATTGGTTCTGCCTCTTTGCCATTTCCATTGTCACCTGGAGTGGCAACTTGGCTTACAGGTTCCTTGACAATGCGTATACCCTTGCAACCGCGCGCTTGCCGGTCTTTGTCTTTCGTTGGGTCCCTACCTTGAATTGTGATTTGCTCACCTGCCTTGTACCCTTTGGCCTTGAGTGCTTGCGTCAACCCGGTCTGGTGTTTTGGTGTAACGCCGCTATTCTTGCACCACCGCTCATAGTTGATGTAAAGTACCTGATTAGTTTGCTGGTCCTCGTCGTTGTCTGTTTTTTCAGTGCACTCAGTTAACCATTGCTGTACGAAGTCAACGCCGTTTTGTGCCTTGTCGGTAGCATCTTGCACAATCTCAGGTGTCTGTATGCCTTGATGACGATCAAGTGCATACCACTTCCGCGCACCCTCTACAGCCCAGCGCAACACACCACGCAAGTTCTCAGGCTTTTGCAGATGTGCTTTAAGCGCCTTGTCCTCTTTCCCAACGTATGAATTGGGGAAGGGGATAACCCGCACTCGGTACCATACCGCCTCGTCGTCGGGATCTGCGTTTACAGGAAAGTTAGAAGCAAGCCATATTTTGAACTGTGGCCTAAAAGTGAAATGATCTTTGTGCTTGAAAGCACAACGGATGTAGTTGCCCCCCGTCAGTTGCTTTATCTTGGCAGTATTGAATGCCTGGTATTTTGTGCTTTCACTGGCCGCCACAAAACGACATGGCTTGAGTGGCGCAAGGTCAAAGTTCTGCGCATCATGGTCACGGGGATTTGTAAAGGTCACAAAGTCAACTTCCGTTGCCAAAGGCTCTTTGCCCATCATGGCCAGGATGGTTTCAGTAAACACGCCCTTGCCACTCCTGGCGGGGCCATGAAGGTAGAAAAGCATCTCCTCCCAAGTGTGACCGGTAAGTGAGTACCCTAAGCACAGTTGCACGTAATTGATTATTTCTTGCTTCCCATCTGTAACATCCTGCAGGAACTTCTCCCACTCTTGGCTATTGGCTCCAGGATCGTAGTCAACGGGCAGGGCATAGGTAAAGCACTGCTTGGGGTCATGTGGAGCAAGTTGACCTGAGCGCAGGTCTAGCACACCATTATGGCAATTGAGCAGGTCCGGGGATTGGTCAAACTCTGCTACGTCTACCGTGACCAAAGATTCAAAGAGGTAAAGACAGTTGCGAGTATTTGTGGCTGATGGTCGGGTCGCACTTACCAGCGCCTCACGGCTATGCTTGACCGCCTCGATACGACGCTTGATTAATGTGTCAGTAGCTGCGCGTATAACGTATGCTTCCGCATCTGTCTTGTCCCAAAACTCACCGTTGTACCATACCCACCCATAGGCTTTGCAGTATCGGAATTGACCGCCATAGAGATAGTGCATACATTCAGCGTTACCATGATCGTGGTTCCCAGCAGTCAGCAGGGTATCAGGGTCATAACCAGGTTGTGGATCGGGGATTAAGCGCCGTTGTGCAGTCATTGCGTCACCTCCCCCACCTCGGGCCACACTGCGAGGTCTTCCGGTTGCAAGTAGGACGCTTGCGCCATTTGTTGCCAGGCTCTGACTTGCGCCGCCCAAACTCGCGGATCGTCTGCCTTGACAATGCCTGCTTTTTCCAACTCAAGGCGGAAGGTTGCCAGCGAATCACAAATTGACCAGTGGACAGGGCCGCCGCTCGCGGTCGGAATCGGGCCGGAGAAGGGGTTGACAATTTGCTCAACATGGTTATAATATACATCAGACGGTGAGTACAACGGTTTGCCTCCGTCCGTGCCCACCGCCACATTGCCGCCGCCAGCTCCCCCAATAAGCCTGGCGGCTTTCGCTTTGTTATTGCGCATGTTGCGCCTCCTGTTGTTTAATACTTGCCAGCCCAGTCGTGATAACTTCACGGGCCGCCTCTGAAATGCTGGGGCCGCCTTTAGCGCGGTACCCACGTTCTTGCGCCAGTGCCGCCAATTCCTGCCATTGCAAGACAGGAACACGCACCGCAATTGTAACCATCGCTTGTAACTTGTTTTCTTGTGTCATTCTGTCACCTCCGTAAAATGAAAAAGCGGCATGCAAGGAAGCGTTTTCATTGCTCCCCTGTATGCCGCTAGGTCTTCCCGGTAGCATACTGACAAAACTGGCCTAAGCCGGTTTCACGTTCAATTGGTTGCATTTTACCACATAAGCGTAAATTGCGCAAGTTCACTTTTACAACCTCAGTCCTAGCACGTCGCATGGCGCGTCCGTGAGGTCTTGGGCCACGCCAAGATACTTTTCCGTCGTCTGAATGGACGCATGCCCTAAGGTGAGTTGAATTTGTCCCAGGTCTGCGCCGCCCTTGTGTGCCAACTTTGCCCAGGTTCGTCTTGCGTCATGGCAAGCGAACCCATCCAGGCCGCACACCCTGGCGTACAGGTGCACCACGTCGGCAATTGCCTGCGAGGTCATCCCGTCGCCGTTCACCCAACCGCCCTTGTTGACTGAGCGAAACACGCGCCCGTCGCTGATGTTTGCCGCTGATGTCCATTCGTCTATGGCCGCCTTACACCAGCTTGGCGCGGGAACGGTTCTTATTCTCTGGCCTTTGCCCACCAGGTCAACGATACACCATCGGCCCTCACGCTGTTGGATATGCTCAAAAGTCAGGGCCGCGCATTCTGACCGGCGCAACCCGCAACCCAACAGTACCGCCAGGAGTGCCCTGTCACGCCGCCCCTTGAAGGTGGACACATCGGGGCAGTCAAGAAGCTGTTGCGCTTGCTCACGGGTCAACCAGTTGCCCGACCGAGTGCCCGCTTGTTTAACGCCGTGCACTCTCGCAATGCCTTGAGCAAGAACGGGATCGAGTAGGCCATTGTCAGCCGCCTCTACCGCCAACTTGCGAATCGCGCTCAAACGAAGGTTGACCGTAGCAGGTGCCAGGCCGTCAGCCTCCAGGCGGCTCTTGTACGCCTGTACCAGCGCCTTAGAGAGTGCTGGCCGCCCTTGCTCAGCGTGCCAGCCCAGGAAGTCGGCTAACGCCGTGCTGTATGCGCGTTTGCTATGCTCGGACGTCAGGCCGTCCAGCACCAGGTTGACCACCGCGCTTGTATCTTGGTATACTGTTAGTTGTGTTGTCATTTATCGCCTCCAGGATCACCCGCCCCAGGTCAACCCAGGATCACCCATCAGATAGGTGGGATCACTCCAGCGCGCTTCCCGTGCTATGCGCTCCGCGCCTAGGTGCCGCTGCCAGGCTTCGTCGTGTTCCTGTACCAGGGTCCGCCGTCGAATTGGCAGCATGTCCACCGCCCGGATCGGGGTTGCCGACTCCAAGAAGATGATACCGGGCCGGTCTACCAGAATCACCATGCGCTCCATTGCTACCTCACTCAGGGAAGTTGGGTAGTCCGTCCGGCTCGTACACGAACGGTTTGCTTACCTGCTGGCGGTCGTACTCCCGCTTGGCAGCCTCGGCTCGACGATCGGGGCAGTAGAATTGCCAGGCCGCCGCGCTCTGAGCATCCCTTTGTGCCGGTCGCCCGTGATATGCGTATGCAGACGTCTCGCCGTGAGTAGTGTAACGGGCCTCGATAATCATTTGCTCACCCGCTGCAAGGTGCCAGCCGCAGGTTTGTACAGGCCGTACCCTACCATCGGGACAAGCGCGCCGTCGTCGGCTAGCGCATCATGGGCCGAATTGGCGGTTTGTAGGTTTGTAGGTTGCTCCAGATCGGTTTGTAGGTCGGTTTGTAGGTTTGTAGGGGGGGTTTGTAGGGTTTGTAGGGTTTGTAGTTTGTAGGCAATTTGCCTCAAATCGTCGGTTACGCGCCGCTTGTTCCCGTTCTGAGAATCCTTCACAAGCCAACCGCGCGTTTCCCACTCATGCGCAAGCCGTCTGGTCTCGCCTTGTCCCTTGCCGTTTGCCATGATGTCTGCCAGCGAAAGGTAGCCGTCGTTTTCCTCCAGCGCCCACCGAATCATATCGAGTTCTGCCTGAGATAGAACGCCAGCGCCGCCACTGCCCGCCGTCGCCAGTTCTGCCTTGTCCAGGTAGTACGCCTGGAACACGCCCCACCTGGTAGACACTGCCCGACCGGGCCGGGTGATGTGCACCGCCTCAGAACACCCAACCGACCGTGCCAGTTCTTTCGATTGGACGCGAAAGAGGATGGGTGATACCTGATCACGGAAACGCCCGACCGTTTCTTTCGCGAAGTCTTGCGCCGCGCACACCAGGTTGACTCCGAACTTCCGACCGCGCCAGGCCAGGGAGGCGGTATCACTGGCAAACTGCCCACGCGCGCCACCGTTCGCTATGGCGGTTGCGTTGTATTCATCGAGGATCACCAGAAGACGGGGCAAGGGGTCCTCACCCGTTTTGACTGCTTGTGCGTTGTAATCTCCCAGGTTGTCAGGGAATCCGCCTGCAGTCTGGTACAACACCGCGCGCTTGTCGCACTCTCCCAGGGCCAGCCCTACCACGCTATGGGCCTCTTGAGGGTTCCCGGCGATAGGTGCCACCAGGGAAGGGCAACCCGCCAGCATGGGGAAGGTTGCGCCGTCCAGGTCGGCCAGCAGCAGTCGCGCGCCGTCCGCTATGCCTTGATGGGCAAGCAGACGCAAGAATACCGACTTGCCATAACCGGTCATGCCCGCCACCAGCAGGTGTCCGAGGCGGTCCCAGGTGCACCGCGCCTCACCCGCCAGGCCAACCCCCATGCGAACCATACCGCGCTCCAGGCCAGGGAAGTCTACCCGACCAGGCAGCCGGGGCCGGCCAGAGAGTAGGAAACCATAGCGCAGTCCGTTTGTGTTGCTCAAGTAGACTGGCGTACCACGCGCCACCGTCGAAACCTGATGCAGTAGATCGGGGCCGATGTACTGTTCCATTCGGGCAATGCGCCGTGTGTCCAATGCACCGTAAAGCCAAACGTGCCCGCTTGCGGATCGGGTCAACACCCAGTCCGTGAAGCATGGATCCAGGCCACGTTGTGCAAGGACGTGCGGTACCAGTCGCGCCAGTCTGTTTGCCTTGTCTACGAAGGTCTGTTCAATCATCATCGCTCACCACCTCAGGCAGTAACGCCCGCTCTGTATCTTCAATCCAACCCCGTACCGTCTGTGTAGGCTCCTGTAGCACTCGCACCAGTGAAGGGGAAGGGAGTGCTTGCGCCCGTTCGCGTTTCTCAGGTAGCAGGAACACGTCACCGCTGCCCGACCGCCCCTTGACCGTTTCCGCCGCCTGTGATGCCAGCGCCAGGTTGCCCGCTTGCTGGCGCATCGTCGCGCGCTCTTGTGCGTCAGCACTGGCAGCCAGGAGTGGCGAACGCTCGGCGCCTTTGGTCAGGTCCGCGTACAGGCCAGCCATGCGCATGGGCAGTGCCAGCCGGTCCTTGCCCAACAGTAGCAGGCTTTCCCCATCTTCCGCCTTGCGCGTCACCAGTCCAAAGCGGGCCACGAACACGGGCAACAGGTGCCAGGCCAGCACACCGCAGGCCAGCAGGCCACAGGCTAGCACTACCCAGGGCAAGGCCATTAGAAATACGTCCACCGATTGCGCCCGCGTGCGTTCGCGCTCCAGGTCAAGCCGTTCACGCTCCAGGGCCAGGGCCTCGCGTTCTGCCTGAAAAGCCACCGCCTGGCGCGTGCTTTCCACCCGCACCGCGTCAAGCGGGTCAGAGGTATACCCGCCGCGTGCGCAACCCGCCAGGATCGCGCCCAAGATTGCCAAGATTG
>Ga0315274_10014006_pt1 | contig 11390 bp, 7 predicted proteins | sample YL17G02_20_MG_FD_203700 | JGI IMG/M metagenome (GOLD analysis project Ga0315274, IMG submission 203700) | Sediment microbial communities from Yellowstone Lake, YNP, Wyoming, USA - YL17G02_20 | ecosystem: Environmental > Aquatic > Freshwater > Lake > Sediment | place: USA: Wyoming | collected...
GGGTGACTCCGAAGAACTCCGGGACGGGTCCGAGCCGCCTGATCACCTACGCGTCCTATCCCGGGGAGACGGCCACGATTGACGGAAAGGGAATTGCCGTCCCCGAGTACGTTGGGCTGTTCCATATCGAGGGAAGGAAGTACATCACGGTCTCCGGCCTGAAGGTCGTGAACTCCGCTTACTACGGTATCAATGCCGACAGCTCGAAGTACATCACGATCCAGAAGAACGTCACGACCAAGACCGTATCCTGCGGGATCGGCATCTGGACCTGTTCGAACGTCGTTGTCGACGGCAACGATGTGTCGAATGCGTGTGCCGGCGGTCAGCAGGAAGCTATCTCGGTCGCCCAGACAACCAGGTTCGAGGTCAGGAACAATCGCGTCCATCACACCCCCGACAAGGAGGGCATCTGCATCAAGGACGGCTCCTCGTACGGCAAGGTCTTCCGGAACAAGGTCCACCACACGTCGGACGTCGGGATCTACGTGGACGCCTGGGAGCGGCGCACGCACCATATCGAGATCTACGGCAACGTGGTTCACGACGTGCAAGACAACGATGGCTGCGGCATCTCGGTGGCATCGGAGATGGGGGGGCTGCTCGAGGACATCCGCATCTACAACAATATCCTCTATCTGAACCCGTTTGTGGGGATCGAGGTCTCGGACTACGGGGCGGCGTCGTCGCGTCCGATGCGGCGCATCGAAATCATCAACAACACCCTCTGGAAGAACGGGACTCATTGGGGAGGGGGCATCACCTGCCAGAACCCCGACGTCCGGTCCGGCTGCATCATCAGGAACAACATTTGCAGCGAGAACTCGGCGTTTCAAATCGCCGTTGCGGCGTCGCTGTACAACAAGGCCGTCATGGTGGATCACAACCTCATCAATCGGTTCATGGGGGATGAAGGTGAGGTCCGCGGAACCGATTACATCGAGGCCGACCCGCTGCTGGCCAAGCCCGCAAAGGGCGATTTCCACCTCGGCGTAGGATCGCCGGCGATCGACCGCGGATCCTCCCTGAAGGCGCCCGGATTCGACTACGACGGGAAGGCGCGGCCGAAGGACGGTAATGGCGACGGCACGGCGAGGTTCGATATAGGGGCATATGAGGCGGAGGCGGTGGTCCGCTTCATACAAAGTGCACAGAATTGCACGCACGCTCATCGGGCACCAAGGACAGCTTCCGGTCGCCCCCCCGAGCTCAATATGAGCACAGGCGAAGACGCCGAGAGTCGAGGATTTGATCCGTTCGCCGAAGCTACGCCGCTTTTCAACACTCATACTAAGCCGGAAGCGGCCTATGAGCGCGGCCTTCAGGCCGGGGAGTCGAGGATTTGACTTTGATCCACCCCTATGGCTAAATTCACTTCGCGAGCCATGCACTCGATCCAACCTCAGGACATTCCATTCAAAAGGCTTCCGACGCGAAAAGCGCCTCTTGGAGTTTGGATCCTGCGGCCTGCGCGGCTCGGGAGTCCGTCTCTCTATTGCATTTTGCTCCTCGTCAGCGGCTTCTCGTGTCCCTCATGCGGGAGTGGTAAAGACGCAGGTCAACAGGCAGAGGCCGATGTGATGGCGAAAGGGCCCGAGTCAGGCCCTCTTCGTCTGGACAGTTATACGGTCAGAGGGATCTCTTTCACGTACTATTTGATCCCCTCCGGGCTCACTCGAGAAGGGCTGATCGCCGCGGCCCAGGCGTTGCACGACCGAGAACCGAAAGCCCATTTGATCCTGGTGGACGACCAGACGCGGCTTGCCGCCTATATCAGCTACGCCAAGGAGTTCAGCCGCGGCAATAGGGAGGCGCCTTTTCCCCAGGAGTGGGCGGACCGCCACGTCATCGCCAACGTGCAGAAGTACATGAGCGGGAAATGGAAGTTGTGCGAAAGCTACGGTTACGTTGAGATCGCGGAACTGAAATAGCCTTTTGAACTCTCCGGATCCTGATGGCGGCCTAGGAAAACGAGGAGTATGAATAGATTGATGCCTGTCCGTGCAACCTTTTCCGGCGCTTTTCTGTATTATTTTAGGAGATGAAGAAATTGAGGAGAGCTCCCATGCGGCCTATAGCGCTTTTTGCTTTGATAATAATCTGCAGCTGCGCCATTATGCGTGGCGCAGGAGGCAGCCAACCCGCAGGCTGGAGTCGTTTTAAAAGAGGAAACCAGCCCTGAGGTCAGTGCCATCTTAGCGGAAGCTTTGAGCCTTAAGGATCAGGGCAAAATTGAGGATGCTTTTAAGATTTTGAATGACGCGCTGCTAAAGCATAAAGACAAGACCTACGATCGCTATGCCTTATTAACTTTCAAATTCGAGTTGCTTTCCGGTTTGTCAAAACATAAAGAAGCTCTCGAAGCGGCCATTGAAAAGCCATCTTGGGGTGCAAGCAATAAGCAAGCCACTGGGACCTAATGCACAGTATTATTCCTACGTCCGTTGTTCAACCGAGGCTACTCTAAAAATGCGCCATCCTGATCTTTAATGTTCAGGATACAGCTTGTCAGCGTCGGCATCCGCCGATATAATCGAAGATGCTTGAAACAGTCTCCCGGGACGCAAGGAGAAACATGAAAAAAGCGCTTCTTGTGATCTTCGCGGTTTTAGCCTGGATCGCCCTCCCGCTCGCGGCCGCCCCGGCTGGGCCGGACTCCGTCCTTGACCTCAAAGACGGGTGGTACCTCCAATCATCGGCCAACCTCAAGGCCGGCGGGGAGGAGATCTCGCGGCCCGGCGCCTCGCTCTCGGGCTGGTATCCGGCCCGGGTTCCGACGACTGTCCTGGCCGCCCTGGTCAAGAACAAGGTCTATAAGGACATCTATTTCGCCGATAGACTCAAACGGCTGCCCACCGAGGCCTTCAAGGTCTCCTGGTGGTACCGGACCGAGTTCCTCTGTCCCCCGGCCGCGGGCCGGGACGCCGTCGAGCTCGAGTTCGACGGCATCAACTACAGCGCCAACGTCTGGCTCAACGGGACGAAGATCGCCGACGCCCGCGATGTCTACGGGGCGTTCCGTCGCTTCCGGATCGATGTCAGCGGCACGGTCAAGTTGAACGGCTCGAACGCCTTGGCCGTCGAGGTCTTCCCGGCCGGGCCGGGCGCCCTGACCATGGGATTCGTGGACTGGAACCCACGCCCGCCCGACGGCAACCTGGGGCTGTGGCGGCCGGTCCGCGTCCGGAGGACCGGCGACGTCGCCGTCCGTTTTCCCTTCGTCAAGACTAAACTCGACCCCAACACGCTGAAAGAGGCGCGGCTGACGGTCTCAGCCGAGCTCGAAAACAAGGCCGGTCAAGCCCGGGAGTGCGTCCTTGAGGGCAGGATCGGCGACATCGTCTTCTCGCAACCCGTAACCTTGGCCGCCAAGCAAACGAGGACGGTCGAGTTCACGCCGGCCGCCCATCCCAAGCTCGTCATCCGCAATCCCCGCCTCTGGTGGACCCACGATCTGGGGACGCCCGAGCTTTACGACCTGACGCTCGAAGTCAAGCTCGGCGGCCGGGCCTCGGATAACGCCTCGACCCGATTCGGAATCAGGGAGGTCGCGGACTATCTCAACGAGCAGGGCCACCGCGGCTACATTCTCAACGGGCGGAAGATCCTGGTCCGGGGCGGCGGCTGGACGGACGACCTCCTGCTCGATAATCCCTCGGACTGGGTCAGGGCCCAGGTCGAGTACGCCCGCTGGATGAACCTCAACGCGCTCCGCGTCGAGGGCTTCTGGGGGACGGGGCCCGAATTCTACGACCTGTGCGACGAAACGGGCATTCTCGTCCTGGCCGGCATCAGCTGCCTCTGGGAATGGGAGAATTACTTCGGGAAGCCGACCGATGAAACCTACGGCGGCATCCTGACTCCCGAGGATATCGACACGGCGGCTCGCTCCTGGCGCGATCAGGTCCGCTGGCTCCGCAACCACCCGAGCATCTTCGTCTGGGCGATGGCGAGCGACCTCGTACCCAAGCCGGAGATGGAGAAGGCCTACCGGGCCATCCTGGCCGAGGATGACCCGACCCGTCCTATCTTGAATTCGACCGGGACCAAGGTCTCTCCGGTCAGCGGCAAGTCGGGCGTCAAGATGAACGGACCCTACGACTACGTCCCGCCCATCTACTGGTTCGTCAACACCAAGGAGGGCGGTGCGTTCGGGTTCAACACCGAAACCGGGCCCGGGCCTCAGGTCCCTCCCCTGGAGAGTTTACGCAAGATGATCCCCGCCGATAAACTCTGGCCCATCAACGACTTGTGGTACTTCCACTGCTGCCGGGGCGAATTCAACAACCTCGATCGCTACAACGAAGCTATGGACAAGCGCCTGGGGCCGTCCCGCGATCTCACCGATTATCTCCGCAAGGCCCAGTTCATGAATTATGAAGCCATGCGGGGGATGTTCGAGGCCTTCGTGGCCCGGCGGCCCGTCGCGACCGGGGTCATCCAATGGATGTACAACTCGGCTTGGCCCAAGCTCTGGTGGCAGCTCTTCGACTATTACCTCCTCCCGAACGGAGCTTTCTTCGGCGCCCGCAAGGCCTGCGAGCCGCTTCACATCCTCTACGATCATGGGACAAAAGAAGTCCTCGTCACCAACAACGCGGCCCGGCCCTCGAGCCCCGTCCGGGCTTCGGTCCAGGTCCTCGGCCTCGACGGGGCGGTCCGATATTCGAAAGAGTTCCCGGTCGAATTGGGGCGCGACGAAAAGAAAAGCCTGCTCGTCCCGCCCGCCCCCGAGGAAGTGAGCGGGGCCTACTTCCTGGACCTCCGCCTCCGCGACGAGAAAGGCGGCTTGATCACGGACAACCTTTACGTTTTATCCACTAAACCCGACGTCCTCGACGACGCCAACGCGACTTGGTACGTGACGCCCATCAAGGATTTCTCGGACCTGGCCGGATTGGCCTCCCTGCCGGCCGTCGCGGTCGGCTGCAAAGAGCGCTGGAACTACGCGGCCGGCCGCATGGAGCTCGAGGCGACGCTCAGCAACACGTCGACGGCTCCCGCCTTCATGATCGAGCTGATGGTCGTCAAGGACCGCTCCGGCGATGCCGTATCGCCCGTCTTCTGGGACGACAACTACCTGACCCTGCTCCCGGGCGAAACGCGGACCGTCCGGGCCGCCTTCGACCCTGAACGCCTCACCGGCGAAGATCCCGCGCTCAAGATCGCCGGCTGGAACGCCGTCCGGGCCAAAGGATGATCCCATGAAACAACGCAACCTGCTCATGGTCGTTCTCGTCTTCATCGTCTTCTTCGTCATTTCCTTTCTGACCAACATCATCGGACCGCTCGTCCCCGACATCATAAAGAGCTTCAATCTCAACCTGACCATGGTCGCCCTCCTCCCCTTCGCTTTTTTCATCGCCTACGGCGTCATGTCCATCCCGTCGGGGATCCTGGTCGAAAAGTACAAGGAGAAACCGGTCATGGCCGCGGCCTTTGTCGTCGCCTGCCTGGGGGCCCTCCTGTTCTCCCTCCTCCCGAGCTACTCGGTGGCGATCCTGTCCCTATTCCTGATCGGGACCGGGATGGCCACCCTCCAGGTCGCCATCAACCCCCTGCTTCGCGTCTCGGGCGGCGAGGAGCATTTCGCCTTCAATTCCGTAATGGCCCAGCTCATCTTCGGCGGCGCCTCGTTCCTCAGCCCCCTCGTCTTCAGCTACCTCGTCTCCCATCTCAGGAACGAGAGCGGACAGGCCCCCTTTATCGTCCGTACCCTGGCCAAGCTGACTCCCAAGGAGCTGCCCTGGGTCTCGCTCTATTGGGTGTTCGCGGCGGTGACCCTGGTCATGATCCTCGTCATCCTCCTCGTCCGCTTCCCCAAGGTCGAGAGGACCGAGGAGGAGCGGGCCGGCGCCTGGGCCACCCATAAGATGCTGTTCGGAAAGAAGATCGTCATTCTTTACTTCCTGGGGATCTTCGCCTACGTCGGGACCGAGCAGGGGGTCGCCAACTGGATCTCCCAGTTCCTCAAGACCTACCACGGATTCGATCCGCAGCTCAGCGGCGCCAAAACGGTCTCCTGGTTTTGGGGGATGATGACGGCCGGCTGCCTGCTCGGTCTCCTCCTCCTCAAGCTCTGGGACAGCCGCAAGATCCTGATCGGGTTCGCCGCGGCCGCCGTCATCTGCCTCAGCGCGGCCCTGTTCGGTCCGGGCCCGGTCGCACTCTACGCCTTCCCGCTCATGGGCTTCTGCGCCTCCGTCATGTGGTCCATCATCTTCTCGTTGGCCTTGAACTCCCTCGACAGCCACCACGGCTCGTTCTCGGGCATCCTCGTCACGGGGATCGTGGGCGGCGCCGTGATCCCCCTTGTCATCGGCTGGCTGGGCGACCGGATCGGGCTGAGGGCCGGCATGTTCGTGCTCTACCTGACCCTGGCCTACATCTTGAGCATCGGAATCTGGGCCAAGCCTCTCATCACGAACAAGACGATCCGCTCCAAGCAGGCGGGCTGAGGCGGAAGGCGGCGCCATGGCCGTCGTCGGGATCGATCTGGGCGGGACGAACGTCCGGGCCGGCCTCGTCGAAGGAGACCGGCTGGGGGAGGTCGCGGCGACGGCCATCCCGAGCGATCGTTCCCAGGAGGAGGTTCTCGAAGCTTTCTTCGGCCTTGTCGACCGGGTCGTCCGGCCCGGCGTCCTGGGGATCGGGGTCGGCGTCCCGAGCGTCGTGGACCTCAAGACGGGCGTCCTCTACGACGTCCAGAACATCCCGGCCTGGAAGGAGGTCCCGCTCAAGGCCCTCCTCGAAAGACGCTACGGCGTCCCGGCTTACATCAACAACGACGCCAACTGCTTCGCGGTCGGAGAGGCCTATTTCGGCGAGGCCCGCTCTTTCGAGCACATCGTGGGCCTCATCGTCGGGACCGGGCTGGGGGCCGGCGTCATCGCCAACGGCCGCCTCTACGCCGGGGCCAACTGCGGGGCGGGCGAATTCGGGATGCTTCCCTACCGGGACAAGACCTTCGAGGATTACGCCTGCGGCCGGTTCTTCAAGGCCGTCCACGGGATATCGGGCCGGGAACTTCACAAGCGGGCCCTGGGCGGCGACAAGGCAGCCCTGGCCGTCTTCGAGGAGTTCGGGACGCATCTGGGGGAAGCCGTCAAGGCCATTCTGTTCGCGGTCGATCCGGAGATCATCGTCTTCGGCGGCTCGGTCAGCAAGGCCTACCCCTTCTTCAAGGACAGCCTCGAAGCCTCCGTCCGCGATTTCCCCTATTCGATCACCGCCCGCAACATCAAGATGGCCGTATCGAAGACCGAGCACATCGCCATCCTGGGCGCGGCCGCCCTTTACTTCGACGCCCTGAAATGAAGAAGTGGTCAGACATTAAAACTCCCGATTTTCTTCAGGGTGTGGGGTTCGTTGGACACGGCGGCTCGGACCAGGCCATTCGAGGGCACGCTACGATTTCCCCAGCGAGGAAATCTTGCTCGCTTCGAGCCTCCGCTCCCGCCTTCGCTTCGCTCGGCGGACCATGCCCGCTCCGGCTCTCAGACGACCCTCTTCATGGCCTGGCGCTTCGCCGCCTAAGAAATATAATGCCCGCTTTCGGGAAGCTGTGTCTGGCCCTGGTTTTATTGGCGGGGATGATGGGAGCGGGCCGCGGCCAAGTCCGGACGGAAAGCGTATTTCAGGATCCCTGCATCGTCTTCCGCTGCGACGAGGGCGGAATCACCCGCGGCCGGACAGATCGCAAGGAAATGGCCCTCATCTTCACCGGCGGCGATTTCGCCGACGGCGGCGCCCACATCCGGAACGTTCTCAGGGACAAGGGCGTCAAAGCGGGCTTTTTCTTCACCGGCGATTTCTACCGGTCCCCCGAAAAGAAAGACCTCATCCGCGGCCTTGTCGCCGACGGCCACTACCTGGGTCCCCACTCCGACAAACATCTTCTTTACTGCGACTGGGACGATCGCTCCAAGACGCTCGTGACGCGGGACGAATTCCGCGCCGACATCCTGGCCAATACCAAGGTCATGGAGGAATTCGGAATCCGCGGGGAGGACGCTCCCCTCTTCATCCCGCCCTACGAATGGTACAACAAGGACATTGCGCGTTGGTCGCGGGAGCTCGGCCTGATCCTTTTTAATTTCACCCCGGGAACGTCCTCGAACGCGGATTACACGACGCCCGATATGCCGGAGTATCTGTCCTCGCGGACGATCTGGGACCGGATCTGGGCCTGCGAGCGGCGGGACTCGGACGGCTTCAACGGCTTCATCATGCTCATCCACATCGGAACCGACCCGAAGCGGACCGACAAGTTCTATCTCCGCCTCGGCGATCTCCTGGACGAGCTCCATGAAAGAGATTATCGACCGGTTAGGATAGATGACCTGCTAAGACAATGAAGAAAGAAAGGCAAGGGCGAAGGATAGTCGATGAAGAAGGCCGTATGAGAGACCGAGCGGGCATGGGCCGATTTGGGGACACGTAGCCGATTCAAGAAAATCGGTACATGTCCCCAAATCGGGAGCGAGGTCTCGAATCGAGTGAAGCTTTCCTCGCCGGGGAAAGCGAACGTGCCTTCGAGTCGACTATCCTGAGCCCTACTTCTTTTCGAGCGACTCGACCAGGGTTTTGAGCTTGTCCTGGCCGGGGCTGATCTCCAGCGATTTCTTCCAGGCAGCCAGTGCCTCGTCCCTCTCCCCGAGCTGGAAATGGCAGGTCCCGATGAAGTTGAGGATTTCGATATTCGTCCCGGCCCGGTTCAGATAATCCTGGTAGTAAGAAATCGCCTCCCGGTGTTGGCCCAGGGCGTGGCAGGAACGTCCGAGCCAGGCGGAAACGTCCGGCGCGGTGTTCTCCCGCCCCGCCAGAGGCTGCAGTGCGTTCTTGGCCTTTTGGTATTGCCCGGACAGGAACAGGCTCTGGGCATATCCCAGCGCGAACCTGTCGCTCTCGGGATTCTTCTCGTAAGCCCGCGTCAAGAGGACGCCGGCTTCGGCGAGCTTCCCCAGGCTTAACCACTGGAGGCCCAGGGCATAATCCCATTCCTCGGGATGGCCCGCGGCCATGACCTTGGCCATGATCCGGGGCCGCTGCAGGCTCTTGGCCGGACTGATCTCGAAAACCCCGGTCCGGCCGGCCCGCTCGACACCGGCCGCATCCAACAGCGATACCTTGAGCTCGTAGTAGCCTGGCGCAAATCCGGCCAGCGACTGCTCCGCGAAAAATGTTTCGGGAAAGCCCGGGACGGAGCCGGCCAGGGCCTGAGTTTGGGTCAGGACGACGTTTCCTTCCTTGAGATAGACATAGCGGATCTGGCCGTCGGCCGTCCATTCCCGGGGAAGCCCGAAGGCCTGGAAGACGACGACGAGCTTGTCGGAAACAACGAACGATTTTCGGACGTCGCCGAGAAGCTGCCGGCCGGCGATCCGGAAGGGGACGATCTCATCCGTCCCGCCCGACGCGCTCTCGGCCGCGTATCCCAGGAACAGGACTCCCATGGCCGGGCCGGCCTGGGCCTCGGGGAGGTCGAGCTCGGCCGCGAATGAGCCGAATTCCTTGGAGACCGTGTTCTTGAGGAGAAGGTCGAACCCGTAGCGGCCCGGGACGCAGGGAAAGACGTCCTGGAATTCGAGCGAGGTGGACCGGATCTCGTTGAGCCCGGCCTGGTCGAGGTCGATCGGGAAGGTTTTTTCGAACTGGTAGACGGTCCGGCCTTGCTTGTCCGTGACCCGGCCGTTGAGCTCGAAGCTGGCCGAGTTCCGGCCCCCGTAGGAAGCCAGCGTCAGGCGCCCCGGCTCGACCGAATAGTGGACGAGGAAAGGCCCGTCGCCGCTCCGGGACACCAGGACAAACGCGCTGGACCCGATATAATTGGCCGTGTATTCGACCTCGACAACGTCCTTGTAGCGGAGGAGGGCGTCGGCGTAGGCGTCCTTGACCTTCTTCCGGGGCGAGGCGAAGATGTTCGCCATCAGCGTCTCCGATGCCAGCGAGGACCCTCCGAGCGGCATGTGTTCGCTCGGGATCAAAGACAGGGTTTGATGGGCCAGGTTGGGCTCGAGCGTGCGGAGCTCCTGGTAAGCCTGGTCGTCCCGGAAATCCCCCATCGCCGTCGAGATCAGGCTCCGGGGTCCATCCCCGGCCGGGGAATAAAGGACGTAATCGCCGACGCCGTTGCGCTTGAAAAAGATGACGTTGAAGGCCGGCGGAAGGCCCGAGGCCTCGTCTTCCTGGTAAAACCAGATTTCGGTCGGGTAGACGTTGTTGACGTTGTCGTACGTCTCGATGTTCTTGGGAGGCCCGAGAATGATATGGATCCGGCCCCGGTCGGTCTTCCAGCCGGGCAGGGGCGAACCGCGGCCGAATGTCCGATTGGCGTACTGAAATCGGCGGGCATGCTCCTCCCTGAACTCGTTGCGCGGGGTGCCGGGCGTCGGGTCCCGCTGATTCCAGAAAGCCTTGATGAAGATGTCCCGCTCCTTGTCCGACCGGAGCTGGAGGAAAACGTCCCTTTCCTTGGCCGTGAGGATGAAGGCGACCTCCTCGTCGAGCCATGTCCGGAACCTGTCGGGCAGGGGTCCGGCCTGGCCGTCCCGGCCGGGGACGGGAACGACGGTCAGGGCTAGAACGCATGCGGCCGCAAGTGTCTTGATCATGATGGGCCTCAAAGTTTACTTTATCCCAAACGCCGGACTTCGACAACGCGATTCCGTTCCCCTCCACCCTGGCTGGACCGGGACAGGCGCGGCGACTGGGGCGACACCGTTCCTCTCCTTTCACGGTCGGAACGGTGCCTTTCGCACCGCGCCTCTCTCCTAGGTTTTCTGGAACAAAAGAGGCGCGGTACGAAAGGAGCCCGGCACCGTCCCTCCCCTGCCGGGGACGGGACGGTGCCGGGCTGACTCAATGCTACGAGTCGAACGGCTTCTAGAACCTGTACTGGAAGCTGAAACGGTAGGTCCGGGGCTCCACGATGCCCCCGACCTTGCCGAACTCCCACTGGTTGTCGATCGAGGTCGGCGTGTCCGCGTTGAAGACGTTGAAGATGTCGAGGATGATCGAGAGGCTGCCCAGGTTGGAGAGTTTGAAGGTTTTTTCGGCGCGGAAGTCGAGCAGAGTCTGGGTCGGGAGGTGGTTGGGATTCTTGGGATCGCCGCCAACGATCGAACCGACGCCGCCGCTGAGGACGCCGCCCTCGGGATTGGCCCACTCGGAGTGGACCGGGATCTCTTCGAGTATCCAGATGGGACGGCCGGTGTGGAGCCGGAAGCGGGCGCCCAGGTCGAGCTCAATGTAGGGAATCGTGTAGGAGCCGGATAGCTTGAACTCGAACTTGGGCACGAAGGGGAGCGGCCCTTCCATGTTGTTGATCGTGTAGTTCAGGGAGCCCATCCAGGTGTTGTCGGTAAACATCGGGCCTTCGGCGTTCATGT
>Ga0315274_10014007_pt1 | contig 11390 bp, 7 predicted proteins | sample YL17G02_20_MG_FD_203700 | JGI IMG/M metagenome (GOLD analysis project Ga0315274, IMG submission 203700) | Sediment microbial communities from Yellowstone Lake, YNP, Wyoming, USA - YL17G02_20 | ecosystem: Environmental > Aquatic > Freshwater > Lake > Sediment | place: USA: Wyoming | collected...
CTTGTCTCTGTTTTTATGCGTTAAGATAAGTTTTCCGTCTTTCTGAAGAAGCTGATATAGAGCATAGATCAGTTTTTTTAAGACTCTATCTGGAAGATAATCGATTAACCCAATACTATAGATTAGATTCTCTTTTCCCGGGGATTGAGACGAAGATTCATTTTTCACTAAATTCATTATATCCTCTTTAATAAATTTAAACTCGATATTCTTAGGCGTGATTGGCAAAAGTGCATCTTGAGAGAATTTTAATGCCTCTTCATCCCAATCAAGACAGCTAAATACAATTGAAGCCTTTGTCTTCAAATTTGGCAAAAGTTCTTTTATTTCTCTGCAAGAACCACAGGCAATATTTAAGATATTTACCTTATTTAAAGTTATCTTATTAATATATTCCTGTAGCATTTCTCTTAAATGGTTCTTACGCATCCTTACCGCTACCGCATAAGGATTACCTAAGAAATATTTATCAAAATAAAGACCTATTCCTTCTGAAACGGGTTTATTATTGTAAATGGTTTCTAACATTAAATAATCACCTGGGTATCCCCGAATTTTCTCATAGGCCCTTTTCACTATAGAACTCTTATATGCCCATGTTCCAACCAAAGACCTAAAATTTTCTTTAATTTTATTTATTGCTATTTTATTTTCTATTATTTCCTCTAAGCAATATCCCTTTAGCAAAATCTCGTTATTTAAACGCTCTAATTCTTTTTCTAGCTCAATAGAATATTCTTTCTCTTCTGATATACGAGAAATAAGTTTGAGCATTTTATTTATATAATCCAATATATCTTTTAAAAAGAAATGTAACACATCATCCCTAATCTGACGATCTTTAATCTCACTTAATAATCCACTAATTTGAGTCTTAATTAGCTCTTTTCTTAAGGCCTCTTTTTGAAGATTACTTAAATTTACAAATTCTACTCCATATAAAGAAGCGCCACTTTCTAAATCTCTTTTCCAGACCAATCTTGCCTCTGTTTTAAATTTTAAGTCTTCATCGGGAAAATAAATTTGCAGAGAAAATGCAGGGCTTGATATGTTTTCTGAAGCATTAAAACTTAAACCGCTTTCGCTCAAGTCAATTGAACTTCCTGAGATATTTTTCCAGATATCAATCTTAACCTTAGCTTTTACGCGGGGATGCCCTCTTTTCTCCTCTTCCATTTTAGCCATTATAACTATCTCCTTACCCTAGCCGATATTTCTTTTAACCACTTTCAAAAAATCTTCTCTGTCAAAAGGTTTATAAAGGTAATCAGCGACTTTTAAATTCATCGCTGTCTCGTATTTTTCTTTATCCGCATAGCCAGTAATCAAGATTTCTGGGATTGGCTTTTTGTCTATTGTCTTTAGGTAGGCGCGAATCTGCCTGATAGTTTCAATACCATCTAGTTCGGGCATCCTGACATCAGAAACAATAAGGTCAAAATCAGCTTCTTTAACTCTATCTAAGGCCTCTGAGCCATTTTTTGCAACAGCTACATTGTATCCTTCAGCACTCAGCAATCTTAATAGACTCTTGGTAATTAATTCTTCATCATCAATCACAAGTATCTTCTTAGCCATTTTGATTCCCCCTTTTAATTAAATTATACCCCCCTGTCCACCCCAACTCAAGGATTTTTATATTGAAAAACGTACATAAAAAGTAATTCGTTACACAATCCCATCTTTAGCGGGTGGCTTGGTTCCCTCAGCAAAATTTTTATAGACAAAACACTGAAAAGTTGTAGAATATCATAACATATAGGAGGAGTTAGTGCCTCAGCCCAAGAAAAAAGTAAAATATTATCTAAACGCCCAGGGCGAATTCGTTATAGAAAACTACAATTTCTCTAAGCCCTTTGCAAGTTTCTTTCCCGGGATTGCCGGCAAATACGGAATACCGATGTGGGTCTTCTATGCCAACCGCGGCCAGGCGATAACGAGCCTGGGGATAAAAGACAAAGACCATTCTATTCTGGAGTTTTTCCCCGCAAATAAAGCCTGGCAACTGGTATCCCTGCAGGGATTCCGTACTTTTATTAAAATCTCCGGCAAAAAAACCGTTTTTTATGAACCCTTCCATAACGGCTTCGTAAATTTAGGGTTTAAACTGAATAACAGGATGAGCATAACCTCTTCTGATTTAACGATAGAGGAAAGTAATTTGTCTCTGGGCCTCAAAGTAAAGGTTGAATATTTCAACATACCCAATGATTCCTATGCCGGGCTGGCCAGGATTGTTAGCATTAAAAATTTAAGCCGCACAGCCAAACAAATACAAATGCTCGACGGCCTTCCCCAGATAGTCCCATACGGCGTAAGCAATTTATTCTTAAAGAAATTGGGCCGCACCATCGAGGCCTGGATGAATGTCGAAAACCTCGATAGGGGCGCGCCTTTCTATAAACTGGATGTTGACCCCACTGACAGGCCAGAAGTCATCCATATCAAAGAAGGTAACTTTTATTTAGGGTTCCACTACCTCAAAGAAAAACCAAAGATTATAAAGCCCATCGTTAACCCCCAATATATATTCGGCCCGGTTATTGATTTTTCCTGCCCATATCAGTTCCTGTCCGTAAAGAATTTCCGATACCCTGAAAAAGAAATAGTTAAAAGCAAAACCCCCTCTGCCTTCTCTCTGCTTAATATTAGATTATCCGCCGGTGAAGAAAAAATACTTTATTCACTGGTTGGCTATATGAGAAGCCTGGAAAGACTGAACTCCTCTATCCCTAGAATTACTAGTTGCGGGTATCTGGCAGGAAAACGCGAAGAAAATAAAAAAATCATTGCAGAATTACAGCAAGACATGGCTACCGAGAGCAGCTCCAGGGAATTTAACCTCTATGCCAAGCAGACATACCTGGATAATATTCTGCGCGGAGGGTATCCTACTATATTCGAATCCGAATCGGGTAAATCAGTATTTTATCTATATTCCAGAAAACACGGGGACATGGAAAGGGACTACAATAAATTTCAATTACAGCCCACTTATTTCTCGCAAGGTAACGGTAATTATCGTGACGCCAACCAAAACCGCAGATGCGATGTCTGGTTTAACCCGGATATAAAAGACGAAAATTTAATCAACTTCTTTAACCTTCTACAGACAGACGGCTTTAATCCGCTGATAGTCAAAGGCCTAACCTTTCTCTGCAAGGACGAGGCGAAGGCAAAGGCAATACTAAAAGGCCTGGTGGAAGAAACCCGGATATCGCAAATTACTTCCTATTTGCATAACCCCTTTACCCCAGGAGAGCTGATTCTTTTTCTAGAAGAAAACCGGATTAAATTAAAAACATCCTATGATGAATTTCTCGGCACCCTGATATCGCGCTGCCAAAAAATCCAGGAGGCTGAACACGGCGAAGGTTTCTGGACAGACCACTGGACTTATAACCTTGACCTGCTGGAAAATTATCTCCAGGTTTATCCTGAGAAATTAAAAGAAACGGTGTTTGATAAAAAGGTCTTTACGTATTATGACAATGTTGAAATAGTAAAACCCAGGAATGAAAAGCACGTGCTTAAGGATGGTTTGGTAAAACAGCTACATGCAATTGCCGCTGATGGCGCCAAGAAGGAAATGATTAAAAAAAGGACGGAACAGCCGCATCTGGTAAGGACGCATTATGGCTCCGGAGAAATCTATCAAACTACTTTAATCAATAAATTATTATGCCTGTTGGTAAATAAATTGGCCTCGCTTGACCCATTTGGCGTGGGAATTGAGATGGAGGCAGACAAGCCTAACTGGTTTGACGCCTTAAACGGACTGCCGGCCCTATTCGGCTCTTCTTCCTGCGAAACATTCGAACTGAAAAGGCTGGTTAAATTTACCAAATATGCCCTAGAGAAAAGTCAGGTGGGAAAAATTGACCTTACCGAAGAAGTCTACGAATTCCTGATTGCCCTGGATAACTCAGTCAGGGAATATTTCGATAATGTTGCCCCTGATAGAGATTTTCAATACTGGGATAAGAGCCATTCCCTTAAGGAAGATTACCGCCATAAGACAAGACTGGGTTTCAGCGGCAAGGAAACAGAAATAAAAACTCAGGACTTAACCGGGATGCTGGATAATGCTTTAAAGAAAATAAACGCAGGTATCGAGAAGGCGCGTGATAAGAAAAAGAATGTCTACTATGCTTATTTTATAAATGAAGTAGCGCAATATGAAGCCCTCAAGGAACATTTTGTAAAGCCCACCGAATTTATCCAGAAAAAAGTCCCCTTCTTTCTGGAGGGGCAGATGCATGCGCTCAGATTAACCGAAGACGTAAACCAGGCAAAAACTTTATATAGTGCCGTAAAATCAAGCGAGCTTTACGATAAGAAATTAAAGATGTACAAGGTAACCGCTCCGCTTAAAGGTATGCCGGAAGAAATCGGTAGGTGCCGCGTATTTACTCCTGGGTGGCTGGAAAATGAATCCATATGGTTACACATGGAATATAAATATCTATTGGAGACCCTGAAACAAGGCCTCACTGAAGAGTTCTATAAGGATTTTAAAAATGTACTTATTCCCTTCCAAAAGCCTGAAAAATATGGACGCAGCATTTTAGAAAACTCTTCATTCTTAGTCAGCAGTGCTTTTCCAGATAAAGGCCTACATGGTAACGGGTTTGTGGCAAGGCTCTCCGGCTCCAGCGCAGAATTCCTGCAGATATGGTTAATAATGAACCTGGGATTAATTCCTTTTTTCCTTAATGGGAAAAATGAACTGAATCTACGCCTCAGGCCAATACTTCCCGGTTGGTTATTTAACCGAGGCGGCACTTATAGTTTTAATTTCTTAAGCAAGATTCGGGTAGTGTATCGCAATCCCAAAAGAAAGGATACCTTCGGCAGAAACGGAGTCTATATAAAAAATATTGCCTTTCGCGATAAAAACGGAAATTCCGTAGAAATCTCTTCAGATACCATACCTTCCCCCTATGCTGAGCAGATAAGGTCACGCCAGGTTAACCACATTGATATATTTTTGGAATAATTAAATTTATTAAATTGTAAATTTGCAATCTTGTAAATTTGCAAATTTTGTGTTATACTTGTCTTGACAATTAGGAAGAGCTACTGATAAACCCCATTAGAGATAATGGGGTTTATCCCGATAGAGGTCATCTCTAACGGGGTAAAGGCAAACTAGCAGTAATGCTGGGGCGTCCCTAACGGGATCCCGAGATGCAGGTGAAAAGTATGCTGCATCGAGGGGCAAAGCGACAGTCCCCCGCCAAAGGCGGGGGAGGCTGCGTTGCCAAAGAGAAACAAAAAACCCTAAAAGATTGCCTTTAGGGTTTTTTATCTAAATGCCCAGCAAAGATTTGCTGGGCATTTTACGTCAAGGAGGGCGAATGAAAGCTGTCACCGGACAAGAAAAGAATCAACGAGTAGTAACCTTTTTAAACCGTGATGAAGTGGACTTTCTGGATAAATTAGGCAAGGATGCCCTATTTTCTACGGGGTTCAAACTTTCCAGGGCAAAACTTATTGCCTGGTTGGTAGATTTTATGAAAGGGCTAAATTTAAAGGTAGAAGGCATAAAATCAGAAAGGGAATTTGAAAAGAGAATTAAGGAAGTCTTTGGGCGAAACTTAAAGGGGTCAGTCCCGCCAGCCACGGAAGGTAAATAAAAAAGGGGGCAATATGCATAATAGATTAATGTACGGGTTCGTAATTTTTTTAATGCTATTTTTATCTACGGTAGATGTGGCTATGGCGGGTGATAACGCACCGCTATCTGTATCCTGCAGCATACCGGTGGTTCCGGGTTTAAATGCACCGCCCTTCACAACAAAAACAGAGAAAACAGAAGCGGCTATAAGCACACAACAAAATGAAGACAAAACCCAAGAACAAGCATCCTCAACAATACAAGAAGAGACTCAAGAAGAGATTATGTTAGCAGACAGAAGCACTTCTTCCTTGATTACGCAAACCATATACCTGCGTTAAATGAATTATTTTTTTATTTTCTTTAAGGGGATATTATAGATATAGGTCAGCCCCTCAAAAAGGGTCATTTCTTTGACCATAGGTACCTTCGGCAGGTATTCCGGAGGCAGGCTGTTCAAATCCAGGGTTATTTTATGCTCACCAACAGAAGCATTCCTGATGGAGTAGGTGCCATCAACTTGAGTGGTGACCCTCTTCCCATCTTCTAAAGTTAATACCGCATCTTTAATACCCACATCACCGCGATTATATTCTCCATCGTCATTAGCGTCATAAAAAACAATGCCGGAAATTTCTGAACGGGAAATAATTCCGAAATCCGCCCTCACAGTCTGGGAGTGCTTTATGGCTACCTCCTGTCTCTGCGGAACGGTTAAGACAAATCCTGAAGGTAAACTCATGATATCCAAAACCACAAATGCCCTTTTACCTTTAACCTTACCGAATTTATAGTAACCGAACTCATCTGTGATTGCGGTTTTATCTTTCCCTAATAGTATTTTTATACCTTGCACAGGAGCCTCATCCCTCTGTCTTAAACCGTCGGCGTTAAGGTCGCGAAAAACATAACCCTCTATGCTACCTACAGACTCCCAGCGTACTCCGGTGTCCCAGAGATAACGCATCCCGATATTGAAATCTGCTTCTATGCGTTTGTTTACACCAGTGTTACCCGGCCAGACATTGCGGATGCGGCTGGAGCAGTATGCCTCTGTGCCAGGATTAGGCCGATAGGATAACTCTGTGTAACCTTCTATATAATCTTCACCTGAGAGAAAACTTGAACCTGACTCGGCATCCCCTTCATTACGATACCTGAAACTGATGTTTTCATAAAACGGGCTATTGAATATCTGACTGGATAAATCCACGCCAGTCTCAAAGGCATGGGGAGTACTACGATTTCCGTTATACCTTTCTTCCAGCCAGTTCCATTGTTGATTAAGAAAGTAATACAGTTGTCTGATTAAATTGAACCTTATGCCTGTCGATATACTCTCGTTTATATAATCCATGGAAGGGCTGCTATAATTCTTTCTCTCCTGATGGCGATAATCGATAAATGAATTTATCTTCCTTATGAAATTAAATGACTTTGACAGACCTGTGCCTACGTTCTGGTAACGGGATTGCGATATCTTACCCAGTTCATTTTGAAAGGTATAATTCATTCTTAAGGTAGCTGTGGGGTCAATGGTATAGCGCGCATTAAAATCGTAATCCTCGTTCCAGCGGTTATCATTTTCAGGAGAAGGGAATAATCTATCCTGGTATACATCCAAACGGCTACGTATATCCCAATCATTGCTGGGCCGTAAATTTAAGTTAAAGATTCCACCTAATTCACCCCTGCGCCAAGTTCCGCCGTTAATGCTTAAAAAGTTTTTCTCAATATTTCTTAATTCATAGGTAAATCTTAATTTGGGCCTGATGAAATTAGAGCTGAATAAATGCGCGAACGTCTCGGTATCATAACCTATCTCATAACGGTAAGCCCATTTGCCAAGATGCCAGTTTGCGTCAGCATCATAGGCATAATTATTTAAATAGCTTAACCTGTCGCGTCCATAACCATGTATTACTGAAACTCCATAATTATAACCCGGGCCGGGATTATAATTTATATCCGCCCCATCAAGAAAAGAGTGTCTGGACTTTAGTAATCCAGGTGAAAGTTTACCATATCTGCCGCCGCTTTCTCTGCCCCAGAACGCGGTATAATCTATCTTTTTGTTAAATGCTGGAGATTGAACCATTGCACCCCGAAGACCCGACCCACCTCCGCCAGACAGATTGGAAAACGGGACGCCGAAATCAGCTCCGCGCAAAGTAAAATCCTTAAAAGGACCAAACTTTCCCTCAATCAAACCAAGGGTAAGATAGGTAAGGTCTGTAGATTCTCTTAATGACCTTACCAAGGCCGTAGAGTCCACCTTACCATAAGGTGTGGAACCTGTTAAAGTTAAACTGTGCTCCCAGGAATAATACTGGCGCTTTAGAGAATACAACCTTCTTCCCTGTTCATAAGAACTCCACTCTACAGAGTATCTTAATTTAAAAGTGCCTTCCCTTTCTTCTTGCAAAAGCATCTCTTCTTCCGCCGTTGGCCTTTTTGGCTCAGGAAAAACAGTTAAGAATTCTAAAGTCCGGCGACCACTATCATCCCAGACATGCAAATAGGTATAACCTATATCCTTTCCCGTAACTAAAAGCTCATCACTGCTCTTTCTCTCTACTGTTATAATATCGGGCTGTGTGACCAGAAATCTCTGGATATTTTTACCCCGGATAATCATGCTTAGCCCCTTTTCTATTTCTATAGGTTGCTTTATTTTGTAGAAGGATTCATCAAGGGTAAGGATTTTTATCTCAGGCATTTTTTCTGGCAACACAGGAGCCTTACCTTTGAGTCCAATTTCTTTAGGCAAGGTAATTTGAGGTTGATAGGGAGATATCTTCCTTTCTTTTATCATTTCTCTTTGTATCTGAATGAGGTCTAAGTATTTTTTTATTACTTCTGGGGCAGGAGCAGCAGTGGGTCTAAGAGCGGGCAAAATTTCTTCTTTTACCTCGCCCTGCATTTGCTCAATCATACGGATGTATCTTAAGGCTGGTTCGTAATTAGGTTGGACTATCAAGGCCTTTCTGAACTCATGTAGCGCTTCATCATATCTACCTAACTTATAGAAGTTTATCCCTATCTCGCAGAGAAAATCAGAAACCATAGAAGCGGCATAAAGGGGGGGCACAGAAGAGATAAAAAATACCAGTATTAACAAAACGGAAAATATTCTCCTCATCGTTACTCTCTAATATAAACAAAAAAAGGATTTTTCGCAATCCTTTTTTTCTTAAACATTTATTCTATTTTAATTAGTGACTCTTCCTATCTTAACTCACCAATCCTCGTTACCTCCCCATACTCTCCGACTTCTATCTGGGCCTCTTTAGTAATAACAGGCACTTCTCCTAAGCCCATCTCTTTTAGTGCCTTGCTTACATCTAGAGTTAGGATTAAGTCGTATTTACCTCTGGGTATGCGCTCCTTCCAAGAGGAGGTCAAAACCGCGGTATTGCCGGGAAAAGTATACACGTCATTAAATTCACCCCTGGCATAAGCCATACCTTTCTCATCAATAATAAAGAAGTTTGCCTTTGTAGTAATGTCTATATTACCGATATTAGTAAAATTGACTGTGATATAAGATTTATCTTTCTTCTTGGTGATTTTAAGCCCATCGATTATAGTTTTTCTCTCAGTAGTGCCTTTGGGCTCTATATAAAAAAGCGAGGCTACCCTTACTGCAAGATTAACGCTCACCCCTTCAGTTGGAGTTTTTTGTTCTCCTAAATAATTCTCAAAAAATAAGACAGCATAATGGCCGCCTCCAGCCTCAGGGGGGACTTTTACCGCATAATTTATAACCTGCCTGCCATATGCAGGTATGCTAAATTCGGCAGGTACAAAACTAATCCAATTTGCTGCAGATAACTCTGTGGTCCCAGCAGGCCTGAAATCCTTGCTGCCGTCGCAGGCAGGTAAATAGACCCAGTCCTCTAAATATACCTTTACCTTTTTGGCTTCTTTTGCATTATTTAATACGTTAATTGTACCTGTCTGGGTGCTACCTGGCGATATAATGAGCCTTGTCTTGGGCGGGTTAATCTGTACTACATCCGCAGCCCTTGCAGAAACAGAGAAAAAAAGACCACCAATCATCAAGGCAAACAAGACAAACCTCATCCTTTGCCTCCTGAATTTATTCTGCATTATTTTCCTTTTTTAAAAGATTTTAGGAAACCCCTATATTATTTGACCCTCTTTTATATATACAGGGGCTTCCTATATCTTTATAGTGAATCTATAATCTTCTTTTTTAGTCTACTGCGCCGCGATGGTTATGGTTACTGTCCCTCGATAATTACCACCTAGCTGAGTTAATAGTATGGGTTCGTAATCATCATAAGGTTTAAGACCACCTGCGCCATAACCGGGAAGACTATAGAATGCACGGATAATCCTATTGGATGCTGCTGCTTCGCTGGTATAGAGAACCTTATATGATGCACCTGTAATTGCTGAACCAACGGTTCCTAAATCTCCTGGCGGGACATCATCGGTATCCTGGACACTAAGCGCATCTAGTGCCACCCACCTGTCTGCTCCCTTATAATCAGGTTTAAGCATAAAACTTCCCGCAGGAAGACTAAGGCCCTGAGCAGTGTCTGACAAACCTGCGCAAGAGCTCCTTATCTCATAAGGATAGCCCCAGCTGCCGGTATAAATAAACGCACAATAGTATGTCTGACTATACCAGACACCAGCATCTCCGCCACCTGCTAAGGCATGCGTGAGCGTTCCAAAATTCATTGACAGCCGAGGTGTGCCTGATGACGGTTCTTGATCAGCGGTAAGTTCCCTTACTACTACTGTTATCTCTGGTGTATAATCAGGGATATCCGCAGAGACAATATAATCAGCGTAATCAACAGCAAAGGCAATAGAGGTAACACATAAACCTATCAGCGTAACTAGCAGCATGATATTCAATTTCTTCATTCTTTTTCACCTCCTTTCGTTTTATTCTATTTTTAACTCTCAAATTTCAGATACAGAATAAGTAAAACCTGTAGAGTATTCTCCAGGATGTATATCTCTGGGAATAGTTAATTCGTAAATTACTTTAAACTTATCGGCTAATCCCTCTTTATCAGAGATAAATAAGACCATTTCTCCTGTTTTGACTTCTGTTTTATCGGGGCATTTTAATGTCCCTTTTGTTTCCAGGCCTTCTTGCCTTAAAGTAAAGTTTTCTTGCGGTATGGTATTCCCTTCTTTACTGGTTAACAAAGAGGTTACTTTCTGGGTTAGCTGATACTGCTTAGCGATGTTCGTCTTTACTTCCAATATTACCTCCTGGGTTTTAGGAGGCTGTTGAGGCATCAGGTCTCGAAAGCGGATAACCCCAGCCATCTGGGGAGAAACAGACAGGTCAAAAACTCGCGGATTATCAATTTCTAAGTCTAAGGTCTCAATAAGACGCTCCTGAGCAAATCCCAAGCCTTCAAATAGATATTTTATTTTAGACTTGTAGCTACCTGCTTTTTCTTTTGTCAAATCTCCAAGACTATAGGAAATAACAAAACTATCTGCCTCTCCTCCCGGTAGAGAGGTATAAATTATTTGGTTCCGTAAAGAGAGCGCCGTGGGTTCGTTTATGACCATTCCCTTTTGCGCATTAGTTCCGACAAACTTTACTGCCTCCCAATCCAGAAAATTGCCCTCAGAAGAAACCGGCTGTTCAGTTATTGACTGTAATATTTGAAATTGTTTACCAAATCCACCTTGGATATTCACAATAACACTGGAAGAATCAGTGTTTTCTTCTCCAGGTTTTAATTTAATATTTTTTGCACCCGCGACGGTT
>Ga0315274_10014008_pt1 | contig 11390 bp, 20 predicted proteins | sample YL17G02_20_MG_FD_203700 | JGI IMG/M metagenome (GOLD analysis project Ga0315274, IMG submission 203700) | Sediment microbial communities from Yellowstone Lake, YNP, Wyoming, USA - YL17G02_20 | ecosystem: Environmental > Aquatic > Freshwater > Lake > Sediment | place: USA: Wyoming | collected...
GGAGCAATAGTGCTAACTGCGAGCCAACCTTTTACGAGTGCTTTGGTGATGAGTAATATCAAGATGTTTAAGTATGAGTGGATATGGGAAAAAAGTAGAACTGTTGGATTTCTAAATGCTAAAAATGCTCCACTTAAACAACACGAAAATATATTAGTTTTTAGTAAAGGAATGATGGCAAATTGTAATAAAAACAATATGTGTTATTTCCCCCAAGGGTTAGTGGAAATAAACGAAGTAAAAAAATCAGTAAAACAAACTGGAGATACAATTGTAGGTACAAGACCAAGCAGAAATAAAGATTATATTTCAACGCATACTGGATACCCAAAGTCACTAATTAAAATAAATAATGAAAGCAAACAAATCCACCCCACCCAAAAACCAGTAGCACTATTTGAATACCTTATCAAAACTTACACCAACGAAGGCGATTTGGTTTTAGATAATTGTGCAGGAAGTTTTACAACTGCAACAGCTTGTGAAAATACAAATAGAAATTGGATTTGTATAGAAAAAGACGAGAAATATTGTGAAATTGGATTAAAAAGAATAAAAGAAAATATAAATAAAAGAACAGAAATACAGAATTTATTTTAATTTAGGAGAGGAGAAAAGGAAATGAAAATAGAAATAACAGAAGAAATAAAAGAACAATTTCAAAAAGAATTAGAAGTAGCATTTCAAGATGATGAAACAACACAAATAGGAAATTTTCAAAATGGGAGCAATTGAATATCTAAAAGATAAAATAGAGATTGAAAAGCTAAATATTGAGTGTTTTAAATCTCTTAAATTGCATAGATTAGTAAAAAGAAAGGAATATAAAATAAAAGTCCTTAGAGATGTATTAAAAGAACTTGAAAGGTTAGATGATGATAATTAAAGGCTCTCTTTCAGAGATCGGTGTTAAGTATTATATAGATAAATATTATTTTAATACACTAAAAGAATTAAAAGAGTTCTATGGTATAAAAAAATTAGTTAAGAATGGTAAAAACTTTGCTATAAATTCAAGAGGAACAAAGATTGAGTGGATTGGATATATAGCAGAAATAAAGGAGAAATAAAATGACAAATGAAGCTACAATAGAAAAACTTAAAACAATAATATTCAATATTGGTTTTTTTCAGAATTAAACGAATGGCAACTAATTACCTTTATAGTGTCAGTTGATATTGTTATAAGTTTAATTTTAACTTTTGCTATATTAAAATATATAAATAAAATAAAACGAAAGTAAATATATAATGAAGGGATTTAATTAAATGTCAAATATGATAATTTCTAAAGCGAAATTCAATAAATACCTTTCAGCAATACAGCAAGCTTTTATTATAGAAGATAAAAATAATAAGGCTATAAGGTTTATAATAGATGGCAATGCAGAATTAAACAATAATATATATATTAAAAATAAATTTATTTCAATCTCTCTTGCATTATTAAAAGAACTTTGTAATGACATAGAGGATTGGATTGAATGTTTTATATTTGAAAAACATTTTGGTAAAAGAAAAGATTTAATCGTAAAAATTCAAGAAGAAGAATATAAACTTGAAACAATTGAAGATTTATATAATTTATTACTAATAAGATATAATCAAATAAAACAATAAAAATAAAAAAAGCATTACAAGAAGAAATCAACAACTCTTAATCTATAGGTATAATATGAAACATAGCGAAAATACTATATCAAAAAATAACAACATAATAAAAGCTAAAGATTTAAAGCACAAAATAAGAAAAAAACAGTTCATAGAGGCTTTGAAAACTAGTCTTGGAGTTATAACACAAGCAGAGAAAATAAGCGGAATTCATAGGGAAGAGCATTATAAATGGATTAAAGAAGATGAGAACTACCTAAAACAGTATAATGAGATTAGAAATATAACCGATGATTTTGTGGAAAGTAAGCTATACCAATTGGTAAATGAGCTTAATCCTACAGCTATTATATTCTATTGCAAGACTAGAATGAAGAGCAGAGGCTATGATGAAAGGGCTGAAATACAGATTAACACAATAAATAAAGTGGATTTATCAGCACTAAATACTGATGAATTAAAGTTATATATAGAATTACAAAAGAAAATAGAAAATTCAAAAATAGAGGAAGCGGACTATGAAGAAGAAAAAGAAAGTGATAATAAAAAACAACTAATAAAATTAAGTGTTAAAAGTCTTCCATAGAAAAGAGACCATAAACTAATAAAATAAGGATTTGATATGATACTAATAAAAGAATTTATTGAAAAGTTGAAAGATAAAAAAGTATATAATAGGCTTGTAAAAGGAATTACTGCCAAAGAGTTTGATATATATGCAGATAGGATAAATCGGAACTATTGGCTAAAAGATAGAATAATAAAAAGAAAAGATAAATTATACTACATAGAGCCTTTTAAAAAGCTTAAAAAAATATTCCTTCAAGATTTGAATATAACTGAAACAAAAATAATATTATTGATAGAACAAAACAACTTTTTAAATTTGTCTCAACTTGAAGAATTATCTTGCAAAAGCTATCCAACGGTAAGAAAAAATATTGATAGTCTTTTAGAAAAAGGATTATTAAAAAAATGTGGTTTATATTATAGAATAAAAAATGATTAGTTTATTACAATTACAAAAAGAACTCAATAACCGCTCTTATTATGAGTTCGTAAAATATTTTTGGAATATTGTTGATACTTCAAAATTTATTGACTGCTGGTATATCAAAGACTTATGCGATATATTACAAGAAATAGTTTTGAAGAATATAAGAAAAGAAAAAGCAAGGGATTTGCTAATAAATATACCTCCAGGAACATCAAAAACAATGATTGTAGTAAGACTGTTAAATGCTTGGGGGTGGACTATTTCACCAAAACTAAAATTTATTAGTTGCTCTTATTCCGACGAGTTAGCTGAAGAGGGTTCAATGAAAACAAAAGAGCTAGTTCTGAGTGAAGAATATAGAGCAATGTATAGTGTGAAAATAAAAAAAAATAGAAGTTCAAATAGTAACTTTGAAAATTACAAAGGCGGAAGAAGGATAGCCGTTGGAATTAAGGGAAGTCTTACAAGCCGTCATGGTGATATATTGATATTTGATGACCCTGAAAATCCAAAAATGGCTCATAGTGAAGCAGAGAGAAAAACAAGCAAACAAGGGCTTTCAACACTTTCAACAAGAAAAACAGATGCTTTGACGAGTGTAACTATTGTAATACAACAAAGATTGCACCCTGAAGATGTTTCAAGTGTTATATTAGCGACCTGGAAAGATTTTGACCATATCTCACTCCCTGCAATTTACAACGATAATATTAAGCCTGAATCTTGGAAAGAAAAATATATTGAAGGAAAATATTTGAATAAAATAAGGCTTGGAGATGAAGCACTGGAAAAGTTAAAAGCAAATCTAGGTTCAAGAGATTATTTTGCACAAATTATGCAAGACCCTTCAGATGAACAAGGCGGATTATTAAAAAGAGATTGGTTTAAATTCTTTGACAATATTGAATATAAAGAATGCTATATGATTATTGATACAGCTCAAGAGAAAAAAGAGCAGAATGATTATACAGCTATTGGAATATTTGCAAAGATAGGACAGTATTTATATATGTTAGAAATGTATAATTTAAAACTTGAATATCCAGAGCAAAAGAAAAAAATAATAAAATTGCAAAATCAATGGGAATGCAGATGTATATATATAGAAAAAAAATCTAATGGCAATGCTTTAATTCAAGAGTTGAAAAATGAGTATGGCTATAATGTAAAAGCCATAGAAAGAAGCGGGAAGGGAAGCGACAAAGTAAGCAGAGCAAATGCAGTAAGTCCAAAAATAGAGGGAGGTTTTTGCTATATAAGACAGCATCATATAGATTTTTTAATGCAAGCAACAGCTTTTCCAAATGCAAAATATGATGATATGATTGATGTTTTTATATCTGCCATTGAAGAGCTACTAATGGGAAAAAATAATAATATTATACAACATAGACAGGTTTTATTTTAAGAAAAAATAAAAAAAATATAAAAAAAATCTATTTTGTGCCTAAATAAATAAAAAAGTAAAAACAACTAAAAAAATATAATGGAGGGGTTAAAATCCCTCCTTAAATTAAGTTAAGGGGGCTAAAATGCCCTCTTTTTTTTTATTGCAAAAAATATATAATTTTATTATATTTGTTAAAAGACAGCGGGAGAGCCTCTTAATAATGCTTAATCCCTCCCGCTAATTTGAACTAAATAAGGGTATAAAATGAATAATGAATATAATGCAATTATTGATAGATGGGAAGTTCTTAATGATTGCTATAATGAAAACATAAAAGATAAAACAACCGACTATCTCCCGAAAACAACAGCTCAAAGTATCGACTTCGTCAACGGGCAAACAAGATATAATATATATCTATCAAAAGCAAAATATTATAATTTCTTGAAAGATACTGTTGACAAATATCAAAACACTATCACAAGAAAACCGCCAGTAATTGAATTGCCAGAAATTCTCAAGGATTATAGAGATAACTGCAATAGAGATAATGAAAGCCTTGAAAGTATGCTTACTCAAGTATATGGTGAGCAGTTATTATTTGGAAGAGTTGGGATAATGGTAGATATTGAAAACTCAATTGATAGGTTTTCATTGCTTCAATATAGTGCTATGAATATTCTTGATTGGAAAACTGAAATTGTAAACGGCTCTAATATTCTGACTTATGTTTTATTAAGAGAATGGAACTATGATAAATACTTATATAGAGTTTTATTTTTAGATGAAGAAAACGGGGTTTACACTTACAAAGCAACAGAATTAAAAGAGAATAAAACAGAGATAAAAGATATAAAAATATTAAAAGAAAATGCAATAATACCAACATATAAAGGAAAAACTCTTAATTATATACCTTTTGTCTTCTGTAATATTACACACAATAAGCCCGATATAGAACAGCCTTTGTTGTATAATCAAGCGACCCTTTCACTAGGCTTATATAATCTTGATGCAGACCACTCCGCCCTTTGTTACAAGCAAGCTTTTAGTATTTTGTTTGGTTCAGGAATGTCAAGAGAGGAAGCAAGCAGAAATATAGATGTTGACGGTTACTCTACAAGTGAAAATGAAAATGCTAAATTAAGTTATATCGGAGTTAATGGAGCAGGGTTAAGCGAATTAAGGGAAGAAAAGATAAACTTAAGAAATATAATTGAAAGCTATGGATTGACTACTGCAGATAAGAACACAGCAGAAGCAAGCGAAACACTTAATGCAAGAGTGCAATTAAACACCGATAAGCTTAGAACTATAAGCAAAACAGGAGCAAGAGCATTAGAACTTGCTTTGTATATCATAGCGGACTGGATGAAACTTGCAACAAAAGAAATATCAATAATCGGAAATACTGATTTTAGAACATCGCAAGAACAAACTCAAGAATTAAAAAATATGAGTGAGTTGTATCAAATCGGAACAATAACAGAGTATGACTTTTGGATGTGGCAAAAACAAAACGATTATACAAGTTACGAATATAATGAATGGAAAAATGAAATTGAAAAACAAAAAAAAGAAGAAATTGAAATAAATAAAATATCTGTGATAGATAATAACAAAACCGAAAGGGAAAGCAATGAGTGAGCAAGAAAAGGAAGTGAATTCCGAAAATTTAGAAGTGATTTCTAAAGAAGAGTTTAACAAAGTTTATAACACACTACAAAAAGAAAGAACCGAAAGAAAAGAACTTGAAAAGAAGTTTAAATCTTTTGGTGATTTTACTCCTGAAAGTGTTGCAGAACTTAGAAATAAACTTGCAGAGTTAGAGCTAAAAAAAGATAGTCCGGAGGATTTAAACGAAAGATTAGAAAAAGCCTTGAAAATAAAGACAGCCCCCTTTATTGAAAAAGAGCGAGAATATCAATCTAAAATATCCGAATATGAGACTTTTATTAGCAAAACAAAGCAAGATAAAATCAATTCAAAACTCAAAGACAAAATTTCAAGTATAGTTTTATCAAGTGATAGCCCTTATAATCCTTCTTCAATTATTGATATTGAAGCAAGAGCGAGAATGATGGGTTTAGAATATAATGAAGATGCCGATGATTTCTTAATTAGCGGACAGTCTTTTGATAAATGGCTAAATGAACAAGCCAAAAATAGCACTTGGAATAAAACCTCACAAGGTGCAGGAGCAATCGGGAATATAAAAAATAAATCTGCAATAGGTAATGACTGGGCGGATATATTAAAAAATGCAAGTAAAAAATAAAAAAGGAAAAAATTATGGCTAATACATTTTATAAGTTTGCGGTAAATTCTGCTCCGCAACAAATCAAGATAATTGATACAATAAACGAAGAAGCTCCTATAGTTAGTGAAATACCCGTTTTGCCAACATCAAGCGGAATGCAGCACTCATATCAAAAAATTACTGCAACAACGGGACCGGGACTAGTTGAATTAGACGGTGCATTAACAACTATATCAGCTGATACAAAACTAGAAACAATCAATTTGAGTATTTTTGGTGGAGTTATGAAAAAAGGTGTTGATACAGTTGCAATATTAGGCGGAAAATCAAAGGCTTTTGCTAATGAGTTAATGATTGCGAGTAAGTCATTTGCTCAAGAATTAGAAAAATCTGTTTTATATAATTCATTAAGAACTTATTCAATTAACAACGGTAATTATATCAAAGCTGGCGGTTCTGCATCTGTTAATAGGTCAATCATTTGTGTTACTTGGTCAGAAGGTGAAATTAACGGGCTTTACAATCCTGAATTTTATGGAGCTGGAAAAGTTTTAGATGTTATTGATTTAACACCTAGTGCTCCAGTTCTTAACCAAAATACTTCAGCTCTTGAATGGCAGTATGCGGTTAAGGGTAATTTTGGTATGCAATTAGCAAATGAAAGCCTTGTGAGTTCTATTGTTAATATTGACACAACTAATGCTCCTAATTTGTTTTTAGCTTCAATGATTGATGAGGTTATTGTTAATGCAAGAGCAAGAGGGAAAAATTCAATGTTAATCATGCACCCTACAATGGCAAGCTATCTTTCAACTTTCAAAACTACTCAATATTATTCAGTTCTTGACAGTGAGATAAATAGACTTGTTGCATTTTGGAATGGAGTTAGAATTGTAGAGTCTTATAACATGTTAAACAAAACCGAAACAACTGTATCTTAAAGAAAGGATAAAATTATGGCAACTACTATCGGAACTATGGGCGGTGATTTAATCGTTTACCCTGATTATATTTATTCAGCTACTGCAATGCCTAATAATACAAATGCAAGCTCTTCAATCTTCCAACTTGGAAAAAGCAAAAGCAGAGTAGAATTAAAAGTGAGTTTTGATGCAGAGACTATTGTAGCTTCAACAAAAACATTATCTATTGACCTTATTCAAGATAGTGCAATAGGTGGAAGTTATGCAACTGTTACAAATCTTGCAAGTTATACAGCAGGCACAATTGCGGCAGGAACGACTTTAAGATTTACACCGACAGAGGCAACTCTTCAATACTGTAAAATCAAAGTAACGACTACTGACAATTTAAGTGATAAAAAATTAACGGCTTATGTTCACTTAACAGAATAAGCTTAATTGAAGTAATAGAGGGGGTTTAATGCCCTCTTTTTTTTATAGGAGAATTATGGATTTTATAGATTATATAAAAAATTATACTTGTTGCCTTAAATGTGGTGAGAGTGTATTAAAAGAAAACTTAAAAAATCATATTTGTTATAAGAATTTAGATCAGATTGAAGAAAAAAAAGAAATAAAAGAGAAAAGAGGGAAAAATGAGCAGACCCGCAAGTGATTACTTATTTTTTGATAGAATAGAGGGAACGGCAGACATTACAAATAAGACTTATGCAGGATATTCAATAAGATATATATTTGTATCAAATGACAGCGAGGGGACAATGGTTTTAACTCTTGCAGGAAAAGATATAACTATTCTTGCAGGTGAAACTTGGGGCTTTCCTTGTGAGATAGACAAATTTAGTTTAGATGCAAATGGCGGTTCTTATCGTATAGACATAGGAGTATAATTATGAACTATGGAATTAACAAAAGAGCAACAGCAAACGAGATAACCGCACACAGTCAGTTGACTAATCTTGATTATGCCGTTGCGGACCATACGGGATTTTCTCCGACTGTTCATAGCCACCTATATGCTAATGTTAATTGTGGAATTGATGAAACAACTCCAATCACAGCTAATGATATAAGCATAAACTACACAACAAGAGTATTAACAATCGTTCCGCCGTTAGGTTATTTTAATTTTTTCACTGATGGAAATGGAGTATATGAAAAGCACATACAAACGGGAAATTTAGTATTTCCTGCTTTTACTAATACTAGCGGTTATTGGTATTTTTATATAAATGCAGACGGTGAAGCAGTGACAACACAAACGGCTTGGACTGATTTCTCTCTTATAGCTCCAATTCATCGCCTTTCTTGGAATGCAACAACTCAAAGCTGTGTATCTTGTTTTGTTGAGTATCATCTCAATACTATTTCATCTATTGACCATCTTTGGAAACACTCAATCGGTGCTATATGGATTAGAGGATTAGACATGTATCATAATGCTATAACAAGCGGAAGCCCTAATGCAGACGGTAGAAATACTGTTTTAGGTTTGTCAAGCGGTGCGATGATGGATGATAACCTTCTTGAAAGAATATCAAACACACACCCGAACAGTCCCGTGAATAAATGGGAGCAAAATCTAGGACAAACAGACAAAACTGGGTTGACCTCTTCATTATCGGCTATTCTTAACATAAGATATAAAGGAGCAACAGAGGCGGAATTAGTAACAGGGACAAGATTTCCTTTCTTGTGGAATAGTCAGAATAATAAGCCTCAATATATTAATACAAGCGGAGCAAGAACAGATGTAACGGCAAACTATTTCTTTGTTTATTATGCATATGGAATATTTGACCCTAGAGCAGGTGAAGCTATTAGATTAACTCTAGTTTATAGTGAATATGCAAACCTACAAACAGCTCAAGATGTTTCTTGGCGAACTGTTCAGCTACAAGACCCGGCGGCTAGAGATTTAGAAATTAGACCTTTGTATAAGATAATATTTGAATATAAAACGAATTATGATGTAGCTTGTAAATATTCAGCAATAAGAGAAGTCTATGATGTTAGAAAAGAAATTGTAGCATTGAGTAATTTCCTTGTATGATGTGTGAAAAATCATATAAATGCAATGATTGTAAATTTTGCAAAGTCTCTCCTAATCCTTTGATGTTTGAAAATTCATTGACGGATAAGCGAGAGATTTTGTATAATATTACTTGTGAAAAAGAAAATAAAATCTTAATGTATTCAGTAAGATACAAAGACTTAAAAAATGATTTTTTTATTGATAAAAATATATAATTTTGTTATATTAAAAAATAAAAAGGGTAAGAAATGCATTTAGATTTAGAAGAAACGATTAAATACGGGACCGCAACTGTGACAGGATTAACAGCCTTAGTAATTGCAACAAAGAAATTTTTAAAAGAATTTAACAAGCCTAAAAAAAAATGTGATAAATGCGGACTTTGTAAAAACAAGCTCTTTGCATTATTAAAATTATGGATAAAAGAAGTTGAGAGCGACAAATGGAGATGCCTTAACGAATATAAAACAGCAATAGCTAAAGATATGATAAAAATAAAATTCTTAACAGCTCTTGAATTGCTCCCGCCTTTATTTTGTAAGATAAGTAATAAGACAAACAAAGAAGAAGCTAAAATTGAATTGTTTAATGTTTTTAATATTTTAGTTGAAGCATATAAAAATAAATGGCAGATTGTAGGAATACCTGAGCTAATTCAGAATGATGTTGATATGCTACACGATGCAAACATAGAAAACGATAAAAAAAGTATAGCTCATGAATTTAGCAAAGATATAGAAATAAACGATATTTTGAGACATAGCTTAAATATAATGATTGGCGGATTTGCAAGGTTCTTGCAAGATGTTAGGGAAGTTATAGACAGCACAAACGGAAGATTAAAAGATGATGTTTACAAAGGAATAAAAAATACAAATGAATACACTGGAAAATATAAAGCAACAAGTTTTGAAAGGGATTTCTACACTTTTGAGGATTAAATGCAAGCATGAATATTGTAATATTATAACTTATGAGCCGTCAAAAAGGGGTTTTTGCTATGAATATACAAATATTGAAAGGTGTTCAAAATGTGGCAAGATAAAATAGTATTTGAGCCTTATAGAGATAAATATATATTGATTGAAGATTATCAAGATGAGACAACAACGGTCCCGCGAGGTTTTATTTTCAACGGTTGCTCTATCCCTTCGCTTTTTTATATGTTTATAGGAACACCATTTGACCCGCAGTTTATTAGGGGTGCATTAGTTCACGATTGGCTATATACTATCCACTGCTATGACAAAGAAAAAGCAGATAATATATTTTATATCAATCTTAGAAGTTCAAAGGTTGTAAGATGGAAAGCTAAACTAATGAAAAATGCCGTTGCTATGTTTGGCGGTATAGCTTGGAAGAACAACAAGGAAGATTTGAAAGAATTGGCAAAACTCAAAGATGAACTAATAAAATCAGGTGAAAAAGACTTAGAAAAATATGGGTGGAAAAATGAATTACTTTGATAAAAAAGAGACTTCTTGCCGTTGCGGTTGTGGTTATGATATACAAGATAGAACAAGAGCAATGTTGAATAAAACCCGTGAAGCTTGCGGATTTCCTCTTATAGTTAATAGTGGTGCAAGATGTGAAAGCTGGAACTTAAAACAAGCTGGAGCAAAACAAAGCGACCATTTAAAAGGCTTAGCTTGTGATATTCAATTTAAAACAAATGAGCAACTATTCAAAATTATAAAATATGCTATTCAAAGCGGATTTAATAGATTGTTTTTATATGGTGAAAAGGGATTTATTCATTTAGGTTATGGTAACAATAAAGAGAATATATTTGAGGTGAAAGAATGAAATGTATAGAATGTAAAAATGTTTTTGATTGCGGGACAGTGCAAACAGTAGCAAAAGAAAGTAAATTGAAGTTTTGGAAATATGTAAATAGTGAGGATAATTGTAAAGATTTTGATTACAAAAAACAAGAGCTTACAAGAATTGAAAATATAAGAACGATGATAAAAGGTAAAAAATAAGGGAAATAATATGTTTGATTATAGAATGTGGGCTTATATATCTTTCTATTCAAAAGAGAGACAACAAGAATATATCAATAAATTAACCTATGAAATGAGTAAAATATGAACTATACAATAACAACGGCTAAAACACTATTCAATTATGATAGTGCAGACGATACAGCAATTAGCACGGCACTCACAAAT
>Ga0315274_10014009_pt1 | contig 11389 bp, 19 predicted proteins | sample YL17G02_20_MG_FD_203700 | JGI IMG/M metagenome (GOLD analysis project Ga0315274, IMG submission 203700) | Sediment microbial communities from Yellowstone Lake, YNP, Wyoming, USA - YL17G02_20 | ecosystem: Environmental > Aquatic > Freshwater > Lake > Sediment | place: USA: Wyoming | collected...
TAAGAAAAGATGTTCACTCAATTGAGGGTAAGACATTGACTGAAGATGAAGCTAAGAAGTACAATGTATTTAGTTTAATTGGTAGGGAGTGCATGGTCAACATCATTCACAAACAAAGTGGTGAAAATACCTTTGCTAACATTCAAACCATTACACCACTTCCTAAGGGTATGGTTTGCCCACCAGCAGTTAACCCACCATTGGTATTCTCAACTCAACAACCTGATATGGTTGTATTCAGAAGTCTACCTGAATTTGTACAAGATAAGATTAAACAGAGTGATGAATTTATAGCTTATATGAATGCAGAAATGACTGCTAACTACCCAGCTAATAAACCAGCACCAACACCACTACCTACATTCAGTATTGATAATACACCAAATGACTTACCATTTGATTGGATGGGTGGAGATGCTGAAGACCCATCACGTACACCATTTTAATTAATTAATGGAGGGTGTAATAGCCCTCCTTTAAAAAACTTTACTCAAATGAAAACAGAAATAATATTAAAGGTTGATTCACTCTATGAAGTCATCAACCATTCAAATACTCTCAAGACTCAACAACTAATCAATGATGCACCATCTAAGGTCGAAGACAAACTATCTTATGACATTACTGAGCATACTATCAAATTAGCAAATGAAGTGCTTAAATCAATTGAAACGAGTCGTAAGGTTATTACCTCACCATTAGATGCATACAAGAAACAGATAATGGAGATTGAGAAAGAAGCAGTTGAGCCACTAAAAAAGTACATTGAATCAGCTAAGACTAAGATGTTAGCATACAATGAAGAACTTGAGAGAGTGCAACGTGAGGCAAATGAAAAGTTAAGGATTGAATCTGAGAAAGCATTAGAAGATGCACCATTTGATGTCTTCAATACTTTAGCTGGTTACTTTACCGACCAAGCAATCAGCATCAATACTGAGCAGCCTAAGAACATAAGGGTGACTAAGAAAGCACGTATCAATGGTGAAGTGAACTGGTCAATGGTGCTTAATGTATTATTTGCTGCTGAAGTATTAGACTACCAAGAACTGCTAACACCACTTGCTAAAGCTATGGAGAAATGCGGTGTGGTTAAGATTGATGGTATTGAAATATATGAACATAAAACTCAAGTAATTCGTTAAGTTATGGAAGATAAAAAACCAGTATTGAATTTCAGAGTAAGCAATCCACTAAAAACAATCTCAATTAATCAACACATAAAAAACAAACCAATGAACAACGATAATAGAGTAATGGCAAGGGGTCTATCTCCTAAGTATAAATTTACAACACATAATCACTTTGAGATTATAGATATACTTGATAAGCATAGACTACATCATAAATTAGATAAGACTGAATTTAGTAAAATGGCTGGTCTATCAGGTGACCATTTTAGTAGTGTATCAATTTATAGTTCACGATTCAGCGTAAGGAGTTATGCAAAGTATAGAGATGCTATTAATAAGCTATCTAACAATAACCAACATAAACCAGTCTATGCACCAACTGAACCAACACCAACTAAAGATTTGTTTGAATTGAATGAAGACAATTGTATTAGATTCTTGAAAGCTACTGGTCTTTATAAGATATCTAAGTCAGAGGTAACTACTAATTGGATTGAACTATGACACGTGACCAATTCGTTTATTTCCCAGCACTATCTTGTTCACGAATCAAGAAACATTATACTGGAGACATCAGCTATGTTAAGTTTGCACTTGAGCAAGGTGTTAGTCTTCACCATCAGTTGTTAGACCTTAAACCTGAAGATATGAACCTTGAGGCATACAACGTACACAAGGCAATATCAAACCATCCAGTAGCAAAAAGAATAATGGATGGTGCAATCAATGAACACCCAATGATTAAAGAAGTTCAGATTGGTAGACATACAATAGAAGCTAAAGGTATGTTTGACATCTACAATAAAAAACTTAATGTGATAGCAGACATCAAGACCACATCAGCAAAGACCTTAGATGTATTTGGTTCAGATATGGTAAAGCACTACAATCACATTCAGGCAGTATGGTATAGTCTTATAGCTGGAATTGACCCTAAGAACTTCTATTACATTGGAGTAACTGCAAGAAGTAAAAAGACTAATAGCACATCGGATTCAATCTTAGTATATAGACATAATGATAATGAGATTGCAGATGCTTACAAATTAATTACTGGTTACCTTGACACCAACATTAATGAACTAAAATCAAATTTTAACTCATCATATAAATCTTGAACAAATGACAGACAAAACACCAATACAAAGTATACTATCAATATTAACATCACACAATAAGTTAAATAAAGAATGTCCTGAAGTTCTTGAAATAATTGAAAGCTACTTAGTTTATGAAAGATATACTATTGAGAAAGCATTTAGAACTGGTAAAGAATTAGGTAATTCTTATGTAGAATGTGGTGAAGATAAATCTTACTTGACTGCTAATAAATATTACTATCAGACATTTAATACTGGTCAAGATGAAGTCTGAACTAATCCAACACATTGAATACCTAACTGGTAAGTCAATCAAGTTCAAAGAGATTGAAGATAGGTATGTGATTGGAGTTAAGAGATGGTTCTTATGTGGTGGTGACCTACCATCAACTGACATTGCTAAGTATCTTGACATCAACCACAATAAGTTAACTCTACTGATTCAGAAACAGATGTCTAAGGTTACTGGTGTAAAGTTAAAAGATGAAGCACCAGTAGTTGAGGTAATGTATACAGAGAATGATTTATTAAGACTCTATCCTAAGTCATACAGATTTGAATGGATGCCAGTATACGAACTGAACTACTATCTTTACCTTGCAAACAATTCAAGAAGTCAACTAATCCACAACTATAAACTATTCTTAAATGAGTCACGAAGTAGAGATTTACAAAGTCATAGCAAGGTATCTAACAATAAAGCATCCAAAGGTAATATTCAGATTTGACTTTGCTGCTGGTATGTATCTGAGTCCATATATGGCTACTAAGCATAGGTCACAGAATCCAATCAAAGGTTACCCTGACTTATTCATTGCACTACCTAAAGGTAACTTTGCTGGTCTATTCATTGAGATTAAGACTGAGAAAGCTAACCCATTTAAGAAAGATGGTACATTGAAAGCTAATGAGCATACAGAGAGACAAGCAGAAGTATTAAAGGCATTGAATGAAGTAGGTTATGCTGCACTATTTTCAACTGGTGTAGATGAAACAATTAAAGTGATTGAATCATATATAAATCAATAAAAAAATTGACACGATGTCAATAGGGTGGGCGGTTGTTACAAATACAAAATAATTTAAGGGAGTAATTGAACTGCCCACTTTTTTAACTCACAATAAAATTAACTACTATGAACGAGTACGAGAAATTTTTAGAACAAAAGAAACATTCAATAGGTAATTTTGGATTTGATGCAAATTATATTCCTGACATTGCATTTGACTTTCAAAAGTTTATTATTGAGAAAGCAATTAAAAAAGGTAGAATAGCAATATTCGCTGATACTGGATTAGGTAAAACATTAATTCAATTATCAATTGCAAATAACATTATAAGAGAAACAAATAAGAAAGTATTAATCTTAACACCATTAGCAGTAGCATTTCAATTTATTTTAGAAGCAGAAAAGTTAGGCATTGATGATATTGAATATTCAAAAGATGGTAAGCATACTAAGAAGATAGTTATCTGTAATTATGAAAGGCTACACTATTTTGATTCTAATGATTTTGTTGGTGTTATATTAGATGAAAGTTCAATCTTAAAGAACTTTGATGGTAAAATTAAATGGCAAATAACATCATTTGTTAAAAAGATACCTTACAGATTCTTATCTACTGCAACACCAGCACCAAATGATTATATTGAATTTGGTACAAGTAGCGAAGCATTAGGATATTTTCCTTATATGGACATGCTAACTAAGTTCTTTGCTAATAATGAAAATAATGTAAGACCTCAAGATATTGGTACTAAATGGTATCTAAAGCCACATGCTAAGAATGAGTTTTTTAGTTGGGTTAATCAATGGTCAATATCTATAAAACAACCATCTGACTTAGGATTCTCAGATGAAAAATATAAATTACCTAATTTAATTGAAAATAAGGTATATGTAAAGAATGAAAAAAACTGGGTTATAAATGGTCAAATAATGTTATTTAATGGAATAGCAAAAACAATGAGTGAAGTTAGGGAAGAGCAAAAAAATACATTTAAAGAAAGATGTGAAAAGGCTGTAGAATTAACTAAAGATAAGACATCAGTATATTGGTGTAATTTTAATGATGAGGGTGATTTATTAGATGAATTAGATAAAGATGCCGTTCAGCTAAAAGGAGGCATGACAATAGAAAAAAAAGAAGATATACTAATGAACTTTGCAAATGGTAATATTAAAAGAATTATAACCAAACCTAAGATAACTTCATTTGGTTTAAACTGGCAGCATTGTAACCATACGGTATATTTTCCTACATGGTCTTATGAGCAGTATTATCAATCAATAAGAAGATTTTGGAGATTTGGTCAAAAGAATGATGTTACGGTTGACTTAGTATTATCAGATGGTCAAAAAAGAGTAATTGATACATTGCTATACAAAACAAATAAGGCAATAGAATTTAATAAATTAATCCAAACTAATATTAATGGTGTGGTTGATTTATCTAAAAGAGAATTTACAAAAGAAATAATCAAACCTAAATTTTAATAACTATGAACAAAGTAAAAGACCAAATTATTACTGACAAATACGCAATCTATAATGGAGACTGCATGGACGTAATAACAACATTAGAAGATGAATCAATTGACCTTAGCGTATATAGTCCTCCATTTGCTGGATTATATAACTACTCAAGTTCTGAGAAAGACTTTAGTAACTGCAATTCTAAAGAAGAGTTCATGAATCAATATGAATTTTTAATTAAAGAAATGGCACGTGTTACTAAATCAGGTAGAATAAATGTGGTGCATTGTCAGGATATATTAACAGATACAACTGCTCATATTCTTTATGACTTCCCACATGAAATAATTAAACTTCATAAGAAATATGGTTTCAATTTACATAATAGAATTACTATTTGGAAAGAACCATTAGAAGTTAGAATGAGAACTATGGTAAGAAGTTTAATGCATAAAAATATTGCAGAAGATTCAACAATGTGTTTTACTGCAATTCCTGATTACTTATTAGTATTTAAAAAGATTGGTGAAAATAAAGTCAAAGTAACTAATCCTAATGGATTTAAAATATATCATGGTGAAACTCCATTATTACCAGCTATGGAGAAAAAATATGGTAAATGGGAGCATATACTTGAAAAATATAAAAATAATAATAACGATGGTCAAAACCATTTAACTAATAAACTAAGTCAAATAATTTGGCAGCGTTACGCATCAAGTGTATGGGATGACATTAGAAATGATAATGTGCTACCATTTAAAGAATCAAGAGAAGATGACGATGAAAAGCACGTTCACCCTCTTCAATTAGATGTTATTGATAGGATAATTGAATTATACTCTAATCCTAATGAAGTGGTACTAACTCCATTTATGGGTGTAGGTAGTGAGGTATTTAGTCCCGTTTCAATGGGTCGTAAAGCTATTGGTATTGAGTTGAAAGATTCTTACTTCAAACAAGCTAAGTTAAACATGCAAGAAGCAGATAATAGATTCAAAAAAGAATCTAATTCTATCACATTATTTGACTAACTTAGCACCATTCAGAGGTAGAAGCCTGAATAGATTGTAAAACTTTGTTGCCGTATGGTGACTGCGAGACTAAGAGTAAAATCAAGGTCGCTTCTACCGCAGTCCTCGTACGGTTTTTTTTATTGTTATGAAAAAATCATTTCTACTCTATTGTGACTTAAAGCACACCATTGATAAGTTACCTGATGAAACTGCTGGTAAGTTGCTCAAGTTGATTCTTGACTATGCTAATGGAGATTTTAATGAGCCTAATGACTTATTGCTACAAGTAGTATTTGAACCTATCAAACAATCATTGATTAGAGACTTAGAAAAATACGATGCTAAGGTAATTCGTAACAGAGAGAATGGTTCTAAGGGTGGTAGACCATCTAAAGAAGATAACCCACAAAAACCCACTGGGTTAATTAATAACCCACTCAAAGCCAAAAAAGCCGATAGTGATAGTGATAGTGATAGTGTAAGTGATAATGGTAATGAAAGAGAAATAGTTAAAGTAAAGAATAACAAAGAGCCAAAATCTATAAGTGATTTTGTCAAGTTGATTGAGTCAGAGAAATACTTAGGAATTGATGTAAGTCTTAATGCTACTTTCATCAACTATATTCAAATGAGAATCAATATGAAAAAAATACCTACTAAGAATGCAGTTGAGTTACTTACTAAGAAACTTAGAGAATTATCAAAGTCTAACAAAGATGTTGCTATTAAGATTCTTGAAAACTCAATACAGAATAACTGGGTAGGTATCTTTGAACTAAATAACAATAAGACTAACACCTTTGTCAAACAAGGTCAACAACCAGTAGTCTTCAATCGTTCATCACAAGGTCAACACTATGTAGGTGACGATGTCAAATAGTTGTACGTACAAAAAATAAAAATCAGTACGTATAAAAAAATAAAACAATGAAATACAAAGTACTTAATTTATATGCTTGTCTTGGTGGTAATAGATACCTATGGACAGATTGTGAAGTTACTGCTATAGAACTTGACAAAGAACTTGCAAGGATGTATCAAGAAAGGTTTCCAAATGATATAGTAATTGTTGCTGATGCACACCAATATTTATTAGACCATTACAAAGAGTTTGATTTTATTTGGTCTTCACCACCTTGCCCAAGTCATAGTAGAGCAAGATATTGGACCAGTTCAAACTATGATACTAATGTTGAAGCAGTATATCCTGATATGAAATTGTATGAGGAAATTCTATTTCTACAACACTACTATAGAACTGGTAAGTGGGTAGTTGAGAATGTCATACCTTACTATGAACCATTGATAGCAGCAAAAAAAAGAGGTAGGCATTTATACTGGACTAACTTTAATTTGCCAAGTGATTTAGGAGATAGAAGAATTCAGATAGGTGCTGGAACTGATGAACTAAAAAGGTTATGTGAATTTCATAAGATTGATATTTCATCATATAAAGGTGAACAAAGTATGATTAAGGTTGCACGTAACTTAGTAGACTATGAAGCTGGTTTGACTATCTACAATGTTGCACATGGCATATTTGAAAAATCTAAATACAATCAAACATCATTATTTTAATAAAATAATTTATAAATGTATTGCGTATTCAAATAATAGTTTTACATTTGCTCATCAATCAGTCACACATATTTTACTTACTCACTAAATTAAACACAATGACAAAAGCAACTATTAGAATATTTGGTAATATGATTTACTTAGACTTCTTTAACTCTACTGAGGTTTATTCAATTAAAGGTTTTGACACATTAAGAAAAGCTAAGAACTATGCACGTAAATACAATATCACATTAGTAGATAAGATGCCTAATTTAATTAAAGAGTTCGAGTACAATGACTAACCCACAACAAGCACTCATAGGTATCTTAATGACTGGTGAGACCCATCAAGATTTAATGCCTCAACTTGGTGAGCATCTCTTCAATGAGGTGCTTACCTCACGATGCTACCAGCTAATAAAGAAAACGATTGACAAAGGACTTACTCCTAACTTGGTTAATTTCTTTACTACTGCAAACGAGATTGATAAGTTCACACCTAAAGAAACATCTGAGATAGTGACTTGGTCAAACAACTTGACCTACAATGAACCAATCAATGAATACATAGCTATACTTAAAGATAATCACATCAAGCGGTCAATAGCATCAATAGTAACTGAGCAGTCATTAGGTCTTATCAATAACGATGGTTATACAACTGCCACATCAATAATCAAATCACTTACCAACCTACTTGATACTGGTACTAACTCAGATAACATCATTGACCTTTCTGAACTTACTAATGATGAACGTGAGGCATATTATAGAAGAGCAGCACTAACACTATCAGGTAAGACTACTGGTCTTGAGACTGGTCTAAAGTCACTCAATAAGTTTACTGGTGGATTTCATCCTGAGTTCATTATCATAGCTGGTAGACCATCAATGGGTAAGACTGCATTAGCACTCTTTCATGGTATGAAATCTAATGAGGCTGGAATCTACTTCAACCTTGAGATGAATAAGAGCCAACTATGTCAAAGGTTAATACTGCAAGATGCTGGTGACTTAATCCATTCATCAAGACTTAGAGATGGTAACCTTAGTCAATCTGAGTTACATTCATTTGAAAAGGTAATAGGTAACATTGAGAAACAACCATTCTTAATCTATGATAAGGCAAGGTGTGGAGTACACGAGGCAATAAGGGTAATGAAGCGAGAGCATCGTAAAGGGAGATGTAAGTGGGCTATCATTGACTACTTACAACTAATGACAATAGAAGGGTTTAAAGGAGGTAATCGTGAAGCAGAAGTAGCTGAAATAAGTCGAACACTAAAAGCAGCACAGAAAGAACTTGGCATACCTATCATAGCACTTGCACAATTAAGTAGGGAGGTGGAGAAAAGACCTGATAAGAAACCAATCTTATCTGACTTAAGAGAGTCAGGTTCACTTGAACAAGATGCAGATAGTGTAGCATTCGTATGGAGACCATCATACTATGGATTGAATGATGAAGATGGTAACCCATACACCAATCACATCTTCTACCTATTTGAGAAACATCGTCAAGGTGCAACTGGTGTAGTTGAGTTCAGGCATTCACCTAACATGACAAACTTTACCGATGTAGTTACTCACGATGTAGGTAGTAGTTATTTGCCTAAACCAGCTAAAGACCTAAGACACTATGCAGACCCTGACTATGATATACCATTCTGAATATAACAATTACCTTAATAAGCACCTTACAGAGCCGTTTGTGATGTTAGATGAAATGAATCTAACCTATAATCAGTTTGAGGTATTATTCAATAACTCTTACCCATTTCGCCAAATGTGGTCAATTGAATGTGACTACACCTACTATGAGATAAGAAGTGGTAAGTGTGAATTTGCTAAGGTGTATCATGGTAAGATACATTGTAGTAAATGTAAAACATAATCATATAATCACTATATTTGGTGACTATGGAACAAATCAAAAAAGATAACAGAGGTGGTAAGAGGGTAGGTGCTGGTCACCCATTTAAATATGGTGAACGCACAATTAATATCACATTCAGAATACCAACATCGCATAAGGAACTAATCAAGGTAATGGTCAAGCAGTATCTTGATAAGGTTAGTAATGAATACAAAGAATCTAAACCAACTAAATCTGAACACTATGGCTGCTGAACAAACAACTATTGAACTAATCTTTGAGCAACATAACCTACTATCAGATGCTGACTTTAAATCTTGGATGCTAAACAACTATGATGAACTTAAAGACCAGCATAAGTTAGAAGTAATGGGTGCTTATGACATTGGTCAAGAAGATGCCTATGAAAGTGGATTTTCTAATAAAGGTGCAATAGCATTTTATAAAGAGACTTATGGATAAGAACAAACAAACTGCAGTTAAGTGGTTAATGGAGCATATCACTTATGATAATAATTATGGTCAAAGGTGGGTTTCATTTAAAGAAGCAACAGATTTAAACATATACTTTCAAAAAGCCGTCGAAATGGAAAAGCAGCAGATAATTGATGCTTATGAAATTGGTTTTGATGAAGGTCTTCAAATCATTACTAAATACGATACTGCACAAGACTACTACAACGAAACTTATGGAAAGTAACCTACTACTTATACCTTGTGCAATTGAATCAGTAGCTACAAGACGAGATAAGACATTAAAGGTAGTGATAGGTACTCAAGAACTTTCACCAGCAAAGGCTGCTGAACTATTCAACCAATGGACATCGGGTGTAGGTGTTATGGCATTCAAAGGTGAGGCATTCAATTACAATGATGAAGAGTTACTCAAGTCAATCAAGATAGATGCAGAAGAAATGGGTAGTAAGACACCAAGTCAAAGGTTGAGGTCTTGCCTATACGTATTGTTTGAACGCAATCCTGAAGGCTACAATGACTTCAATAGTTACTATTCAGCTATGATGGATAAGTTCATAGATATGGTCAAGAAACGAATTGATACCTACCAGTTATGACAAAGACCCACACCATAGAAGATTCAAGTGGTAATAAGTTAATTGCCTCACATAAGGATTCAATCATTAACCTATCACTTCTACTTGCTGATGGTAAGAAAAGAGCCATAGGTCAAATAGATAAAGCAACAAGGACATTAAGATTAATAAGGTCAAGGTCAAAGCATCTTATGAGAGTCAATAACTCTTATGGCATCAACTACTACCTGATTGAGAATGGTGTTACCTTTGACAAAGTAGAGATAGTAGATGAACAAAGTAGGTGGCTCATACCTAAAGATTATATCATTGAACATTGCACCACAATGAACTTCAAGGCTCAAGGATTTGAACTACAGAAATTCATATCACTTGACAAACTAAATAGTTATGTAACTTTGTAGTTATGGAAGCACAAGAAGACAAACCTAATCTAATAGGTAGACCAACTGAATACAAAGAACTATTCAATGAGCAAGTGTTTGAGATGGCATTGCTTGGTCTATCTGATGTTCAGATGTCTAACATCATTGGAATATCTGAGGTAACATTTAATGCATGGAAACACAAACACCCTGAGTTTCTTAAGTCATTAACGCAAGGGAAAGAAGATGCAGATGGTAAAGTGGCAAAGGCAATGTATAAACGTGCATTAGGTCTCACAATCATTGAAGAGGCATTGACTAAGGATGGTCAAATAGTTCAACTAAGAAAAGAGTTACCACCTGATACACCAGCAGCAAAACATTGGTTAGCCAATAGACAAAGAAAACTTTGGGCAAACAATGGTGAAAGCACAATGTATACTACTGAACCTTTGATTATCATAAGGACTGAGGGAGATAAAGATGAATGAGTTTTAAGTTAACCAAACGTCAAACAACTGCATACGACTTAGCAGTTAATGGTGTTAAGAAGGTAATAGTTTTTGGAGGCGCAATTCGAGGTGGTAAGACGTATTGGTTACTATTAACACTATCATCACTTTGTTTACTATACCCACGTTCAAGGTGGGTAATCATTCGTAAGACACTACCTGACCTTAAACGTACAACATTTCCATCATTCAGTTCAATACTTAACGATGGGTTGAATCAATACATTAGTAGTTGGAATCGTGAGACCAATGTAGTTACGTTCACCAATGGTAGTGTACTTATCTTCATGGCTGAATC
>Ga0315274_10014010_pt1 | contig 11389 bp, 9 predicted proteins | sample YL17G02_20_MG_FD_203700 | JGI IMG/M metagenome (GOLD analysis project Ga0315274, IMG submission 203700) | Sediment microbial communities from Yellowstone Lake, YNP, Wyoming, USA - YL17G02_20 | ecosystem: Environmental > Aquatic > Freshwater > Lake > Sediment | place: USA: Wyoming | collected...
AATCTCTAATAATTCGATACTTAGTAGTAATTATTCCATCAATGGTTGTCGTATTTTCTCTAAAAAAGCAGTAAATACTATAATTAAATGGATCAATAGCTTTTACTGATGATGAATAATCATAATTAAGTTCATAAGTTACTAAAGTATTTAAAGAAGCAGTAGAAGAATACCTATTTTGGAAACCATGAACCCCATCATATACTTCTCCACCATAAAAATCAGTATAAATTGCACAAGTTACATTAGGAAACACAGTATCAACCATGAATTTAACTATAAAAGTATTATTTTGGTCAATACTATCATTAAGTGGACTAATCATTTTAATAGTAAAATTATGAATATATGTATCAAAATCTCTTCTTGAACCATTATTATACTCGAATGTTATTTCTTCTTGTGTAAGTGTTCTATTCCATACTCTGACATTATCAATTTCACCATCATACGTATAAGTATTCGCGACATCTTTACATAATACATAATTAGTAACAGTTGTTGATAAGTTATTATTTGTTTGCATAACTGATAACGTGCCATTATTATAAAGTTTGTAACTAGAATTAGTAAAGTTCGTGCTAATAGTTGCTAAAGTATGAGTCCATGTATTTAATGGAAGTAAATTTGGTGCTGACACACTAACATCACGATTGTATCCCCAAAACTTCCATAAACCAGTAGTACCAATAAAGCCTAAAGAATCTAATTGTGTTGATGAAAACGTGCCATGCCAAAACCAAACATCATTAGCAGTAATACTTCGTGGTTTTACCCAAGTACTAATTGTTCGGTTACTATCACCAGACAAGTTAAGTGCTTTAATACTTACACCACCAGCAGTTGCTGAGTTCGTACAATTAAATACTTGACCATTAACTCCTGTTGAATTAATTATTTTTGCTGTGTCTACTATTGTTGCATTATCTTGGTAAGTACTTTGATCTAAAATACTAGATGCTGTTACATTTTCTTGGTCAAAACTAAGACTCAATACTAAGTCTCTAGTCATATTCTCATTAACTAAGGCATGTACGCATGGTACTAACAATAATAATGCAACCCAGAGGACGTTTACTGCCTTCTTCATTGTAACCGCCCCATGTATGGCTTTGCGAACATAGCAATCATACCCAAAACACCTATGATTGCCATGTACATAGGTAAATACTGCATGATATGCTGCGTGATAGGCATAGCATCACTACTAGCAGTAAGTGCTGGAGCAAGTATTATTTGTAAGAACACGTTACTAATGATCGGACTAATAGCAACAATAATAACAATAAACAATATGTACCCAACCATCCAAATCAAATGACCACCAACAAGCCAACCACTAATAACCAAGAACAAAGTACTGCCAACCATCCACGCACTAGTCAACTGGTCATAATTATTCTCAGCACGCAAACCACCCTGCAAACTTGTAGTAGCAGCAACACTACTATTAATTTGTGGCGTAGCAATCAACGCACCAATAACAGTGTGACCAACAAAATAAGCAACAGTCACCGTAATACTCAAAGTAAATAACACAACAAGAAGCATCATATAATCCTGAATTTGACCACGCTTATTATTCTTAAGCATAGTACGACCTTTACGACTATACTCAGCCATACGCTTAAAAGCATCACCCATCGTAGGTAAGTTATCATCAAACTTCACATCATACAATTCTTCCTCAACATAATAAGGAATGTACCTATTACGACCACGACGCTTAACCTTCTTAGTTATCATATTCGTCCTCATAACTATCTTTCTTCTTATTCTTTCCAGCAGCGTAATCCATAACTAACTTAATAATCCACAAGATAACATAAATGATTATAGCAAAGAATACCCATGTGAAAATCATACTCACATCGCCAAGTGCTTCTTGCATAGCATTCCACTGATAAAACTTTACAACACTTAATAAACCAAACCACAAACTGACAAAGAAGCTTAACAAACTAAGCAACCACAAGAACATGCTAAGTTCTTTGTGCTCATCTTTAATCATACCAGCACCAACAATAATGATAAGACCAAAAAGCATTGGTAAAATAATAAGCGCAGCAGGAATCACACCATCATCACCTTCCGTAATAGATATTTCTCTTGTTGTACCATCACAAAGCCTAACAATATAATCACCAACTGGTTTAGTAAAGTTAAAGGAATAAATATCGTTGTATAATAAAGATAGTGTTCCATTCTCAATAGCTTCTCCTGTAATGTTTATGACTTGATAAGTATAAGTTGTACAATTGAGTGCTGGAGTGAACATGGTACAGTTCTGATAACTTGGTTGTTCTTTCAAACACAAATTCATTGCACTTACCAAACTCATACTTAGTAAGATCATCACCAACCATATTGTTTGTTTCATACATGCCAATTTACCTAACCCAATCATAACTCTTCTTTAACTGATTATTATTACTACTACTATTTATGTATGTTGGTGTTATGTTTTGTAAGATAACCTTCCAACGTATTGGTTTGTCAATATACACGTTTTTGTAAGTAAGTTCTAACCCACTATAGTTGAAGCTTATGTTGTAAGGATTATAGAATTTGTCGTTGTGTGCGTACACTTCACCAACTGATGGGGAATAATTACTTACCGCGGTAAGTTGTGGTAAGTAATAGTTTATTGTGCTACCATTGGAAAGTGTCTTTATGCTTCCGTATGTTTCATACCTATTCACGAATGTTATGGTAACATTAGGCAAAGGATTCATGTTCGCATCGTACACTTCAGCGTAAAAACTGTATTCCCGACTATACGAAGTGTTTTTGTTTGCAACATTATTCTTATAAGTACCTATGTTTCCTGTGTAATTCTCAGAGTAATTATAGAAACTCAAAGGATCACGATCACGTAACAAACCAATAAAAATGACGAACTCAGCAAGAATACCATCAGTGCCATACAAGTTAACAATACCATTATTAACTCTTATCCTTCTATGCTGTGGCAAATAAACATTAAGCATTGAATAATTTTCTGGTACAGTGTTAAAAGCAAAAGCACCATGATTCCATGTACTAGCATAATCCTTTAAGCTACCAAACACATTATCAAACTTCTTGTTCAAACTTGAGGTATCATAAATATATATGTTATCAACATCTACAATATTCGAATCAACAATCTCTGTTTTTGCACTTGTCAATGTACTTCCAAGATCAGCAAGACTAGATAATATACTAATAGTACTTCCATATACATAGAGATTACCAACCTGATTAATTGTATAGTATGAGTATCCAGCCGCAAATCCTAAGGTGCTTGATTTAGTACCACGACCAGAAGTATCTTTCTCTCCGAGCTGCACAGTACTAGTGCTATCCCAATTAAAGTAAGGAATGTTTCTTGTCCAGCGATCATCATAAGCCATGATTAAGTTCTGACCAGTAAGATTAAGCACTCCATTATTCTCAATGACCATATTACAAACACACGTGATGCCAACACTCTTTGATCCTTCTATGTAATTGCACACATCCCAATTATTCTGACTAGCAATAGTAGCTATGGTTAAGGCATCATAAGGAATGCTATTAATGTGAATTGCATAATCACCAACATTCAAAGGAACATTATTTTGCACAGCAGGCTGCACGACATTGTTAATGTCACTGAAGTTAACCATAAATAAGTCCTCAACAAGTATTGTTCCAACCTCAAAACTTGTTCTCGGATTAAAGATTAGCGCATTATTTCCTTGGTTCTGAAAACAGTTCGTATTATCAGTGTAGTTTCTTAATGGAATCCAATTATAGTACCAGTGATTATAAAACCATTGGCAACGCACCAAACTACCATTAACTTCAACATTAACAAAATCAGTATAGACTTCAGTATAGGATGTTGTTGGGTTATTCATCTTATCAGCCATTACTAACAAAACAATATTTCCTGTTAAGTTAACAATATCGGTGTATGCACTGCTTTGATTATAAAAAGCGTTATAGGTAGCATTGTATGTCCCACCACTCATTGGAGGAGTAGTCACATTAGCAAACCAGAAGTAACTACCTCGGGTCCAGTTCCACAAGTAAAGATTAGCATCACCACCAGCCATACACATACCAGGAATTGGTGTATTACAAGTTCTTCCTCCCCACGTAATATTAATGCCATACACTTTCGTTTCGTTAATACTAAGTATGAATCTTTGTCCAACAAATGTCTGGTTACCTAAAGGAAAATTAGCAAAGTAAATACCATCAGCATTTCTTAATATAGTCGTATTTGTTGTTGACTGTTCAGTATTCATATTAATAGTTAATGGAGGATTATTTCCATCAGTACCATTAATTGCTTGTAGAATGCCTGTTCCATTATAAATTGTTTTTAGGCTGATACCAATAGGACTGCTAAGATTAAAATAAATGTCTTTTCTGGTAAGACTGCCAGGGTAAACATTTCCAACATCAAACCGAATGCTATACCCAGATTTTGCGTAGATTGGAACCAAAGTTCTATTAAGCCACGTAGGATTACTAAAAATAACCGTTGTCTCACCCTTATAAGTCACATTGCTATGATTAGCAATATAAATGATATTCGGCAACGTAGGAACATTAAAAGGCAACGTAGCAACAAAAGGATCGACAAGTATGTCATCTCCATTACGCATAACATTCTTTGTTGGAATAATAAATTGTTCTTTACTAATACTCACTTCCTTTCTTTCTATAGCATCACTCATATCAATTATAGTATTATCCTTTATTAAAACATCATTATTAATTCTTGCATTTGTTACATAAGAAACATTAACATCATACACATCTTTACCAATTCTATACACGAATGTTTTAAGCTGATAATTATCATTCATATCAGTAACTATCATATTAGTTATTAAGAAACCATCAACTATTGTTGATTGATTAATACTTTTTTGTGACCAAGAAACATTATTACAAACCACATTATATCTTTCTGTAATGTTATCCCATACTGTACCAACTTCACAAATTTCAGTAATCTTTTTTTTCGTATTCATAATTACTGAATAATTATCATAATCATAAAGTAATAATTCTTTTTTTAATCCTTTACTATCAGCATAACTAATTTTTAAACCAATATACAAATCATTCTTTAACAAGTAACCTTTATTACTCACTGGAGTACCATTATACAACCTACCATTTATTACTTTATCATTAACCCTAATAGGTTTAACATCCTTCTCTAATACCAATGTAGTAGTTACACCTTCAGCACTTGCTTGCATCATTCCTCCTAATACTAATACACTAATAACAAAAAAAAGGAATAATAATGTTTCATCCATTATTATCCCCCAACTACTGTTGTTCCTAAGTTAGCTTTTGCCATTTCAGTAACAAGCTTTACTTGCATGTCAAGAATGTCTTTCATCAAAGGAAGGTTCTTGAATACTTGCATGAACAACATAAGAATGAACAATGCAGCAATAGCAAACATGATGACAGGAATCCAAGTCTTCCACTTATCTTCAGCACCAAGCATGTCAATACTTCTTTTGTAAGCAACCTCTGCCCAATTAAGGTCTTCCTCACCAACAGTAAGAGTAACCTTATTAAGACCAAGTGTTGGTTCTAAATAATGAAAGTTCCTAAGACCAGTACGAATAACAATAACCTTCTTCTTCTGACCATCCCACACATAAGGAATATGATCAGGTTTTAACCCAACACCTTGTTTCTTCATGTAGAACAACTTAGCTTTCACACTAGCATCATAAAAAACTCCTGCAATATCGTGACTAACATCCACTAGTTGATCCTCCTTGAAATTCCAAATCTCAACTATGTACTCACCATACCTTTTACGATTACGTTGCCAATAAAACAACATGATAATAGCGAGTATGGCAATAATCACTGCCAAAATTGTTCCTATCGTCCCATACATACCACTAACATCTATGCTCGGTATTAAATTTGCCATCGTCTTTTTTTCTTACCTCAATCCTTTTTTTTACTACTTATTCCTACCCATCATCTTACCAATCCACGATCCCATACCACTACCACCTTGCTGGTTTTCTACCTGCATACGATTCACGTATTCGTGCTGTGTCCTTGACAAGAATCGTCTTTCTCCTTCTTCAAAACAACGCTTCGCACAAATATAACTGGTGATGAGAGCAATGCTTAATACTTTATCACAAGCTGCTTTATCAATATGAATGTTGGTCTGTACTATCTTTTTTGGAATGACCATCACTCCACCAATACATTCTACTTCCATAAGTACTTCCACTTCTTTATCATACTTCATATAACCTACTTCATAATTACTGGCATTAAATAATAAGTCTTCAATTAATCCGTAGACGAAGAATCGCATGATATTAGGCACTTCAGTCTTATTAAGATTACTCATAATCGTAACCTTATTCACAACACTTTGTACCATGCCAACTACTGCAACTACCCCTTTATCATTCATAAGTGGACGCTTTAGATCAATGAGGTTGCCATTAATATCTATGCTCTTTCCACGAAGTGCACATTCCATCTTGAACATTTCTTCATCAGGATTCGTAAGTTCTAATACGCTATTGCCAAATTGTTGCATGGGTGTTTGCATGTAAATAGGTTGGCGATTCTGATTCTCATACATGCCTTCATCATCTACCAATCAAACATCGCCCCACGATTGGTGAATGCACTGCGAGCAGCACGTGCTGTCGTTCTTTTTATATGCTTATAATTACCAGGTATCATTGCCTTCTTTCTTTTAGGAGGTTGGTGTAATAAGTCGTGAGCGATCTTCGTAGCATGAGTACCTGGTCTTTCTCGTTGTTTATGTTCTACTTGATTCCAAAAACTAATAGTATCAGGAGGTAATTCTTTGTACTCATTCATGTAAGCAATCTTATTTCTTGTTCGTTCTTCGTGATCTCTAGCTCTGTAAGAATCACTCATCTTATGCCATATTTTATCTTCAGGGCTCATCTTTCTTTTAGCACGCCAAGTACGATCTTCAGCATTCATCTTTTTTTCTTTAGCAGCTTGCATCTTCTTAAAAAAATCAGTATTACTTTTAACTCTTCTTCTCATTCTTCATCACCTTCATAATTCCACTTATCACAATAACAATCACACAATCTAACATCACCTCGCCATAGGTCTAATCACCAGACCACTAGCAACACCAGCACTACTAGGACGTTTACCATGAATATTTAGTAACTCAGCAGTCAAACTAGCAACATACACATTCTTACGACTAAAACTTTCCTTACTAAACTTATTATTCTTTAGCTTCTTATTATTATGAAAATAAATACCTGGTAGTTTTGGCATCTTTGGCACTGGAGAAGTTCTATTAATGTTATCACCAAAACCTACTTGTTGGTTCATAGTTTTACTTAACAAATCTGTTTTTTGTAATAAACTCATTCTCGTTTGAGTTCTCGTTTTTGACAACTCAATTTGTTGTGTTCTCTGAGCAACTTTACTAGTCGTTAATACTTTTGGTTGTTGAACCAAACTTACTTTCGTATCCAATGCTAGCTTTGTTTCAGTAAGCACTTTTTGTTTACTTACCTGTTGCGTCATCATATCTTGTATGCTCATACTTTTTTGTTGTGTGTTCTGCTTAGTCATTTGCGCAACATCTACTCCATACATTGATCTTGTTCCTACTTTCATGTCCATACTTGTTCTTGGCAAATTAAACTTTTCCACTTCATTCTGTAACTTCAGTTGTGGTCTTACTACTTCTTGAGTAATGCCCATGCCTTTCTGTTTTGTCATGCTTATCACGTTTGCTTCTTGATTCAAAAAATCAACATTATTAAGATAATTTTCTTTTGTTAAATCATTCTTTAACATCTCATTTTTAAGAGTACCTTCAGTAAGTACAAAATACTCAGACCTTCTTTTTTGAGCACGAGACTTCTTATTCAATATATCTATATTCATTTGGTTCATTAACCGTTCATAATTATAACCTTGCTTACGCTCAATTTCTAAAGATTCCTTCTTTGCTTTTTCTCTAGCAAATCTTTTATCTTGTTTAATCAGAATCTTTAATGTTTCTTTACTTGGTGGTTCTTGCCACTTATAATCTTTCCATGGGTTCTTACTTCTAGTTTCAGGAAGTACAGTAATAGGAGTGTTCTTAGCAGAGCTTACTATGAAACTCGCTTGTGCATGTTGCGTGTTAGTTATGCGAGTAATAGCAGGAGTCTTCTGCTTATACCCAGTACTTGTGTGCTGTATGAATTGCTTCTTAGGTTTGGCAACATCACTAAAAATGTATCGTGTCTTTAAATCCTTTGCTTTGCGCTGTTCAAAAGTAAGATCATTCTTACCCACATCAAAAACGAGATCATATGTTTCAGCTTTACCTTTCTTCATACTCTTCGCACTACTTAAAGTCATAATGTCAAAACTACCACCACCACTCACCTTCTCATTTAATGGTAATATCTGAAACATGTTAGATTGAGAACTTATTTCTCTAGTGTGTTCTGGCTTAACAACAGTACCAATCTTTGCTTTACCAATCGTCGCTTCACCAAGTAAAAAAGAAGGCTTGCCATAACTAACATCCTTACCAAGTAACGTAACACGACCCTTCTCATTAATCTCATACATCTTACTACTAGTCACATCACCTAATGGTTCCTTACCAAAACGCCACTCACCAATTTGTTTCTTAGCCTTACCAAATAATGTAGTTGGTTCAATAGTTCCTTTCTTTGTACTACTAATGATCGCATAAAGTTTATCTCCTTCTTTGTAAGAAACAACACTGTCACTACTACTTTTTCTTTGAGTACCAACAATGTTCACATCATTCGTATTACCAGTAATCCTCATCTCTTCAGCAGTCCATGGAACACTATCCACATTCCACTGCTTGATGGTCTTCACACTATTTTGTGTGAACCACATAGGAAACGTTTCATCCTCAACAGTAGTTCCTCTCATGGTGGTTTCTTTTATTCTTCCTTGAGTAACACCACTATGTAATTGTGTATCAAACTCTGCTTGATACAACAAGTCAGGTCTTTGCTTCTCACTCAACACATCACTAATCATACTACCAGTAGCTCTTCCTGGAAAGACACGCTCCGCACTCTGCATGCCCATACCAAAAGGTACTGCTTCCTCAAAAACACTCTTTGCTAATGCACGATAAGGATCAGCACTTGTTACAGTATTTACCGCAACACTACCACCCCACAATGCACCCATGCCTGTAGTTGTGAAATCCATTGTCTTTAATGCTTTACCAGCAACAAGAGTTTCTGATTTTAATAACGTATTGGCAATCATGTTAGTGCCAATACCAAAAAGTTCTCCAGCTACATAACTAATACCAAACGTTGCCGCAGTTTGTACTGGTTCATGTCTTAAGTTCTCATACTCTCCAAGAATGAGTTTACCAGTACTGCCACCAACAAAACCAAAAAGATTAGTGCCTGTTGGTTTCATAGTAAGAAACGCATTGGCTTTTTCGCTACTAGGCAATACCTTCATGTAATAGTCACTATAAAACTTTGTTCCTTTATCCCATCCGCTAATACTTTCTTCTTTAAGTTGAGTTGTTATGCCAGTTCCAGTATCTACCATGCCAACAAGTACTGGCTGGTTCTTCACAGCAGATGATGACTTACTAATAATAGCAGTTAATGCAGGATCATACTTCATCCAATCAACAACGGACTCTTTAACATTACGTGACTCATTAAGTATTCTGGGGAAAGGAGTTTCTTTACTCATCCAGTTTGTTGTTACATTCATAAAATCAATTCCCTTACTTTTTATTCCTGAACCAACTGTTTCAGCGCCAACAACGAATGGAGTTATTAGAGAATGCTCTTTTCTCATCGCTTCATTTAATTGTTGATTACGACTTAATGAGGAGTATCCTAATGGTTCTTGATATGGTGAAGTAGTACTTATTAGTTGTTGTGATGGTGAAGTCTCAAAAGGAATAATGGGTTCTCGTGCACCAATTGTATAATAAGGTTGTTGTAGTGGTGCTACTCGTTCTCTGACGGTGGTTATGAACTCTTTTGCAGTTCCTGTTACTGGAATAAGATTCTTTTCTGAGATGCTACTACCTGTTCTTGCTGAGTAGTCCTCAATAGTTCCTCTAAATCCTCCTCCTTGTGGTAAGTTTTCAGTAGTAACTTTTTGTGGTATTCCTGGTTGTGATTCTCCTTGTTTTGTTTCTATGATAATACTTTTTGTTACTGGTTGTTGACTTATTCTTACTTCTTGTCCTCCAAGAGTTCCAGTACCTGTTGTTGTTCCTGGAGCAAACGTATAAGTTTCTCTTTGCTCGGGACTGGAACTTGATGGGGTGCTTGTTGTTACTGTCTCTTTACCATTATTAAAAAAGGTTGTTGTTGTTCGGCTACTTTCATAAGGGTTACGAGAAGTGATAGTCACCTGACCAATCGTAGGATCAACATAATTAGTTTTGCTAAGGCTGCTCGCCATTGTTCAAAGCTCACACTCAACTCACGATCACTTTAGTTAGTACGGAGTACCAGGATAGAATAGTCCTTTAGGCAAAAACAAGCGATGAGACTTTTGTTGGGGGTTGCTATTCTATCATGGTACAATGCTAACCGAAACGTGGTGTATTATGTGTGTACTCCTTAATATAGTTTTTGGTAACACCTGCTTGGCAGGGAAAACCCCCTGTAACAACATCTGCACGAACCTTTGAAAAGTCCACATTCGCAATGTCATCATGAACAACATTCCAATTTGGCCTGTTCTTCTTCTGGGTTGTCATATTTTGGTAGCTTGTCATACTTTTCGTACAAATAAAGTGCATATATCCCTCCGCATAGGACTAATGCAATCATTGTAAACATCGGCTGAAATATTAACAGTAATATGACTAAGACGAAAATACCGATCCAGAAATAAGTTTTTCTTTCCATTTTCATTAGTGGATTATATTACTATAAATAGGTTTTGATTCGATTAAATAGATTTTGGTTAGTATTTTCGTCGTCTTCGTCGCTTGTTTATTCCGAATAGGTTGACGTAGTTTAAGAAGTATCTTTTTGTTTTACTCCTTGCCATCTTTGACCTCTACTATTCCCTGTTCTTCAAGTTTCTTTAGGTATTTAACCACAGTAACATAACTTATTCCTGTTACTTTTGAGATCTCATTGGGAGTAACGCCTCCTGCATGGGAATCTATGTATTGTAGTATTGTTCTTTCTTTGTCTTTCACTAATGGTTTATTCTTTTTCAACTACTTCACCGTATAGCATTGGTAAGTCTTCTCTGTCATCTGGTATGTCTAGGGTGAACTCGAACTCGTCCTTTTCTGTATTGATGTTAGCTTTCTCTGCAAATTTTATTGGTATTCGTATATTGTACTGTTTTCCGTCGAAGATAATGCTTA
>Ga0315274_10014012_pt1 | contig 11388 bp, 5 predicted proteins | sample YL17G02_20_MG_FD_203700 | JGI IMG/M metagenome (GOLD analysis project Ga0315274, IMG submission 203700) | Sediment microbial communities from Yellowstone Lake, YNP, Wyoming, USA - YL17G02_20 | ecosystem: Environmental > Aquatic > Freshwater > Lake > Sediment | place: USA: Wyoming | collected...
GTGCCCGCCGCCGGCGTCATCGGCGAGGCGATGGTGGCCGTCGTCCTGGTGGAGGCCATGCTGGAGAAGTTCGGCGGCGACCACATCGATGAGACGAAACGGAACTATCAGGGCTATCTCAACACCATCGGGCCAAGGAGGTAGGAGTGATGGCCGCACCCACCAGTGGCGTTATCGACATCTGGGCCCAGCCGGGCTTCCCCCAACTGCTGCACATGCCCGAGATGGAATCGCTGAGAAGGTGGTCCAAGATCGCCCCACCGCCAGAGGGCATACCCATCGAGCTTACCCTGGCCGAGATGGACGCGACCGGCGTGAAGAAGGCCTTCCTGCGGCCCTGGATGCGACCGGAGGAAGTCATCATCTCCAACGATGACATCGCCGCCATCGTCCAGAAGTACCCCGATCGCTTCCTGGGGATGGCCACCGTTGACCCCCGCAAGCCAATGGCCGCCGTGCGGGAGCTGGAGCGCGCCGTCAAGGAGCTCGGGCTGAGGGCGCTGCACATGCTCCCCTGGATCTGGAATCTTCCCCCCAACGACAAGCTGTACTACCCGCTGTTCGTGAAGTGCATCGAGCTGGGCATCCCCTTCTGCTGCCAGGTGGGGCACACCGGCCCCATGTGCCCCTCGGAGCCGGGGCGGCCGATACCCTACATCGATGAGGTGGCCCTGGCCTTCCCCGAGCTGACCATCGTGGGCGGGCACATCGGCTACCCCTGGACCGACGAGATGATCGGCCTGGCAGTCAAGTACCCCAACGTCTACATCGACACGTCGGCCTATCTGCCCAAATATTACCCGCCGCAACTGGTTCAGTTCATGAACAGTCGCGGCCAGGACAAGGTGCTGTTTGCCACCAACTACCCCATGCTGTTCTTCACGCCGTGCCTGTCCCAGATCGAAGGGCTGGGCCTCAAGCCGGAGGTTCGGGAGAAGTTCCTGCGGCTTAACGCCATCCACGTCTTTGGGCTGTAGGGAGCGAGCACGGGGACGAGACCAAGCGCAACTGGCAGGCTTACCTGAAGACGATAGGGCCAAGGAGCCGGGAAATATGAACTACTGGGCGATAATCTGTGAGGAACCTGAGTGTCCAGGCCTTTGGAACAAGTGGCAGCAGGAGAATGTCGTAACGATCAGCTTTGGAACTCCTGAGTATCTGGAGGGGCATCCTGAGCTGAGGTCGCCCACTGGAGCATACGGATTTGCCGAACACCTCATCAAGCAGATGCAGCCAGGTGATCATATAATCCCCTTCCTAAAGCAGAATAGGATAGGACGGCTTGCTACATTTCGCCGACAAAGAATTGATGAATGGGTGCCCATATGGAGGGGCGATCATGGCCGCCGAATAGAAGTGGTTTGGCAAACGGACAATATGCCTCCTCCCGAAAAGGTAGCCCTGATCCCCCTGGAACTTCGAAAGCCGATAAGACGGACGATGACAAGGCTCTCCCCGGAAAGGTTTGAGGAGCTGCTCCAGGTTCTAGCCAACCCCGATGACTGGCAGGACCTGCCTGTGGTACGAGAATCTACGGATGAGGAAGGGGAGGAGGCTCCTGACGAGGCCAGATTTGTCCTAGAGGCTCATCTTGAGGAGTTCATCGCGGCCAACTTCGCGCGTGTCAATTTTGGCCGTCGTTTGGAGCTATATCAGGATGAAGACAACACCGGCCGGCAGTTCCCAACATCCATTGGCTCCATAGATCTGCTGGCCAGAGACGTGGAGAGTCGAGAGCTCATTGTGATCGAGCTCAAGAAGAACCGCACCGATGACGCCGTGGTAGGCCAAGTTCTGCGTTACATGGGATGGATAGGTGAGCATATGGCGCAAGGTGATCGATCAGTAAGTGGCATTATCATCGTACCAGAGGTGTCTGGCCGATTGAAATACGCCCTAAAGATGGTGCCGAACGTAAGACTCTTCACCTACTCGGTGTCGTTTGGCCTAAGCCCTGTTATCTAGTGGTCACCAGCTCTGCACGGGATGGCCAGAGAAGCGGACCAAGTGAAATGAGACGCCGCCGTGCTCAGCGCATCATCCTCACCGGCTTCTCGGGCACCGGCAAGACGGAGGTGGCCCGCCTGATAGCCGAGCGCCTGGGCTGGCAGGCCGTCGACAGCGACGACGCCATCGTCAAGGCGGCGGGGAAGCCCATCCCGGCCATCTTCCGCGACGACGGCGAACAGCACTTCCGAACGCTGGAGCACACCGTCCTGCGCCAGCTCTGCTCCCACCCCAAGACGATTATCGCCGCTGGCGGAGGGGCCATTCTAGCCGCTGAGAATCGCCGCCTCATGGCCCAGGGTGGTTTCATCGTCTGCCTGGAAGCCAGGCCGGAGACCATCCTCGAGCGCCTGCGCCCGCAGTTCGAGAGCGATCCCGTTGCCCGCCCCCTCCTGGCCACGCCGGACTCCCTGCGCCGCATTCGTGAGCTGAAGAGCTTTCGCCAGCCCTACTACGCCCTGGCCGACCACACCGTCCACACCGATGGCCTAAGCATGGAGCAAGTGGCCGCCGAGGTCGTCCACGCCTGGCAGGAACTCTCGGCGGCCGCTCTGGCAGCCCAAGGGAGAGTGGCCGCATTGGCGGACGCTCCCTCGGCCCGCGAGGCGGACGCTCCCTACTGTCAGCCGCCAGGAGCCGCCTGCGTGGTGCGAACCAGCAGCGCCACCTGCCCCGTGTTCGTCGCCTGGGGCGCCCTGCCCGACCTGGGCCAGCGCATGGCCGAGGCTGGGCTAGCTGGCCGTGCCTATCTCATCAGCGACAGCATGGTGCATGCCCACTGGGGCGCCGCCGCCGAGGAGGCCCTGCAAGCGGCAGGATTGCGAGTAGCCTCGCACGTGGTTCCCGCCGGCGAGACCAGCAAGAGCCTGGAGACAGCCGCCGCTATCTACGATTGGCTAGTCTCTCAGCGAGCGGAGCGCGGCGAGGCCATCGTCGCCCTGGGCGGCGGCATGGTCTGCGACCTGGCTGGCTTCGTGGCCGCCACCTTCGTGCGTGGCCTGCCGCTGGTTCACGTCCCCACCAGCCTCCTGGCCATGGTGGACGCCGCCGTCGGCGGCAAGGTGGCAGTCAACCACAAGGAGGCCAAGAACCTCATCGGCACCTTCTACCAGCCCCGCCTGGTCCTCGCCGATGTGTCGACCCTCCGGACTCTGCCGCCGCGGGAGCTCACCACCGGCTGGGCCGAGGTCATCAAACACGCCCTGATCATGGACGAGGGGCTCCTGCGCCTGCTGGAGGAGAACGCCGACGCCGTCATGAGCCTGGAGCCGGCGGTGACCAGCGAGGTTATCAGCCGCAGCATCGCCCTCAAGGCGGCGGTGGTCAGCGAGGACGAGCGGGAGGAGACAGGCCGACGCACCATCCTCAACTATGGTCACACCATCGGCCACGGCCTGGAGACAGCCGCCGAATACGCAGGCATGCTCCACGGCGAGGCGGTGGCGGTGGGCATGGCCGGAGCCGCTCGCATCGCCTGCCGCCTTGGCCTGCTTCCGCCCGAGACGGCCGAGCGGCAGGACGCCCTCATCGCCAGGTTCGGCCTGCCCCTGCGAGCGAGCGGGATAGACGCCGCGAAGGTGCTGGCAGCCATGGCCCTGGACAAGAAGATCAAAGGCGGCGACATCCGCTGGGTGCTGCTGGAGGACATCGGTCGGCCTGTTATCCGCCAAGACGTGCCGCCCGCGCTGGTGGAAGAGGTGGTGAGCGAGCTGCTATCCACCTAGACCCATGAGCGAGAGGCCTGAGTCGCCAATGGCCACCGTTGCTCTGCACGCCATCGTTCGCGGCCGTGTGCAGGGGGTCAATTTCCGCCACTTCGTCTGCAGGCGAGCGATATCCCTGGGTCTGGCCGGCTACGTGCGCAACCTCCCCGACATGCACTCGGTGGAGGTGGTGGCGGAAAGCCAGCGGGAGCGCCTAGAGTTGCTCCTCGCGCAGCTCAGGGCGGGGCCGCGCGGGGCGCGGGTGGACAGCGTCGAGGTGCAGTGGGGGAAGGCCAGCGGCCAGTACAGTCAGTTCAGAGTGGCGCTCTAGCCCCACTCTTCCTCGTGAGGACTCACAGAGCGCCTGCACGCACAGGGCGAATACACTCACCCGTTATCAACGACGCTGATACAGCGGCCCGAATATGAGGGCCTCCTGAGACGCCACCACCGGGCGCTCCAGGGCCTCCCGACAACGCTTGAGCGCCTCCGGAGAAGGCAAGCGCTTGGGGCATCGCTGCTTCTTGCCAGCCCGCAACTATCGCTTCCCCTTTGCCGCCGCTCTCTCAGCCGCCGGCTGCCCGTTTCCGCCCGCTGCTTGTGGGAAGTCTGTCAATTCGTCGCCTCGCGCTTCGGCCAGTGCCAGAAACGCCTCCAAGACCACAGGATCAAACTGAGTGCCAGCACCAAGCTCTAGAACGGCTGTGGCCTCCGCACTGCTCAAGGCATCCCGGTAGGAACGCTCATGTGTCAGAGCGTCAAACACATCCACCACGCTCATGATCCGCGCCTCCAGAGGGATCTCCTCGCCCGTCAGGCCGTCGGGGTAGCCCTTGCCGTCAAAGCGCTCATGGTGATGGCGAACGATGGGGATCAACTGTTCGAAGCCCTTGACCTGGGAGACAAGGGTAGCTCCCACGAGGGGGTGATCCTTGATGTTGGCGAATTCCTGCTTGGTCAGCTTGCCAGGCTTATTGAGAATGCTTTCGCTGACGGTGATCTTGCCAATGTCATGCAAGAGGCCGGCAATCTTGATGTTCCGCACCTGTTCGGACGAAAGCCCCATCTCCTCGGCGAGGGCCGCAGCAACCTCGCTCGTGCGCTCCGGGTGTCCGCGGATGTACCGGTCTTTGATCTCGGCCGCTGCGCCTACAGTGGCAAGAACCTGCAGGTCCGGGTCTTCAAGGGCCTCAGACACGCCGGCATCTCTCAGAGCCACGGCGATGGAACTGGCGACGCCAGACACGATCCTCGCCTGCTGTTCATGCAAGGCCTCGGGTCGGAAGATGGTTCCGTCAGCTGAACCCTCGACCCCGCCTCGCCGACTGACCAAAGCAGAGATCAATGACTGGATATCTTCTCTCTGCCCCATAATGTCGCGAGCGCGTGCCACCCACTTGGCGCTGTACAGGGCAGCATCTGATATTCGCACCAGCGCGTCCGCAGTCGTTCCATCGTCCGGGAAGCAGGCTACGCCACCGCTGAGACTCAGGCGAGTTGCCGACCCGCCATCTATCTGCTTGAGCTTCTTGGCGATGTGCCCATTTATGCGGTTGACCGCGGCCTTTGCCTTTGATGAGTCAGCGTGCGGCAGTATCGCCGCAAACTCATCGCCGCCGTAGCGGAAGGGGATGTCTGAGCTCCGCAGACCCGCCCGGATGCAGTCGGCAACGAGACGCAGCATCGCGTCACCCATTTGGTGACCGCGGGAGTCGTTGAAGCGCTTGAAGTCGTCGACGTCCATCATCACCACGCTGAAGCCGTGCTTGTACCGCTTGGAGCGGTCTATCTCTTCAGCCAGGCGCTGGTAGAAGTGGGCGTGGTCATAGAGGCCGGTGAGGCTGTCGGTGATCGCTCTCACCTCCAGCTCGGCGTTCAGTCTCTCTCGCTCCGCCTCCGCCTTCTTGCGCTCGCTGATGTCGCGGGTGACGCCCAGAATCCCGATAGGCTTGCCACCTGAGTCGCGCAGGAACGTCATGTTCATCTCGGTCCAGATGTTGGAGCCGTCCTTACAGTACATCTCGAGTTCCACCTTCGTCGCCGCGTGCGGCTCCAATTGCCCCGCCCTTTCCAAGGCCACCCGTTCTGCGAAAGTCTTCCTGGCAACCTCAACGGAGGCAGGAGTCATGGTTTGTGTGATCGGGAGGTCCATTACCTCCTCAACGGTATAGCCGCGCATGCGCGTGATGGCGGGGCTCATATACGTGTATCGCAAGCCCATATCCATGCTCCAGACGAGGTCTGACATGTTCTCGGTAAGTAGACGGTAGCGTGCCTCACCCTGTCGTAGGGCCTCCTCCATCGTCTTGCGCTCGCTGATGTCGCGGGTGACGCCCAGAATCCCGACAGCCTTGCCATCCGAGTCGCGCAGGAACGTCGTGTTCATCTCGGTCCAGATGGTGGAGCCGTCCTTACAAACCATCTCGAACTCGATCTTCCGCGACCGGTGGAGGTCCTTGTCCTCCATCCTTTCTAGAGCCATCTCTTCTACCAGAGCCTTCCTGGCAACCTCAAGAGAGGCAGGAGTCATGGTTTCTGCTATCGAACGGCCCACTATCTCCTCAACGGTGTAGCCCCGCATGCGCGTGATGGCGGGGCTCATATACGTGTACCGCAAGCCCATATCCATGGTCCAGATGAGGTCTGATGTGTTCTCAGCAAGCAGGCGGTAGCGTTCCTCGCTTTCACGCAGGGCCTGCTCGGCCTTCTTGCGCTCGGTGATGTCTCTGATTATGCCCTGGACTGCCGGCCTTCCTTGGTATGTGATCACGCTCACAGACATCTCAGCATCGAAGTCGGTGCCGTCCTTGTGCAGTGCCTTGAACTCGTACTGAGCAGGCACATCTTCTCCTCTTTGCCTGGCACAGGCTCTTTCCGCCATCAGCTGCCGGCACTCTGGTGACACAACGTCGGTGAATGGACGGCCCACCATGTCCCCTTCGCTGTCCGCGCCATACATCTCGAGTAGTGCTCGGTTCGCAAACTGTACTTCGAGCCCCTGAACGATCGCTATCCCATCGGTGGAGTCCTGTACCAGCCGTCGGTATTTCTCTTCCGACTCCCGCAGCCCCTCCTCCGCCTGCTTGCGCTCGGTGATGTCACGTGTGACGCCCTGGACACCAATAGGGCGTCCGTTTGAGTCGCGGATGAAAAGCGCTTTGACCTCGGCCCAGATGGTGGAGCCGTCTTTGCAGTCGAGCTCAACCTCGAACGTGCGCGGCCGCAGCGGTCGGCTTGCGCGTTTGCTGATTCCAGCCAGGTCTTCCGCAAGAAGCTTGGCGCTAATGTCATTAGAGGCAGCAGGCATGACGTCGCCCTGCTTGGTGCCGATCAGTTCCTCAGGAGTGTAGCCTCGCATGGCTGTCACGGAGGGGCTGACATAGGTATATCTGCGGTCCAAGTCCGCGGTCCAGATGACGTCTGATACGTTTTCGGCAAGTAGGCGGTAGCGTTCCTCGCTCTCCCGCAGCCCCTCCTCCACCTGCTTGCGCTCGCTGATGTCCTTCATCGTGGCAAAGTAACTGATCACATTCCCTTGGATGTCCTTCACCGAGGAGGGGCTGATGATCATTGGAAAGCGCTCACCGTTCTTGCGCATGAAGGTCAATTCAACGTCAGCGAATTCGCCCCGCAGGATCTTCTGAAAGGCCATCTCTATCTCTTTGTACGCCTCCGGTGGCCAATAGGGGTGCGGCGGCCCGACTCCGATGAGCTCCTCTCTTGAAAAGCCAGTCATCCAACAGAAAGCGGGGTTGACATCAACGTGGACGCCTCGACTATCCAGCACGGAGCACCCGTCCTGCATCGAAGTGATGAGCCCGTCTGAGAACGCCTTTGCCTCCCGCAGCGCCACCTCCGTCCGTTTGCGCGCGGTGATATCACGGACAACCTCGACGACCTTTGCCTCGCCGTCGATGTCCTGGAAGGGAGTTGATGTCACCTCGTACTCTCTGCCGTCGGCAGCGGTCATTTCCACTGTCTGCGTGCTACCGGTGGCGATGGCCTTCTCCATGGGACAGAACTCGCATGGGGTTCCCCGGGCCATATACCCCTCGTAGCAAAGCTTGCCGGTCAGGTCGCCAAATCTATCCTGTAGCACCTTGTTCTGGAAATGGATCCGATAGTCTCGGCTGACAACGTCCAGACCGTCCGCCAGAGAGGCGATGACCCCTTCAAGCTTGTCTCTTTGCGTCCGCAGCACTGCCTCCGCCCGCTTGCGCTCGCTGATGTCGCGTGTGACGCCCAGGATGCCGATAGGCCGGCCATCCGAGTCGCGCAGGAACATCATGTTCATCTCGGTCCAGATGGTGGAGCCGTCCTTACAGTACATCTCGAGTTCCAGCGTGCGCTCCCGGAACAGGTCCTTCTGCTCCACCCTTTGGATGGCCATTTCTTCTACGAACGTCTTCCTGACAGCTTCAATGGAGGTAGGAGTCATCGTATCTGTCGCCCTGGCGCCCACTATTTCCTCAACGCTATAGCCGCGCATGCGCGTGATGGAGGGACTGACATAGGTATAGCGCAAGTTCATATCCATGGTCCAGATGAGGTCTGATGCGTTATCGGCAAGTAGACGGTAGCGTGCCTCACTCCGTCGTAGGGTCTCGTCCATCTTCTTGCGCTCGGTGATGTCGCGGGCAACACCCAATACCAGAGTCTGATCTTTGGTCCTTACTGGGAATGTCCTTACTTCCACTGCAATCTGATCGCCGTCTTTCCCGATTAGAGTAAACTCGTTCGGTCCAACGGCCTTGCCCAGAGCATTCTGGGCCAAACCTCCAGCCGCTTTCGGGATTTGCTCTGGAGGTAGAAGTTTCACCTCCAACACGTTCTTTCCGATTAATTCTTCCCTCTTATAACCGAGCAGTTCCTCCGCCGCCCTATTGCCGTCGACAAAGTTGCCTTGTAGGTCGTGGAGATAGTAGGCATCCGGTGCAGCGTCAAATAGTATCTTTAGTCGCTCCTCCGAACTCTCTAGTTCCTCCTCCGCCCGCTTGCGCTCGGTGATGTCGCGGCCGGTAATCTGAAGCCCAACGTATTGGTCTTCCTCATCAAAGAGGGGGCAGCCGTTCCATTCGACCACCCTGGTGCCCATAGGTGTGATGAAGCGGCCCACAGCCCCCCTTAGTAGGTTCTTGCTGTTCATCGTCTCGCGGATGGCCTGGGCAGTCGCCTCTAGGTCCTCGGGATGGACGAAGGCTCTGGCGTCGGCACCGAGGAGTTCCTCTCTTGGCCTACCAACGAATTCGCACGCCGCGTCGTTGACGAAGGTGTATCTGCCATGCTTATCCAGTCTGGCAATTATGTCGCCGGTCAGGTTGGTGGTAGCGATGTATTCCTTCGTCTTGGCCGATAGGGCCTCCGTCATCTCGTTGAAGTCACGGGCGAGAGAGGCGATTTCCTCCGGGCCAGACACCTTGGCCCTCGATTCCAGGTCGCCGGAGGCAATCGCCCTGGCGCTTGCCCGCAGCGATGCCAGCGGACCCACCATCGACACGATGGTCGCTATTGCCATGCCAATGGCCACTAGGAGAACGACACCGCCAAAGCCGACAACGATCCAGCTGGTGACGTTTGCGGCATCGTTTGCTGCCGCTCTCTCAGTGGCCAACTCGGCCTGCTCGTCCCCAGCTAGCTGGTCGAGAGCGGCCACCATGGCCTCAACCTCAACCCGTATGTTTGGCACGACAGCGGCCGCCAACTGGGATTTCGTCTGGGTATTGCCTTGAAGCAGTAGGGGAAGGGCAGCGCTTGCTGTCTCATCGAAGCTGTATATCTGCTCAGTCAAGTCGTCCAGGGTCGCGACATGGTCGGCCTTTCCCGCGGCAGCGGCCTTGGCTCGCACCTGGATCAAGTCCTGCTCCAACCGCGCCGCAGCTTGGCGGTATTCATCGGCAAGGGTTGGATCGTCGGAAAACACCAGGCTGGAAAGGGCAGCCAGCTCGCGGAAGAGCTGGGCGCGGGCGTCCTCCAGAGTGGCAACTGAGGCGGCTGTGTCCTCCAGCATCAGCAGTCGTTCCTGGTGATGACGGACGCGCAGAACCGCCATGATGGCGACGGTCACCAGGACCAGAATGAGCACCGCGCTTGCCAGGACGGCTCGCCCTCGCGCTGATCTCAAACCAAACACTGTAGGCAGCACCCCTTTTCAGGATAGGGTCTGGCTAGAGCCACTTTGCCGACGGGGAGGCAGCCCCAGGGCCGTCCGGTCTTGGCGGCATGCACTGGGGGAGACCACGTAGACCTGTAGCCAAGCGGCTGCGCTCGCTCACCGAGAAGCCATCTCTGTCTTTAGCTCCACTATCAAGGACGCTCAGTGGGAAAATCAGTTACAGGTCTTGCTCTCTGACTAGATACGAGGCTCTCACGAGGGGGGCGCACTAGTGACAAGCCGAGGCGGATGGTGAAGCTCCTGATCCAGGCGCTGTGGGGTCGAATCCCGGCCGGCTGGGGCGGCGCGAACTCTCGCCCAACTACCACGCCTGCATCGCCCTGCTATACAATGTAGCGGCCGAAACATCCGGCGCGATATGGCTGGCAAGGCAGGAGTCCATTCGAACCCATCGCGTGGATCTCCAAGCGAAAGGAGGCCCAGGAGTGACCAACGATCGCTATCAGGAGCGGCTGGAAAGATGCAGTCGTCTGATGAAAGTGGCAGGCCTTGACGCGTTACTGCTCACCAAGCCAGCCAACATGTTCTATCTCACTGGTGACGGCCGCCTATGCGCCTATGCCATGATTACTCAACAAGGGAAGGTCGCCCTGGGCGTGCCAAAGACTGATCTGGAGGATGTCAGGCAGCTCGCCCACTTTGACCACATCGTCGGCTTCGAGGACGAGGTGGGCATGATCCATTCCATCGCTCACCACTTCGAGCATTTTGGCATCCAGGAAGGCGCTTTAGGGCTGGAGTACACCTTCCTCACTCAGTCCATGATGGGTATGCTAACCCATCCCCACGCCAAGCCGGAGAGGGTAACAGTGAAGGACTGCACCCACATCATGTCCGAATTGCGCATGGTCAAGGATGCCGATGAGATCGAACGCATCCGAGCAGCGGCCGAAGTGGCCGTGGCAGGCATGAGGGCAGCGGTAGAAGCGATCAAACCAGGCGTCACGGAGAGCCAGATAGCGGCCGAGGGCGAGTATGCCATGCGACAGGCTGACGCCGAGGGGTTCTGGCGTACTTACGTGTCCTCTGGCCCGCGCACCAATATTGCCCATGGACTCCCTACATTGCGCAAGCTGCAAGCCCCTGATTTGGTGATGATTGACCTTCACCCTATCGTCAACGGCTACAGCGCCGACATATGCCGCACCGTGTGCGTGGGCAAACCGACGGCTGAGCAGCAGGCGGCCTACGACCTGTATGTGAAGGCCCAACAGGCCGCGATCACCAAGGTCAAGGCGGGGGTCAGGATGGCCGAACTGGAAGAGACTCTGCATGGGGTGCTCAAAGAGGCGGGCCACGGCGAGCACATCTTCGGGCCGCCTCTCCACGGCGTGGGCATCGAGTTTGAAGAGGCACCCTTGCCGCCGGGCCATGCCTTTTTCCACGGCGAGAAGGAGCCGCCGCCTTTGAGGGCCAACACGGTCATCGCGGTGGGCAATTGCGGACTATATATCGGCCCCTGGGGCGTGCGGGTGGAGGATACGGTGGTGGTGACTCCGGAGGGGT
>Ga0315274_10014013_pt1 | contig 11388 bp, 8 predicted proteins | sample YL17G02_20_MG_FD_203700 | JGI IMG/M metagenome (GOLD analysis project Ga0315274, IMG submission 203700) | Sediment microbial communities from Yellowstone Lake, YNP, Wyoming, USA - YL17G02_20 | ecosystem: Environmental > Aquatic > Freshwater > Lake > Sediment | place: USA: Wyoming | collected...
GCTGCCCGGCAACCGATACCGCTTCCGACGCTCCTCCTTCTTCAGATCAATCCCCTCCAGCAAAACCGCCAGCTCCCAAGCAGCCACCTCCCTGCGCCCCGTCTCGCTGAACGGGAACTGAAACGTCCCCGCCTCCAGCCTCTTGTACCAGATCGCCCACCCGTCCCTGTCCCAGGACAGAATCTTCACCCGATCACTCCGGCGATTGCAGAAGACAAACAGATGTCCCGAAAATGGATTGCACCGAATGATGTGCTCCGTCATCATCGAAAGCCTGTCAAATCCCGCCGAAGGCGGGACATGTCGCACGGCTGCGTGCACAAAAACACCTGGATCGCCGCCGGAAAACTCAGCATCCTTCTTCCAATACCCCCACCACCGTCCGCAAGGTCTCCTCATCCACTCCCTTGCCGATACGCAGCCAGCGACCGTCTCGCAGCACGAGTTCTATCCCTGCCGATCCGACCTCCCCGCCGTCCTCACTCACCAACGCAAACGTCGCTTGACCGGCGTCCTTTGTGGCCTTGCTCGTGTTCCCACTCCCAAACGCACGCGCCTGCTGCCGCTTCTCTCCCGCCCTGAGGCGGGACTGCCACCAGTAAAACTGGCTCTCCTTCAGCTTCCGTTGTTGGCAGAATCGCCGAATCGATATTCCACTCCTCGCCGCCTCCCCAATCACCCTCCGCCAGTATCGCTCCTTCTCTGCGTCCCGCCGCTTCTCCTGTCCCTGCATTTTCATCCTCCTCGATGCGTTCTGTCTCCATACCACACATACGCTCTATCTGCCGAGGAGTATGGCTCACATCGTTCTCACAGGGAACACGGGTTGGCCGGGCGGATACTCTTTTGTTGCCCCCGGGGGGTACGAGCAGGGCTAATCCGTAGTTCCGCTATTGCCGGGCGGTATCACGGATATTCCTTCGGGTGCTCAGCCTGCGTCACGGTCAGCATCCCCCTGTCCCCCGGCCAAAACTACCTGCGACAACCCGAACCGCTTCTGTAACTTCTCCGCCTGATCCGACACTGTCGTGGGATCGGAGGTGTCCCCCGGATACACCTCCACGGCCATCGGTCTCCCTTCCCCGTCCGTAATCACCCCGTACACGATCATCCACGTCCCCCATCTTGCCCACACGCTTCTTCTGGAAGGCGGCATCGCCCACCGCCGGCGCCTCGCCATGCGTTTCTCGATCAATGTCCGATAATCTCTATTCTGTCGTTGGACAAAGCACCACACGAGTCCAAAACTGTGGTAGGATTCAAGCGCAACTCTATCGCCGGTCACGCCGTTGCCGTCGCCTCCATCGGTGCGCCGGTCGCCGAAAGGGCGGCGTTCTCCGGCAGCTCGCGGGTTGACCGTGAGCAAAACAAAAAGAAACTGAGAGTAAACAACAAGTGAGACCAACAGAAAAGGAGCCGCAGACAATGAAAAAGCAACCGCTCGATCACGGAACGTCCCGCCGAGACTTTCTGAAAACTTCTGCCACCGTCGCGACGGCGCTGGCGCTTGGTGGCCTCGATGTTCGCCGCTACGCTCACGCGGAGGGCAGCGACATCATCCGCATCGGCATGATCGGCTGCGGCGGCCGGTGCACGGGGGCTGCCGTGGACGCCATGGACGCAGACCCCGGTGTGCGGCTCGTCGCAATGTGCGACGTGTTTATGGACCGAGTTCAGGAAAAGCGACGGTATCTCAAGGAGCAAAAGCCTGCCCAGGTGGCGGTGGACGACGACCACTGCTTTGATGGCTTTGACGGCTATAAGCACGTGGTTGAAAGCTCAGACGTCGTGTTGATTGCCAACGCCGCGAAATTCCATCCTCTACACATGAAGACCGCCATCGAGGCGGGCAAACACGTCTTCGTCGAGAAGCCTCACGCCATTGACCCCGCTGGAATCAAGGTCGTGCGCGCCGCCTGCGAGTTGGCGAGGCAGAAGAAGCTCTGCGTCGTTTCCGGATTGCAGAGCCGCTATCACCCCGGCTATCAAGAGACCGTCAAACGAATCCACGACGGGGCTATCGGCGAGATCGTCGCCATTGAAGAGAATTTTCTCCGCGAGGCCTACGGTCTCTATGCACGCAAGCCCGGCATGAATGAAGTCGAATATCAAGCCAGCAATCAATATCACTTCAACTGGCTTTGCGGAGACGATGTTCCCCAGTCCCTCGTCCACAACCTCGACCGCTCCACCTGGGTGATGCGCGAACAGGCGCCCGTCAAGGGCCACGGGCTGGCTGGGCGGTCCTCGATGTTCGACCCGATTTATGGCAACGTCTTCGACCACCATTCCGTCATCTATGAATATGCCAACGGGGTCAAGCTTTACGCCTTCTGCCGCACGCAGGTCGGTTGCTACAACGAGGTCTCCAGCATTCTCCTCGGCTCGAAAGGGCGCTGCAACGTCTTGGCGATGCAGATCGAAGGACAGACCAACTGGCAGTACACCAGTTCCGGCGACGATAACCCTTACAAGATCGAGCACCGGGAGCTGTTCAAAGCGATCCGGTCCGGCAAAACAATCAACAACGGCGATTACATGGCCCGCAGCACCCTCATCACCATCATGGGACAGATTAGCTGCTACACGGGTAAAGAAGTCACCTGGGACGAGATTTCCAAATCCGACTTCTACTATCCGCCCAAGCCCGAGGACTGCCGCCGCGACATGGACCCGCCCGTCAAACCCGGGCCCGACGGCGTCTATCCGGTGTATATCCCGGGCAAAACAACGCTACTTTAGCGGGGGACGAGAAACGACCAGGGAACGGCGGACTGTTTGGGCCTCCTGGCTTGAAATCATCGCCGGCGCCGGCGTTTGCGCTGGCACCGTTCAGGAAATATCGCGGGTGCGCGAACATTTTCGGCCTGGATGCGTTGAAGAAGAATAGGAGCATCATCCAACGCCGCAGGGCCGCGATAAGGAAATCGTGTAAACCTTAGTCGAGCCAGAGGAACAATGAGGAGGGAATACTGATGGGACGATTCGCGTTTCTCTCAGCAGCCTTGCTTTTCTGCAGCGTCGGTGTGGCAGCCGAGACGCCGAACGAGTTTGCCGTGACAGGTTATGGAAAGGTTTTTTACACGGTTGACATGGCAGACATCCGGTTCAGCGTATCGGTCCGCGACAAGGACGTGCAGCAGTGCAAGAAAAAGCATGATAGCATCCTTGAGGGAGTAAACGCGCACCTCGAAGAGAACGGGTATCCTGAGGGCATCGTGTCATTGCAGAGTACGACATTGTCGCGACAGCGCGCTTCCAGCGGAAAGTCGGAAGATGAGTTCTATCTCGCGAGGTCCGTGTACTCAATGCGCACCAACCGTACGAAAGACGTCGCATCACTTCAGGCCGCCCTCGTCCAGCTTGGTGTTGATGAGATACTGTCCGTTGACCTGTTCTCGTCAAAGCAACGGCAACTGGAAGACGAAGCCACAAAGCTTGCATTCAAGGACGCGAAAGAGAAGGCGCAGTTAACGGCTGCGTGTCTGGGCTGGACTCTCCGAAATGCGACCGCGGTGACCTACGCTCCGTCCCCCTGGCGCAGCGCGCCACCTGGTTTTGGGTCGAGGGCCTCGGCGGCCTCGCCTGAGACAAGCCCTCTCGCGGCGTCTGCAAACTTCGTTGACGTCACCGTCAATGTGACGTATAGATACGAGGTCGAAGGTAATTCCGAGTCAAAACCTGCAACGGGCTCGCAATAGGGCGCACCAGGACGCCCGGCGAGCACTCAGCGGCTTGAGGGGGCAAGGAGTCTCATTGAACCGTCGGAGACAAAAAGTGAAGAAAGTTTGGGAATGCTATGGAAAGATCGGCGACGGCGACCGCCAATTTGACGTCCAGTTCTGGCAGTCTCAAGGTGACAAGGCCATCTTCGATGCCGCCCTGGATATGGTCATGGACTATTTGCGCCTGAGGCACGAACATGTTGACGAGCCCAGACTTCAGAGAACTGTCGAGTCTTTTCACAAAATATAAGCCGCGGGCCCCGCTTGGCCCATTCAGGCATGACCCGGAGGACAAATGACAATCGGCTTTGGAGAACACGTGAGTGCCGCTGTCTGGTGCGCTTGTCTTGCCACCTTTTCCATGGCGGTGCTGCCACGCGGACATTCTATAGAAGGTCCTTCCGCGCAAGTTAGGGCACAGGGACCGAACCTCACCTTCACACAGGCACCGCACGGCGAGTTCCAGTTTGACACGGGTGTCCTTCGGGGAAAGCTGCGAGCCGAGGGCAAGTCGCTTGGTCTGTCGTCAGTCGCCCATGTCCGCTCAGGGGTCACTTTGTCACGGGGATACGGCATCTTCGGTCACTACCGCGTGTTTGTCGCCAGTCACCGCTTTGGGACGGCGGCGTGGGACTGGCCGAGCACGGCGAGGCTTCTCGATGACGGGACCGTGGAGGTTCGCTGGCCCTCAGTGCAGGATCGCCCCTTCGAGCTGAAGGCCACTTATCGCTGGCATGATCCATCGTCGCTCGACTTGGTGACCGAAGTGAAAGCCCAGAAAGACCTCGCCAACTTTGAGATGTTCCTTGCATCCTACTTCAACGACACGTTCACCAATTCGCTCGTTTTTGTCAAGCAGCATCCCGACGCCGAAAAGAAGCCCGGTTTCCTCGCGGCGGAGAAATCTTTCGGGGATTGGCTGGGGTTCCCACGCGACCCGGTTGCCGTGCAAATCATCAAAGACGGCCGCTGGAAGGTCGAACCGAATCCGGTTGACTGGGTGATCATGCCGGAGCTTGACAGACCTCTCGGCGTGCGCCGTGACCCGAGCAGGGGCGTTACCGCCGTGCTCATGGCGCCGCCGGAGGATTGCTTTGCCCTCTCGACACCGCATCAAACCGAGGGCCACTTCTCACTCTATCTCTCCCTTTTTGGCAAGACCATTCGTGCAGGCGAGACAGCGCGGGCGCGCACACGCCTCTGGGTGGCTGAGAATCCGTCTGACCAGCAGATCCTTGACCGCTATCAGACGTACATGAACGACCTCAGCCGCCACACGAGCGAAGCCCCAGGCCCCTGAAAACAATTTCGCCTGCACTCCTGAACACCCCTCTTGTGCTGGCAAAGGAACGCGGCTTCCCCCGCGATGCAATGCGGCAAACGTAGAGTTGCCGAGCCCAGTTGTCTGCGTCGGTCCTTTCCTTTGGCGGCGCAATCCTCAATAAGACAGATGCCGGACCTTCGAAGCCAACCGCGAGCGCGATATGCGCTCTCGAGGAGAAGATGGTTGGCAGGAGGCGGCAAAAAAGTGTATGAAGGAAGCTTCAAAGGGGCCCAAGTTCTTGGTGAATCCGACAAAGGGAATTCGAGAATGAACCCAGGAGAGCCGCTAAACAGGCATCTGTGGATGCAGCTTCTTCTCCTCGCTCTGCTTGGAGCGTCGGCTCCCACCACTCCGTGCAGTGGAGAGAGATCCAGATTCTATCGGGTTCGTTCAGATGAAGTGTCTCCAGCAGGCAGGATACTCTCCGTCGAACTTCGTGACAGCCAGATTTCCCTGACCTGGGAACCGTTCGGCGCCGGGCCGTACCATGTGCAGCACGCCTACGACCTCGGTACCGGCATCTGGTCGGACGTTCCCGGCACCCACTGGCCCATAGCGGAAACCCACTGGGCCGGCACCGTCACTCAGCTACCGAGTTACTACGTCTCGCCGACTGGAGACGATGTCAACCCCGGCACCGTTGACAAGCCCTGGCGGACCATTCAGCACGGTGTGGAAATCGTGGAGCCCGGAGACATTGTTTTTATAAGAGGCGGTGTGTTCCACGAGGGGGTTTTCTCCGTTCGAGCTGGCGATGCGGTGAACGGGCCCATCATCTTCGCATCCTATCCGGGCGAGAAGGCCGTCATAGACGGCGCCGGAGTCTCGTCCGGCAGCACCGGCTTCACCATTTCTCACTCGTACATCAAGTTGGCGGGCCTGGAAATCCGCAACTGGGACACGGGAATATGGATTGAGGACTGTGCGCGCGTGGAGATTTCCAACTGCGAGGTGCACGATGTTTGGTGCGGGATCGGGGCAGCGGACGGCGCCCATGATTTTGAACTGAACCGCGTGGAAATACACCATTTCACGTTATACGGTTTTGACGCATCGCCCTCCGGAGGCGCCGATTGCTACAACGGCGTTCTGAACGACTGCGTCGCCCACACGTGCCGAGACCCCGAACAGAACGTGGACGGATTCGCACTGGGACACGGCACGCAACATGACTTCGTATTCAATCGGTGCCTGACGTACGATGTTTACGACGGGTTTGACATCAGCGCCCGCAACACTACGCTCAACGGCTGTTCCGCTCACGATTGCGGGAATGGCGGGTACAAAATCTGGGCAGACAATGTGACGCTCGTCAACTGCCTGAGCTATCACAGCGATGGCACGAACCTCGAGCTGGACTGGAGCGGACTGCCCAAGACCACCACAGCCGTCAACTGCGATTTCGTTGACTGCAGAGTGTTCAACGTTTGCGTGGAGAATCCAGCGGATTGCGTTCGGATGCATAACTGCATCCTTGCCGGCGGGGACAACATTGGACTGGCAATCGAGTCTATTGCAAGCTATCAGGGCGATTACAACATCTTCCACAACGACAACCCGGACCGTGCCATCGTGGTATGGAACCATGAGCCGGAATTCTCTTTGAACAGCCTCGCCGCTGGAAACTGGACCGCCTTCAGCGGACAGGACATTCATTCTCTTGTATGCTCCACTCCCGAAACCGAACTCTTCCGTGACCTCGGCAACTGGGATTTCCATCTCAGAGAAGGGAGCATCGCCATAGACGCGGGCACACTACAAAACGCCCCCGCGATTGATTATGACGGCGTGAGCAGGCCCCAGGGGAAAGGCTATGACATAGGCGCTTACGAAAGAGACGCAAGGCCGGCTACAGCGAAATGACCGAACCAACGCTCAGTAAGAAGGCTCACATTGCGACGCGGCCCAATTCACACCGCGGTAGCGTTGGCTACAATCGTTGCCATCGTTCGCATCGTGGCGGGAGATGGTGAGTTGCCTGACATGAACTCGGGACCCCAGCATTTGACTCAACATCCCGCGCAACAAAGACTAACCCAAATCGCCGCGCTGTTCCTCAAACTCGGCATCACTGGCTTTGGCGGACCGGCGGCTCACATCGGCATGATGCACGACGAAGTGGTCAAGCGGCGCAGGTGGCTGACCGACCAGGAATTTCTCGATTTGGTGGGCGCCACAAATCTCATCCCCGGTCCAAACTCAACGGAGATGGCAAATCATATTGGTTTTCTGCGATCCGGATACCTCGGCCTCCTCACGGGTGGCGCCTCTTTCGTTCTTCCGGCGATGCTCATCGTACTCGGCTTGGCATGGGTGTACGTGCGCTTCGGTGGTACACCCCAGGCCACCTGGTTACTCTACGGGGTGAAGCCCGTTATCATAGCGATTGTGGTACAAGCCCTGTGGAACCTGGGACAAAAGGCGATTAAGAGCACGCCTGCCGCTCTCGTCGGACTCATGGTCTTCGTGCTGTATTTCCTCGGCGTTAACGAAATTGCCCTGCTCTTCGCTGGCGGATTCATGGTAGCGATAGGGACGAACCTCGACCGACTGAGAAAGCGATTCCCGGCGGTCTTCCTCGTCCCCTTCGCAGGGCTGGGCTTGCCTGCGCTGGCTTCTACGGTGTTCAGCCTGCCGCTGCTATTTCTGACTCTCTTAAAGATCGGCGCCGTGTGGTATGGCAGTGGTTATGTTCTCCTCGCGTTTCTTCGGGCTGATTTTGTGGTGCGCCTTGGATGGCTTACGGACCAACAACTGATGGACTCGATTGCCATCGGACAAATCACGCCCGGTCCCCTGTTTACGACAGCCACATTTATTGGCTACCTTCTTGGCGGTGTCTCGGGCGCGTTACTGGCCACACTTGGCATCTTGCTTCCGTCCTTTGTTTTCGTGGCCATCTCGAATCCGCTCATACCTCGCTTGCGGAAGTCAACCTGGGCAAGCAGGTTTTTGGACGGCGTCAACTCAGCCTCGCTGGGCTTGATGGCCGCTGTTACCTGCCAACTTGCCCGCGCTTCCCTCGTTGACCCCTTGGCGATCGGGACCGCTGTTCTCTCCTTCGGATTGCTGACTCGCTTCAAGGTCAATTCGACATGGTTAGTCCTTCTCGGGGCAGTGATCGGGTTATTGCGCATGCTGTTGGGAGGCGAACTGTGAGATGGTGTTTTGTCAAGACGCCGCCCCGCAGACGATTGCGGGTAAGAGTCCTCTGGGGACCTCCGGAATGGCGAATGAAGCCCCGCGCGGTTTCACATTGGACAACTCTATTGGAGGGTTCGGAGTGGAGCGCCCCGGCTACTGTGGTTGCACCCTGCGGGGAGCTTGGCGCGTCCACGGAGGTTCCTGGAGAGTTGGGTCCGTCACGCTCTTTGCCTGTCTTGTGGGTGTACTCGGCTCAGGGACCCGTGATGACCACCCACGCTCCGCGCCCTTTGGTAGCGGCGTAAAGCATTTTGTCCGGGCCGACTTTCAGGTCCACCACGGTGGTCAAGGGAAGACCATCGTTGTATGCTTGCCAGCTATCGTAGGTCGGCTTCGTGCCGTCCCAACGGAAAACGCCGTGGTCGGTGCCGACGTAAGCCACGTCCGACCTGTGAGCATCTCCACAGATGACCCGGGGGTAGAGCCCCACTTCCACCTGGTTGATAGTGACTTTTGATCCCAGATTATCGTTGATCCAGGAGCCAACCCAGCTTCCCGGAGAAATCATCTCCAGCCGCTGAACGCGCCTGTATATATCGCCGCCGGAATACAACACGTACAAGACATCCTGATCGTTCGGCGAAAACGCCATGCTTATGACCGACGCTTGGTCGGGATGCGAGTCAATCAGATTCCATGTCCCCTGGATCTTTGCCGAGGAATACCAGATTTGCCCCTGACTTGTCCCCCCAAACCAGTGTGTGGTCCCCGGCTGAATCACCACACGCGTGACAGACCCCTTTACCGTCGTGCCGAAGGGGCCTCTTCCCGTCCAGGTGCAGTTCGCTCCGAGGTCGGCGTCTGTCGTGGCGTAAACCTGTCCGCCTTTCGTCGTGTCGCCCGAGGAGCCGGCCGCAAGAACCGTATTTGGGTAATTCGGGTCAACGGTGATATAGTCATCCCACGTCACGCCGGACGGCACGCCTTTACCCTCCGCAATCTTCTGCCACAATTTGCCGCCGTCGCCCGATCGTGCAGTGCTCTGAAAAAACTGGAACTGGGCGTACATCACATTGTTGTTCGAGGGCGCGATCACCGTGTAATACCCATCCCCGTAGTTGTAAATGCTCAGAGACTCCCACTGCAAGTTCCCATTATAGAGAAGATTGCCGGTGTCCTGCGTGCCGCCAATGACGATGGGAGGATTGCCGATGCCGACGTCGAAGTCATAGAACTCCGTGACGCGCAGATTGTTGTTGCGAGCCTCGCACGTATCCACGGACAGGCCGTAGTTTTTACTATCCTTGTAATGTTTGGCGGGTGTGGTGCTCGTCTTGCACCGGTATATTCCCTGATCGCATGCGAGATAATACACATCAGCAGAAGAGGGGTGGAACTGGAGCGCCTTCATGTCCGCCCGCCAGAGTGGCACGTCATAGGTCCATGACGTTTTCCCTTCCGGAGGGTTGTGCGCGCTCCACTGGTAGAGCGCCACGCCGCCGAAATACACGATGTCGAGGAGGCTTGGGTGGCAGCGGACAAACGGGTTGTACTGTCCGACAAGCACCTCATTCGCATACTCAGCCATCACGGTGAAATTGTCTCCTGCATTGCTCGAACGGTAGAGGGCAAAATCGTAACCCGCCTTCGGATTCCTGACTCCTGCATACATGTAGGATGGGTTCGACTTGTAGATGTCTATCGTCAGCGCCCTCCAGCCGGCAATCGCCGGCAGGCCTGTCCCAATCTTGCTCCAATCGTGAGTCCCTGGGGGGCTTTCAACCTTGGCCGTCACCCCCTTCGTCGTGCGATACAGACCATCGTTCTCGACGCTGGCGTAAACAGTGTTCCTGTCAGTGGGATGAACGGCCAAATCCGTGATGACGCCGGTCTTAATCTTATCCCATTCCGCGGCGGTGCTGTTTTGTGCCCAGTAATCGTCGCTCTTGTAGCGCAGGACGCCTCCATTCGTCCCTGCGTAGATAACCACCTTCGGGCTTGTCGGGGCGGACTCGGACCGAACGATCAACTCGCTCACGAAGTTCCCCGTAATCGTCGGTCCGGCAAAAAGGTCCCAACTGCTGCCGCTATCTCTTGATTTGAAGATGCCGTTGTAAGCGGTGCCGGCATAGATGTTGATCGGGGATTGAGGGTCAACCGCCACGCACATCACCATCATGGAGGGCAGCTTGTCGCCGACGGGGAACCAATTCAAACCTCCGTTTGTCGTTTTCCAGACGCCCGCAGCGGCGGGCACGCTCCCGTCCTGTCCCCATCCACAGGCGTACATGGTGTTGTGGTCGGTGGGGTGGAATGCGAAGTCGTTGATTCGCCCGACATCGCCGTTGTCCAGTTTCTGCGGCCCGATAGACGCCCACTTGTCTTTGGCGACGACATCGTGGAGAGTGGTCATGTCGGGAATCGCCACATACCACCCCTTCACGCCCTGGGCAATCACGTCGGGAAATTCGTCCGGCAGGTCCATCTGGACGGAGACGATGTGCTCGCCAGGGGTGACCACCTCCCAATGCACCACCATCTCTTGCTGTTGCCCCGGCTCCAAATGCTCGACCAGCCCACTCCCGACATGTTCGCCGTCAATATAGAAATGCACCGGAATGTTGTGGAGAACGGCGAAGCTCGGATTGCGGAAGATCAGCGGGACGTCTCCCGGTTCTCCAGGGACGAAGGGACACGTATAACATTCTTGCGTGGTAACCTCGATTTCCGGCACAGGCGTTTCTTCTCCGGAGACGCGTGCGATTGCTCTTCGCACATTGTTCTCCGAACTGCCATCAAACACTCCCGTCGGCAACTCCAGTTCGGCGACCACCGCATGCCGCCCGGGCCCCTCCGCGATCCAGGAAACCGTGTACTCGGCCCTTCCGAACGGCGGCAGTGGTTCAACCCCTTCACGCGTAAGCTCCACGCCGTCCACGAGAAAGATGATCCTTGCCGCTTCCGCTTCTCCCGTTCCGAGGTTTGAAACGGTCGCCCGCAGTTCAACCCGGTCGCCGGGGTTGGCTCGTTCCGGCTCGACGACCAGACTCGTGATAGCCAGTTCCGGCATTCTCCATCCGGGGACCTCCTCGGAAAACGTCTCCTCCCCGCGAATCCTGTAGAAACGCGTGGGCGAACCCGCTCCGGAAGCATCCGTCCAGAAGGTTTCCGATATCGGCCATTGATCGCCCGGGG
>Ga0315274_10014015_pt1 | contig 11388 bp, 8 predicted proteins | sample YL17G02_20_MG_FD_203700 | JGI IMG/M metagenome (GOLD analysis project Ga0315274, IMG submission 203700) | Sediment microbial communities from Yellowstone Lake, YNP, Wyoming, USA - YL17G02_20 | ecosystem: Environmental > Aquatic > Freshwater > Lake > Sediment | place: USA: Wyoming | collected...
TTCGAACCGGGCGGCCATGAACCCTTTCTTTCCACAGAAGCGGCCGGCCCCTGGGTGAGGGCCGCATCGCAGCTACTAATATTGTACGATACCTATGCCTTCTTTTGTGGGTCACCCATATCAGGCTCGTGTCGCTCCACCTCGATGCCGTAAGGCTGTAGCCTGGACAGCATCGTGTCCGGGTCGATGAGCGCGTCGGGGGAGAAGACGCCTCGCTGCTCGATCTCGCCGCGGGCCACCATGACCGCCCCGACGGCGGTGGGAATGCTGGTGATGCGCTTCATGCGGTCGACGCCGGCGTACCAGGAGTGCGCCTCACGGCCGTCCTTCTCTCCCCAGACATCTACCCGGTAGCCCGAGACCGTGCACTTTCCCCCCGGCAGCCGGGGCAGCACCCGGTAGAAGAAGTCGGCCCAGAACTTCTGGCTGCTGTCGCCGCGCATCAGGCCCACTCTCACCAGGGAGATACCTGCCCTTGACAGCCACCTGGGCCAGATGCCGCCTTTCAGGGTTACCTCCTCCAGGCCCGCAATGTTCCTCGGGATCGTCACCGGCTCGGCGTGCCCGGTGTAGTAGACGGGCAGCGGCCCGCAAGGAGGAGGGAACTCCACCATCTCCCTGCCCGTCCCCGACCGGACGAGGATCTCCTGCCCGTGCTCGAAGGAAGGCACCTTCCCGCAGAAGATGTGCACCGCGTGTCGGTAGTTGGCGTACCCCCCGGCGTCGTCGGCACCGCCGAACCAGGCGATGTTCACGCGCCGGGGGCGGTCCATGGACTGAGCCCCCTTTTTGGCCAGCAGATTGGTGAGCCCCGGGCAGTTGCCCAGGCCGGTGATGACGGTCACCCCTGCCCGCTTTGCCGCGTCATCCAGCGCCAGCGCATCGCGCGCGGCCTCGTAATCGTCGGCGATGCTGACGTAGTGGACGCCGGCCTCGATGGCCGCCTCCACCTGTAGCCGCTCGAAGTAGACGAACGGGCCGATGAAGCCGAGGGCTACGTCGTAGCCACGAATGGTGGCCACCATCCCCTGGTGGTCGAGCGCGTCCAGGCGGCAGGCCCGCACGGGGCTGCCCAGCTCCCGGGCCAGCGCCTCAGCGGCCTTCAGGTTGCGGTCCGCCACCATCACCTCATCAACCCCTGGATGGGTGGCCAGTGCTCGTACCGCCTCGTTGCCCATGTCGCCGGCCCCGCCCAAGACGATGAATCTCATGCTCTCGCTCCTTTCCAGGCTGCGCAGCTCCCCTTGGCGGCGGGTACGACTCTTGACCGCCGGTAGATAGCGCCGCGCGAGCCTGCGGACATTGTACATCGAGTTAAGGGCAGCGGCGTCAGTGCTGCCGATTCTAGTTTGCCGCCCCTGCGAAGGCGGTGCTATGATCGGCAGGATTCCCGTGAGCAGCGTAAGTCCAGGCGGCATGACCTCGCAGGGTCCGCTGGTGGAGGCGGTGGAGACGCCGCCCGGCCGGCGGCCAGACGGCCGCCCGTTGGGGTGGCTCTGGCTGCGCCTGCGCAACGATCTCGTCTTCTTCGTCATTGCCGGCCTGGTGATCGCCCTCGACCAGGCGACCAAGCACCTGGTGCGAGCCAACCTGCTAGTGGGCGAGTCGGTCCCCGAGGAGGGGCCGCTGCGCATCACCTACGTGACGAACACCGGTGCCGCATTCGGCATTCTCCAGGGCCAGACCCTGTTCCTGATGGTTACCACCTTCTTCGGGCTGGCAGCCATCCTCCTCTACTTTCTCTACCCGCCCATGGAGCACGGCGTCCTGCGCCTAGCGCTGGGACTTCAGTTGGGCGGCGCAGTGGGCAACCTGGCCGACCGCGTGCGGCTGGGCAAGGTCACGGACTTCATGGACGTGGGGCCATGGCCCGCTTTCAACGTCGCCGACTCCTCCATCGTGGTGGGGGTAATCGTCATCATCGGGTTCTTCCTCCTGGCCGAGAGCCTGCACCAACGTGCCCAGGGCCCCTGATGGAGCAGACTGTCACGCTGGAGGCCGAGGGCTCGGGGGAGCGGCTGGATGTCTTCGTCGTCCGCCGCTGCGCTGGCCTTTCCCGCAGCCTCGTCCAGCGGCTCATCCGCGAGGGCCGCGTGACCGTCGGTGGACGGCCCGGCCGGGCGGGCCAGCGCCTGGAGCAGGGCGACGGCGTCCTGGTGCGAATGCCTGCGGAGGCGCCCGAGCCGCTCCGACCGGAGCCGATACCGCTCGCCATCGTCTATGAGGACGCCGACCTGCTGGTGGTCGACAAGCCCGCCGCCCTGACGGTGCATCCCGCCGCCGGCCTGCCCGCCTCCGCCAAAGGCGGATCCGCCTCCGGCGGAGGACAGGCGGGAGTCCGCCGGGGTACCCTGGCCGCCGCCCTGCTGGCCTACCGACCGGAGCTGGCCGCCGTCGGCGGGCCGGAACGACCGGGCATCGTGCACCGGCTGGACCGCGACACCTCGGGGCTGCTGGTCGTGGCCAAGAACGAAGCCGCTCGCGCCGCCCTGACTCGCCAGTGGAAGGAGCGGCAGGTGGAGAAGGGCTACCTGGCCCTGGTCCACGGCCGCCTGGAGCCGCCCCAGGGCGTCATCGACGCGCCCATCGGGCGGGACACGCGCCACCGGCAGCGGATGGCGGTAGTCGAGGGCGGGCGGGCGTCCCGCACCGCCTACCGGGTGGAGCGCTACCTTCGAGGCGGTCCGTCGGACCGCGACGCCTACTCGCTGGTGGAGGTGACGCCTTCCACGGGCCGGACGCACCAGATCCGGGTGCACTTCGCTGCCGTGGGGCACCCGCTGGTGGGCGACCGCGTGTACGGCCGCCCTTCGGCCGTCCTGAGGCGCCAGTTCCTGCACGCCCACCGGCTGGCCTTCCGCCACCCTGTCGACGGCCGGCCCCTGGAGTTCGAGTCGCCGCTGCCGGATGACCTGCGACAGGCGCTGGAGCGGCTGGCCGGTGGCGCTGAGTAGAGAGTCTCGTGCGCCAAGCCAGCGAGGCAGGTCGCCCATCGCCCCTTCGACAAGCTCAGGGTGCGACGATCTCAGCGTGGCCGCCATCCTGAGCCCGTCGCCTGCCTGCCTGCAGGCAGGAAGGACGCGGCCGCGCCTCTCGTGAAGTCACTCAGGCGTCTTCCGACGACCACCCGTTGAGCAGCCCCTCCGCTGGCGGCTACAATGAGCTGAAGGTTAACAAGGAGGCCCCATGACCGTCCGCGTACGCTACGCGCCGAGCCCGACCGGCGAGCCCCACGTGGGCAACATACGTACCGCCCTCTTCAACTGGCTCTTCGCCCGCCACGAGGGTGGCAGCTTCGTGGTGCGCATCGAGGACACAGACCAGACGCGGCTGGTGCCGGAGGCGCTGGAGAAGGTGCTGGAGTCGCTGCGCTGGCTGGGGCTGGAGTGGGACGAGGGGCCGGAAGTAGGCGGCCCCTACGGGCCGTACATGCAGTCGGAGAGGCTGGAGACCTACCACAGGTACGCCAACCAGCTCCTCGAGGGCGGCTGGGCCTACCTCTGCTACTGCACGCCGGAGCGCCTGGAGGCGTTGCGTACGGAGCAGGCACGCCTCAAGCAGCCGCCGCGCTACGACCGCCACTGCCGTGACCTGTCCAACGCGGAGCGGCGGGAGCGGGCAGAGCGAGGGCCCAAGGCTGTTGTGCGCTTCAAGACGCCTCTGGATGGCAAAACGTCGTTCACCGACCTCGTGCGGGGTGACGTCACCTTCGAGAACGCCACCCTGGACGACTTCATCATCGTCAAGTCGGATCGCTACCCCACCTACCACCTGGCGAACGTGGTGGACGACCACCTGATGGAGATCTCGCACGTGCTGCGGGCCGAGGAGTGGCTGCCCAGCACGCCGCGGCACCTCCTCCTCTACCAGGCGTTGGGCTGGCAGCCGCCCCTCTTCGCCCACCTGCCCATGCTCCTGGGCAGGGACCGCTCGAAGCTCTCCAAGCGGCACGGCGCCACCTCAGTCCTCGAGTACGCGGAGCAGGGCTATCTGCCCGATGCCATGTTCAACTTCCTGGGCCTGATGGGCTGGTCCCTGGACGACCACACGGAGATCATCTCCCGGGAGCAGTTCATCCAGCACTTCAGCCTGGAGCGCATCGTCAAGAACCCGGCCATCTTTGACGCGGACAAGCTGACCTGGATGAACGGGGTGTACATGCGCTCCCTGCCCCCCGAGCGCCTGGCCACCCTGGTGCGCGGTCGGCTGGAGCGGGACCTGCCGGCCGACGTGCCGCGTCCCCTCGACGAACAGTACATCCTGCGCATGGTGCCGCTCATCCGGGAGCGCGTGAAGCGCCTCGACGACCTGAAGCGCTTCGCCGAGTTCTTCTTCCTGGGCGACGACCTGGACTACTCGCTGAGCGAGCTGCTGGGGAAGGGGTTCGCTGGCCGGCCCCAGGATGCTGCCCTGGCCCTCGGCGACGCCCGCGAGCGGCTGGCGACCCTGCCATCCTGGGATGAGCAGTCCCTGGAGGGAGCGCTGCGTCCGCTGGCCGAGGAGCTGTCCCTGAAGGCGGGCGACCTCTTCATGCTCATGCGAGTGGCCGTGACCGGCGGTCCGGTGGCGCCGCCGCTCTTCCAGAGCATGGCCGTCCTGGGCCGGGAGCGCTGCCTGGCCCGACTGGGCCGGGCTATCGAGAGGCTGGGCGCCCCAGCGCGATAAGCGTTGTGCCAGGGCGAATCTCTGTGCTAGAATCCCTGCTGATTGGGGAGTCGTCTAGCGGTAGGACAGCGGACTCTGGATCCGTATGCGGGGGTTCGAATCCTCCCTCCCCAGCCAGAAGCGGCGTGGCGCATTCGTCTAGCGGCCCAGGACACCGCCCTCTCAAGGCGGAGACCGGGGGTTCGAATCCCCCATGCGCTACCAAATGCTCACCAATCGAGCCCGGCTGTGGCCGGGCTCGATGCTTTGGGTCCCCCTTGTCTTCTTGCGCCGAGGAAGAGACTAGGCCTGCACGCGCCCCGGCACGCACTGATGCTTAGTCACTGTTCGGTCATCCTCTTCTGATCGTTCCCGGCGACGCTCACCGGCTCCACGGCCACCGCCGGCGGCTGGCGGCTGAAGCGCATCCTGAGCCCGTCGACCAGGCTGTAGACCACGGGCACGACGACCAGGGTAAGCAGGGTTGAGCTGAATAGCCCCCCGATCACTACCCGGCCCAGTTCGCTCGCGATGAGCGCCCCCTGATTGCGGCCGAGGGCCAGCGGGATGAGAGCGAGCATCGCCGCGACGGCGGTCATCAGGATTGGGCGTACGCGCGTCTGCCCGCCCTCGACCAGCGCATCGTACGTGCTGTAGCCGCGCTCCTGCCGGAGCATGATCACGAACTCCAGCAGGACGATGGCGTTCGTCACCACGATGCCTACCAGCATCAGGATGCCGATCAGAGAACTGATACTGAGCGCCGAGCCGGTGACCACGAGCGCCACGATCGCGCCAATCAGCGCCAGCGGCAGGCTAAACAGGATGACGAACGGGGTGAGCAGGCTGCCAAACAGCAGTGCCATCAGCGAGTAGACCAGAACTACCGACACGATGATGGCGACGAACATCTTGGAGAAGCCCTCGTTGATGTCGGCGGCGACGCCGCCAGCCTTCACCGTGATCCCGTCCGGCAACTTGAGCTTGTCGGCGGCGCTTTGGGCATCCTGGGAGACCTTGCCGGTGTTGGAGCTGGTGATGTCGCCGGTAATTGTCGCTGCCGGCTTGGCGTCGACGCGCGTGATGGTCGTTTGCTTGGTCACCGGCACGATGTTAGCTACGGAGTCAAGCCGTACACCCCGGGCGATCTGCACCGCGCCCAGCGCCTCCGCGCTCGTGAGGTCGCTGGCGGACACCACCAGCCGCACGCCGAGCGTGCCCTGGCCGAGGTCGGCCGTAGTGATGGTGCGGTTGGACGACAGGTTGGCGAGGCTGTTGGAGATCTGCTGTGCCGTCAGCCCGGCAGCCGCCGCCTTCGCCGGGTCGACCCGTACTTCGAGCGTGGGCTCAGCCGCGGCGAGGTCGCTGCGGACGTTGGCGGTGTTGGGCACGGCCGCGATCACCGCCCGCACCTGCTCTGCCGCCCCGGGCAGGCCGCTTGCCGCCGCATCACTGTCGGCCGAGACGGTCATCGCGATGCCGGCCGAACCGAAGCCGCCGCCGGAAGCGGAAACGGAGACGTTGTCGCTGTTGGGGATCTCCCGCGCGATCAGCCCACGGAGCTCGGTCGCGACGGCGTTCTTGTCCGGTCCGCTCTTCGCCAGTTCCACTGTGATGCTGGCAGTGTTGGCGCCCTTGCCAGAAGTGATCTTGTAGATGGCACTGAAGTCGCTGGATGCGCCGCTGATTACGGTCTGGTAGCGGTCGACGTTGAAGTTCGGCAGCAGCTTCTCGACGGCGATGGCCTGCTGGAGGACGGAGTCCTGGGTCTGGCCGGGGCGAGCGTTGACCGTCACCGTCACGGTCTTCTGACCCGAATCGGGCAGGAACTGCACGGGCAGCCGCGGCAGGAGCGTCAGGCTGCCGACAAACAGCCCGCCGGCGATGCCGAGGGTGATCCAGCGGTGCCCAAGCGCCCAGCGCAGTACAGGCGTGTACACCTTCGCCAGGCGGGTGTCGCCGGGGCCTGTCTTCTCACGCACCTTCACGCGGCCGGCGATGGTGAAGCGGGTGAGCGCCGGGACGACGGTCACGGCCACAATCAGGGAAGCGAGAAGCGCGAACACCACAGCCAGCGCGAACGACCAGAACATCTGGCCGATGATCCCGCCGACCAGCCCCAGTGGCAGGAACACGGCGCAGGTTGTGGCCGTAGCGCCGGTGATGGCGATGCTCACCTCGCGCGCGCCGTTGACGATGGCCGGGAAGGACTTCTCGCCCTGCGCCATGTGCCGGTAGATGTTCTCAAGGACCACGATGGAGTCATCGATCACGCGGCCGATGGCGATGGTGAGGCCGCCTAACGTCATGATGTTGACCGAGTAGCCCATGCGATCGAGGAGCACCACGGCCACGATTACCGACAGCGGGATCGAGACGGCCGTCACCAGCGTCGTGCGCCAGTTGGCCAGGAAGAGGAAGACGATGATGACCGCGAGCGCACCGCCCAGGAGCCCGTCCCGGACCACGCCGTTTATCGAGTTCGTGATCCAGGTGGACTGGTCGAAGAAGACGGTGATCGAGGCGCCCTGGGGCAGCGTCAGTTCGACCCTTTTCAGCTCGTTGGTCACCTCATGGGCGACTTGGACCGTATTGGCGTCCTTCTCCTTGACGACCTGGATGCTGACGGCCGGCTGGCCGTCCGTGCGGCTCGCACCTGTCGAGGCGGCCGGCGCCTCCGCGACCGCGGCGATGTCACCGAGGCGCACCACGCCGGCGGGCGCGCCGGCGGCCGGCGCAGTGCGGATGCCGATGTTGCGGATATCGTCTAGGCTCTTGTAGACGGCGACCGTCTGAAGCGGCAGGACGCTATCGCCGGTGGTGAGCTGGCCGGAGGGGAGGACAACGTTGTTCGCCTGCAGCGCCTGCGACACTTGATCGTAGGTGAGACTGCTGTCGAGCAGCTTCTGGCGGTCGAGGGTGACGACGACCTCGGTCAGCGCTCCCCCGCTGATGGAGGCGGAGGCGACGCCGTCCAGCTTGGTCAGGTTGGGCACGACTTGGGACTGGGCGAGCTGGTACAACTCCGCCTGGCTCAGATCGCCCTGCAAGCTGAACGTGACGACGGGGATCGACGAGACGTCAAACTTGAGGATCGATGTCGAGACATTCGCCCCGAGCTGCGCGCCGGCGATCGCCTGCCTGACCGCCGTCTCCGCCCCATTGAGGTCCGTACCGTAGTCGAAACTGAGCATGGTCACACCCAGGCCCGAAACCGCCGTGGAGGAGGTCTTCTTCAGCCCTGGGAGGCCGGCTACAGCCGACTCGATCGGTGTGGTGACGGTCTGGACAATGTCCTGGGGCTGGCCGCCGGGGCTCCGGGCGACCACAGTAAGCACAGGGAAGGCGATGTCCGGGAGCAATTCCTCCCTGACACGGGTGAACGTAAAGCCGCCGAACCCGACCACAAGCACGACGGCGACGAGCACAAGCAATGCCTTGCGGAACGAGTACTCAGTCAGCCACGAGACAACACGACGCAAATTGGCCCTCCGCTCATTCTATACAACAAGAATCCGGGTTCTGGTCAAGAACAACGAACTGCGCCACTCTGCTTGTTCCATTGACATTGAGATATCGCCGCCAGAAGGGCCTGTATGACCCACAGTGCAATGTTCGTTGGCTCCTCCTATTTCGGCCGCTGTCCTGAGGCGAACCGCGGCGAATCTGCCAACACGTTTCTCCCATCACTGGCGCGACAGCAGCCCGGCGTCTTGAAGATCCAGCCGAGCCTTGCCGTCTCACGAAACGATGTCTTTTCGGTGAAACCACCACCACGCGGCGGCGAGGAAGAGGACGACGTAGGGGATCTGCAGGAGCGCTCCATGCACGATGTCGCCAGTGACTGCCGGCTGCGAGAAGAGGCCTTCCCAGGCGCGCCAGTAGTGCGTCGGAAAGACGTCGCGAAGGCCTCCCAGGGCGGGGATGGAATCGAGAATCTCGGAAACAATAGTCAGGCCTATGCCGCCGGAGACGGCCCCGAGGGCTGCGTCTGTCATGGTAGACAGCATGAGTCCGAAGGCGATAATCCCTGACAGGCTCCAGGCGACATAGAGAGTGGCCGCAACAAGGCGGGGCAAGGCCTCATTCTGGGGGAGAGTAGTCGACGAGAGAGTGACGAGAGGATGCCAGCCGAAGGCGATTACCCCTGCCGCCAAAGCCGAAAGGGTTATGAGCAGGGTCGCGACAAGGGCGAGAACCGCCGCGACCGCAAGCTTCGACAGGAGGAGACGACCACGGGACACTGGCCGCAGCAAGAGATACCGCAGGCTACCCCAGCTTGCTTCCTCTGCGATAGCGCCGCCCGCGAAGACCAGGACGACGAGCGGCAGGAGAAACATGCCGCTCATTGCGCCTAGGGCAGCTAGCGGCATATCAAGGCCTGAGTCAGTGACCAGGTTAAGGAAATCGCCGTGGCGGTGGTCGCTTGGCGGCCCGCCCACCTTCAAGGCAACCGTCATGATCACTGGAATCACGATCATCAAGCCGAGCAGAAGGTAAGTGCGCAGCCGCAATGTCTGTTTCGCGAATTCGACACGGATCATCGCTCCTCTGCCTCCAGCATCTGCAGGAATGCGTCCTCCAATCGATGGCGTGAGGTCACGGTCTCCACTCCTACGCCGGCCTGAACGAGCGCAGCAACCACGGCCTTGCGTTCGACGCGCCCAAGTTCCAGCGAGAGTCCAGGTGTCTCTCGGACCAGGCGACCAACTCCGGCGATTCCTTCAAGTACGTGAATGGCCTTCTCAGCGTCGTCCACTTCCAGATAGACGCTGTCGGCAGAGCCGGTGAGATCGCTGATACTGCCAACCGCGACAAGGTGCCCTCGATCCAAGACGGCCGCGTGCGTGCAGACCTGTTCGACCTCCGCGAGGATGTGGCTTGAGAGAAAGACGGTCGCGCCGCGCGTGGCGACATCGCGCACGAGGTTCCGGATTTCGCGCATTTCCTCCGGATCCAGCCCGACGGTAGGTTCGTCCAGTACCAGGAGGTCGGGCCCTCCCAGCAAGGCCTGCGCTATGCCAAGGCGCTGGAGCATACCCGTCGAGTATGTCCTGACCTTGCGGTGAATCGCGTTGCCCAGGCGGGCAAGATCCAGGGCCTCGTCGATGTGCGAATCGCTTATTTCCTGACCGCCGGCCCGCCAGTAGAACTCCAGATTGGCAAGGCCCGACAGATGAGGCACGAAGGCCGGCCGCTCTATTAGCGCACCTACTCGGCGCAGCATTGGATGCCCTGACCGTACGCGCTCACCAAAGAGCCAGGCTTCGCCGGCGGTCGGGTGCACGAGGCCGAGGAGTATCCGCAATACTGTGGTCTTGCCCGCGCCATTTGGACCAAGAAGACCGAAGACCTGCCCTCTCTCAACCGTCAGCGCAAGGCCGTCGACGGCCAGGGTTTCCCCGAAGCGTTTGGAGAGACGGGTGAATCTGATCGGGGCGCTGTCGCCCGCGGTCAGCAAGCTTCCTTCGTTCATCGGGCCGGGTCCTCCCCCACACCTCTTCCACGCCAGATCCCTCGGGCTTCAATGCTCGGGCGTTCCCGGTGATGGCGCTCGCAGAGTGTTCAATCAACCGTGAGACAACACGGCCACGGCTGATCCTGCAGATGGGTGTCTAATTATTAGAACCGGAATTCCGGTTCTTGTCAAGGGCGTCGAATTGGTGTATTCTGCCTGTGGAAATGGATCTCAACATCGTCCGTCCGCCGGAACGCGCAGATGCTCGCGCCAATCGCGCCCGTCTGGTCGAAGCGGCGCGCGCAGTCTTTAGTGAGCGGGGACTCGCCGCCGAGATGAAAGAGATCGCAGAGCGCGCTGGTGTCGGCGTCGGCACGATCTACCGCAACTTCCCCAGCAAGGAGGACCTGGTCCTTGCGATCATGAGGGATGCCCTTGCTGGTGCCATGGCGGAGGGGCGCGTGGCCGAGGCGATGGACGACCCGGTCGACGGGCTGCGCGCGCTGCTCGCGAGCGCGTTCGCAACGATTGACCGCTACGGGTGGCTTGTCGAGGCGATGCACGGAGACGAGTTCCCACCCAGTCCTCAGATGCGAGCCGAACTACAGGATCACCCCTACTCGACGTGGTTCGAGCTCTTGATCCGGCGCGCCGTACGCCAGGGGCGGCTGCGCGCCGACCTCGATGTTACTGTGGCCGTCGTGATGCTCACAGGCACGACCGCGCCGTGGAATCACCAGCGCCTCCTTACCGGGCGCACGCCGGAGCAAGCCGTGGAAGCGGTTCTGACATCGTTCCTGCGCGGAGCCGCCCCTGATGCGTCTGCTTAGCTCACGTTCGGATCGCCGCCCACTCGGGCTGGTAGACGCAAGCCATGACAGGACCGGCGCGCCGGTCCTGTCGCTTCTCCGGTGGCGGCTTCAGCCGGGTCGAGATGGCCTTCCGGTCGAGCCGGTGGCCGCGAAGATCGCGGGCAGCAGGAGCGCCGTCCCCCAGGCGTAGCCGCCCAGCACGTCGCTGGGCCAGTGCACACCCATGTAGACGTTGGCCGGCGCTGAGAGGACGAGCACTGCTATCGACCAGGCCCCCGCCGTCGCTCTGCCGATTCGAGGCAGGCCCGTGCGCAGGGATAGGTAGAGCAGGAACCCGTAGAGCAGCGTAGGGCTCATGACGTGGCCGGCAGGGAAGCTGGGGCTGGAGAAGCCGGCCCGCACGTCCACCAACTCCGGCGATGGTCGCGCCCTGTCCACCACCTCCTTGATCCCGTGCTGGGCCAGGGGCAGCAC
>Ga0315274_10014016_pt1 | contig 11387 bp, 9 predicted proteins | sample YL17G02_20_MG_FD_203700 | JGI IMG/M metagenome (GOLD analysis project Ga0315274, IMG submission 203700) | Sediment microbial communities from Yellowstone Lake, YNP, Wyoming, USA - YL17G02_20 | ecosystem: Environmental > Aquatic > Freshwater > Lake > Sediment | place: USA: Wyoming | collected...
CTCCAACGCGTCTGGAATCGACACTCCCGCCACATTTTTTTTCCGATCCCGGTCGTACAGAGCACGCACGCCCTCAAGATGACGCTTCAGACTTTCGCATACTCTTTCCGGAAGGACGGTTTCCCGATCCTTTTCTCCCTTTCCTCCCCGTATCGTCAGGCAGTTCCTCGAAAAATCCACATCCTTGATGCGCAGAGAAAGGCATTCCTGCAACCTCAATCCACCTCCATAGATGATGGTCGCCATGAGCAAGTGCGTCCCGTGAAGCTGGGAAAAAACGCTTCTCACCTCGTCTTTTGCCAGGACGACCGGAAGCCTTCTGGGAACTCTCGATGGAACGACAGAGCCCAGGCCGTTGACCTCAACAGCGAGGACGTTCCTGTACATGAACAACACTGCATTGAAGGCCAGTCTCTGAGTCGCTGCTGAGACGTGCCTTTCAACCGCGAGAAAGGAGAGAAAGTTCCTGAGATCCTGCTCAGTCAGATCTGCACACGCTTTCCCAGCTGTAAACGATTTGAACCGCATGATCCACAGAAGGTACGTTTTCTCCGTTCTACGGGACATATGCTTCAACCTCATTAACCGGGCGATGGTGTCTCCTCCAAGGTATCCCAATCGCATACGCCACGAACCGTCATGGACGTGCGTCGATCGGTCTTCGACGCGCCACAGCATGCCTGGTAGTAGGAATATAATTGAAGGGCGCGACGTGCCTGTTGTATTTTCCAATCTTCATACCTATTGCTGAGGAACGTAAGGAAACTCTTTACGGTCCTTTCCTCCATCGTCTGTCTTTTCGAGAAATTCTCGTACATTTGAACCCAATGCTGGTAGTAAGGAATGTGCCGTTCGTCAATCTTCCCTTTCTCCCGAAGAAAATCCATATATGACCGCATTTTCAGCCCCCTTATCGATATTCATAGCTGCAATAGAACAAGACGGTAGAAGATGTTATGTTGCTTGGGAGGTATAGAAATTGCGGTGAAAGGTCAATACCGCGTTACGAGCCTTTTTCCCATATTTATCTTTAAAACTCTCTAATATATATGTTACATCCCCAAAAGTTGTTGCGCTTAGATAAGAATGGACTTTGAGATATTAACTGAAGATGGCGCGGGCTTCTGTTCATATCGGAATTGCAGGTAACCGCTGATATTGTTTGTCACTGAAAAGCATGAATCCGTAAGTAAATGACGCGGGGGGATCATCTCCCTGAGCCAATGAAGAGAAAGCGTGAGACAAAATGGCGTTTGATAGAGTAATTGCAATCAACCAAGACTGTGAAGTTTCGCACTTTTCTATACGCTGAGAAGAACAAGCATCGAATCAGAGCCGCATTATCAAGCTGAATACGCGAGGGCCTCGATTAATACTCTTGCATTTTTCGCCGTGAGCGACGGTTTATCGGACGCAGAAAATATCCTCTGGCTCCACAGAGCCCTTCGCAGTGAAGCCAGGGCATCAACAAATGAAGGCGTCGCCTTTTTTGTGTACCATGGCAAAGGAATCCAAGTGTATGTGTTCGGTTTGCGTTTCAGATACCAATACCACACGGCCGAATAGATCCAAAAGGAAAAGGCGGAGGCGCGTTCGGGACCTTGGAGAGCGCGTAGCTGAGGATCCTCACCTCCCAGGTACTGTTTGACGTTTTTAAAGGTATCCTCGATCGCCCACCGCGAGGCATAGTGCTCGATGACCTGCTCGGCGTTCATCGTGAGGTCCGTGGTGAAGAAGAAGTCATCCTTCTGCTTTCCCGTCGGATCGCGACAGATGACCAGAAGAATCGGACGATCGGGGCAGACATGGTACCAAATGACAGGGCGGGCGAACACCAGCCGTTTCGTCTGTTTACCGCGAAAGCTGACTGTCACTGCTCGCCAATGACGGACTGTTCGGGCCATCACAGCCGGGGTAGGAAGCCGCTTTCCTTTCTTTCGCGGGCGCCCTCGCGCGGGCTTCTTCGGTTTCTCAAGCACTTGGAACAGTGCTGCATCATGGCGTATTCTTGAGATCAGAGCCGTTCGGGTGAGAGTAGTGCCCGCCAAGGGGGAGTAGAATCCGTCGGCACAGAGGCTGAAGTGGCGAAGAGGGAACCAAGAGGCGACTTGAGTGACCATTTCTTCTGCCAACTTGAGCAAGGTTTCTTTTCCCTTTGTATGCAGACGGACGCTCAAGGGGAGAGCCAAAGGCTCTCCCCCCCACGGCGGGCTGATTTTCAGCGCTAAAACCAGGATATTCAAGCCGAAACAGTGGACTGTTTTGGTGGCGGTGGAACGAACGGCATCCCGCCACCAGGCGGCACCCGCGATTTTCCTTCCCGTTTTATGAAACGCCGTGTCATCCAGCAGTAGGGGGATGGTGCCCTCTGGGTACAGCAACTGGACGAGAAACCCTGCCAGGAGGGACCAGAGTTCGTTTGTGCACCATGAGGCGCAGCGGAAGAAACGATGATAGGCATCATGGGCGCGAGCGGGTTCAGCGACTTGATAGATACGGGTAATTGTATGGCGTCCCGTACAGAGTAGCCACGCAGTGCTCAAAGAGCAGAATAGGGGAAAGGTAGGGGAAGTAAAGACGGAGGCGAATGAATTGAAGAAGTGAAGCCAGAGGAGGGCATCAGTTTTCACGGGAGAGTCCCCCTTTCTCGCGCTGGATTCTGATGGACAACGTTCGGATGCCTCGCTGGGCTTTCGTCTCAATGGAGAGCAGTGCGCGGCGGTATCTGGCGAGAGCTTGCTGAACTTCCGTGAGGTCTTTCTCTCTAAGAGTGAGAATCTTTGTCTTTCCATGGAAGCTATAGGAAAGTGCGGGGGTCTGGTGGGGTTTGCCTTTGCTGCAGTGGCAGTTAGGCTTGCCGCATTTACGACGCAAGGTGATGAGTGATCCTCGGAGAAAGAGTTGTTGTGGTGGATGTGTTAACGGCATAGGTCCTCCCAGTGTGGATATATCTGTTAGTGTCATAACTAACAGATTTTAGGATAAAATAAAAGCCAATTCCTGTCAAGCGGGCTGGCTTATGCGTCTAAAAAGTGCGAAACTTCACTTAGAGTCCTATACATATAGTAGAGAAAGAGGCCGATTGGTTGGCACCAGATTGAGTCCCCTCCGCCGTACGGACCGAATGGGGTCCGTGAAGGGGACCTAACATAGAGTTAAGCGGCGGCGCCGCATCAGGCGCCGAGCTACCGTTTCAGGGGACTGAACTATCACTTACAATCGTTGTCCTCGACGACCGCTTCAACGATTTGTTATGTTCATCCTTGGTACAGTCCAAGGACATAGGTTACACTTTTGTCTAAAGACATAGGTTACACTCGAGTTGGCCTATCCGCCAACGTCCGACTCACCGCAACCTTTGACAGAATATCGTGAATCTTGTTCAAACGCAATTCATAGCGCCCGATGTGGTAGAAGCAGAAGAACATGTCATACACTCCGTCATCCACTTCCTCCAGTCCCACAAAGTCTTCGTTAAGCGTTTGACTGACGAAGACTTGTTTGTGCATCACCCGAATCGTGCCGCAGCGGCTGACACGGCGCACCAAGTAATGGGAAGGGTAGTCATACTGCCCGATGTGCTTCGGCATCAGCCGTTCAGAAGGGTGGTACAGCTCCGCAGGCCGTTTCATCGCCAGCGCCTCGTGTGGGCGTAGCTCGTTGAACTCCTGGCGGAACTCATCGAACTTTTTCTGTTGGGCTCTCATACTGTTGGCAGGAGGAAAGGTGGTCTCCTGCTTCAGGGTGCGGTGCATTCTCTCATGCACCCCGTTCTGTTGAGGCTCCCCCGGTTCGATGAGCTCGGGGTAGATGCCCAGCTTGATGAACCACACCGACAATTGTGACAGCCGCGCCAGGGCGTTGGAAGCAAACGGGACCCCATTATCGGTGCGGATGCGATTGGGAAGCCCATAGGTGTGAAAAAGCAAGGTAAAATGCTGCTTTGTCTTGTCCAGGGAGATCTCCGGGTGCCCGTCGCAGCCCAAGAGATAGCGAGAATCAAGGTCGCTGACGGTCAACGGAAAGCAGTACTGTCCGTTCTTCAGCCGAAACTGTCCTTTGTAGTCAGCCGCCCAGATGTCGTTGGGCTGCACTGCCGCTGTCTGGGGACACCCCGGATGAGCTCGCCGATGTCGCCGACGGCTGTGGACAAGCCCCTGCCGTGCCAGGATCAAAGACGCCGTCGAGGCAGCCGGAAGCTCCCACCCCCGATGACGTCGATGCATGAGATCCAGAAGCTTCCGCGAACCCCAGCTGGGATGTGCTTCTCGCAGCCTCACCAGCTCCTCGACAATCACGGCATCCGTCTGCCAAGGACAGCTGTGTGGCCGCCTAGACAGCTCTTGGTAGCCCTGCTCCCCGTACTCGATGAACCGATCGATCCACTTGTAGGCGGTCTTCCTCGAAATGTTGAATCGGTCAGCCAGATCGCTCAGGCTGTAGTAGTTCAACCGGTAGTCCTCGAGAAACCTCTCCCGTTGTTCGCTCACGGTAACACCTCTCCATGGCATGGGTGGCTTCCTCCTCTATGAGGAATACGTCACCTATGTCCTTAGACATTGTGTTACCCATGTCCTTAGACAGTTTTGTTACCTATGTCCCCGATCGGTTCAAAGATTCATGCGGCCCGGTGGACAGCGAACGAAAGCAGCCGTACTCGGCTTTCTCCGGTAACAAATGCCGCGCCGCATCCCTTAACAATCTTGGGGTTCTATTCCCCCTATTAAGTTCCTCCAATAATAGACTTCTATTCAAACCCAGCAGCTTGCACCACATAACGCCGAGTTAAGCTGCTCCGCCGAATCACCAACGGCGAAGCCCTCCTACCGATCCGCGGCCGGCCCCCAGCCGGATCAAAGATGCACCCAAGGGGACAGCTTCAACGAGATGTTAGGTGGTGCAAATGCATTCTAGCAGGGCGGCAGTACGCCAATATATCTATTTTGCTGTCTTCATGTTCTAGCTCTTGGCAAAGAATGCAGGTCGTGGTGCGAAAGATCTAAGTGCAATCCGAGGCGACATTATGAACGCTTTGTCTCTGACCCAGTTGATTAAATCATTGGTGTATTTCAGGCGGGTAGCACTTGGCCTGGCCGCTATCTATTCCCTCCCTTTGTCTACGCTGCGTGGGGGCGACGTCTTTATAGATGCCTGTTGCATAGATGACAGCTGGAAACAATGTTGACTTCCCTACATCAAATACCGGCATGTACTCTACTACGTTCCCGTCGCACTCTAGTTGTCCCATTCTAGCTCGGCGTTGCCTGATGCCCAACTTCTGCGTAGACGGTCGTAGTCCTCCTTCGCTCCTGTGACAAGCCCTCGCACTCATCGGCATTCGTTCCTCCAACAATCCTACTGAAACGTTCCCTGAGATCACATTATATGCCTCGTCGACGCTCGATAAGGCCAGAGACTCCTAGCGTAGCACCAAGCCCAGCAAGCAACCCCACAAGGAAGCCTAGCAGGAATCCCCATGGGCGCGGTGCCTCCGACCATCGCAGAAGCAGGGATAGCACCATTCCGATAGCCCCTATGGTTGCCATCACCGATCCTAACGCCAGCTTTGTCTGAGTACTCATGCTCATCTATGTCTCCTTCTTCGCGCCACCTAACATAGAGTTGAGTTGCCGCCCCGTATCAGAACTACAATTCGCGAATGGGATAGTGAGGTCTGATGTACCAAAAGCTACTTAGGCGGTCAACTCCAACGATTTGTTAGGCGCTATGCCATTTTTAGCTCTTCCTAGTTCATTCTATACTTAGGCTAAGTCTATCCTTGGATTAGATTCGTTCAAAATATCCTCCATACGGGCTTGAATCAGAGGCTTAGCTTCTGGATGTGTAAAGATATAGAACTTGTCAAGGCGGTTAGCATTGAAAGCTTTATCCGCTACCACCGTGGGTTCCATGCCCGTCGTGACTCCTTCGTAGATCATTTTCTCTATCTCTATATCCTGCAAATTAGATTTTACTGGGCGTTGTGGACTTCTAAGTTCACTTGGGCGGTTCCTTTCTGATTGAAGGATGCTCGTTTTAACCCAGCCGGGGCAGAGAACGGATACCCTAATCTTTGACTCCCGAGCCGCCAGTTCGTAGTAGAGCGTTTCCGATAGGGTGACAATAGCATGTTTAGTAACCTTGTAGATGCCCAAGCCAGGACCTGCGTTAAAGCCGGCTGTTGATGCGGTGTTGACTATATGGCATTCATTTTTCTGCCCTAGCATGAGTGGAACAAATACCTTTATTCCAAAGATGACTCCCCATAGGTTGACGTCTAGTACCCATTGCCAATCGCTAATTGAGCTTTCCCAGATAGTTGTGCCGGCTTCTACACCTGCGTTATTGAAAAGAAAATGTACTTCGTTATACGTGCTAATTGTCCTTTGTGCTAGTTCTTCAACTTGGCTCAATTTCGATACATCAATCTTCAATGCCAGCACCGATGCACCTTTAACCTTTAGATCGTTCTCAGTTTTCTCAAGTGCCGATACGTCCATGCCAGCGATAACAACTTTCATGCCTTCGTCTGCACAGCGCTCTGCTATGGCACGCCCTATACCGCTGGTTCCACCTGTAATAACCGCAACTTTGCCTTTGAATTCTTTCATTGTCTTTGTCCTTCCATTTTGGCCTTATTTGACATCCTTAAATGCTTTGCGAGTCAACAATGCAGGATAAGCTGTTAACTATTCAATAAGAGAATTGTAAACAATGACATAGAGATTACCTCATAGAGCCTAACATCGAGTTGAGTTGCCGCCCCGAATAAGGACAATGCTGTTGCGTCCTGCGAGTTGGGATAGCGCTTTTGCATTCCGCTCTGGCGGTCAACTTGTAGGATATATATGGGAGAGAAAGAAGATAACGGCGGAAAACGAGGGAGGGGTCTGGGGGAGGGAGACTAACAACTTGTGCATATGTGGATAACTCCCATTGACTCCCCTCAATCAGTGTGGGTATAGAACACCTTGTGGCGTTGTTGCTCGGGCTGTCAACTGCCGTCCTGGAGACGACTTGTTGGAGATTGCCAACGCCACAAGGGCCGTTCTCGTCACATAAAACAAATGCCTGCCCTCCACGGAAGGCAGTAGCTTTCTACAAGGATGACGGAACGGGTATACAAGCTTGGCGGCTTTGGAGGTGAGGGTGTGAACAGTGCAATTGGAATCGATCCGGACTCCACAGGATTTGTCTGCGCGTTGGTCAAGACCAGCAAAGCGCAGGTGATCACAAAACGGTTTTCGGTGAGCCAGAATGGTTTGAGTGAGTTCCTTCGCTGGGTGAAAGCCGAAGGGAACCCGATCGTGGGGATCGAAGGCACTCATGGGCAGAGCCGACCGATCGAGAAGGCGCTGCGGGACACGGGGGTGATCTTTCATTCCTTCAAACCCGCGGACACGGACAAGTTCAGGAAGGCGGTGCTGGGCCAGAACAAGAATAACGAGAGGGACGCGGAATCGGTGGCGCGGTTTGCTCTGGCCTTGGAGGCACAGGGGAAGCTTGAGCAGTATCGGCGGGTGTGGAGCGTGGATATGGAGCTTCAAGTTCTTACTCGCCGCTACGAGAGCCTCAGCGATCAGCTGACGGCAGAAGTCAACCGGCTGTGGAAGCTTCTGCGCTACGCCTGCCCGGATCTGTATCTGCTGCTCGGGGGCAAGAATGAGGAGAATGAGCAGCGGGGAAAAGTGCTTAAAAACCAGGGGATTCTCACTCTTTTGATCTCCACGTCGGACATCGGGGAATGGAAACTCCTCTCGGAGGAAGGAATGCTCGAAGCGATGGGGGGAGGCAACTACAAGGGACGGGGCGAGCTCATTGCGGAGCTGCGAGAGGCAGCCGGCAGCTTTCCCTCGATCTCTTCGGGGATCGCGTTGGTGATCAAAGGCAGCGCCCAACAGATCCAGCGGTTCAAGGGGGAGCAGGGCGAGCTTGCTCGGATGCTGGAAAGCCTGACTGAAGGGAACCTTGCGGTGCAGTGCCTGAAAAGCCACCGCGGTATTGCCACCCTTACCGCAGCGAAGATGATTGCCGAGATGATCGACATTCGCCGATTTGCCCGTGAGGACAGCCTGGCCAGCTACAGTGGCTTGGGAATGCGGGAACATACGACGGGCAATACCACCATGATGATCCCTACGCGGCTGTTCAACCATCGGCTGAAGGACGCTTTCATGACGGCGGCGCGTAACGTGGTCTTCTACGATCCCGGCTCCCACCTGGCGGGCTACCATCGAAACCTCCTGAAGGCGGGAATGCAGCCCCTGGAGGCGACTAAGAGGGTGGCACGAGCACTTGTCCGTGTGCTGTTTCGTGAGCTTTCGGCCCTCAATGAATCGAAGGAAAAGGATTTGGAACAGGAGAAACTGAAGGAGGGAGAAGGCGATATGGCAAGCGGTGTTACCCGCAGCGAACAAGGTCGCCAGAGCAACATATCGCCCTCATCCCAAAGATCATCTAAATCGAAGAGTACGAAGAAGGTCAAGAACAGCAAGGCTCAGGTTGCGATCATAAACGGAGGGAGGAATAAGCAAGTCGCGAAAAAAACTGCTTGACATCGCTAAAACAATCTCCAACGATTTGTTATGAAGACTCTCGCTTTGTCGCGTCGAGTGGTCAGCGTGCCCATTGCGTCACCATAGGCGCCCGAGCCAAGGATGGCGAGGGCGTTGATAGGTCTTTGCAGCTCCATGTTGCTTGCTACGCCTGCCTATTCTAAAACCCTCATGCACCCTTCTTCCGTAGGTGTATCTCGGTTACCGCTCCAAGCGCGTCTGCGATCCGCCTAAGAAACGAGAGCGAAACATTCCGATAGCTGCCAGACTCAATCCGCGCTATCGCCGGCTGCGATGTTCCAATTTGCTGCGCAAGTTGCTTCTGAGTCAGCTTGTTCTTGATACGAAGTTCAATAATCTCTTTTGCAAGGGCAAATTCACTCTCGAGGGCCTCGTATTCCTTCCGGAACTTGGGGTCCTTAAGTTGCTGCTTGAGAAGATCCTCATACCGCGTCAGTTTCATCATACAGTTCCTCCAAGGTACTCCGATTTGAGACGGAGTGCCCTCCTTATCTCCTCGGGACTCGTTTTGTCACTCTTTTTGACGTACCCGGATGTCACGATGTAGATCCTATCTCGATCATGGAAGTAGAAGAGCCTGCAGATCGTTCCCGCCTGCCGAACCCGCAACTCCCACAGGTCGTATCCGCTGAGCTTCTTGGAATGAGGCATGAGCAATTGGGGTCCAAAGTAGCCCAATAGATCGATTGCGCGGAACGCCTTTGCCTGAAGCTTGCCTCCCAAGTTTCGAAGGAAGTCCGTTGCCTGATCCAACAATATGACTTCATATTGCATGTCGAAACATACCATTCTTGGTATGTCTTGTCAAGGGAAAACTATACGAAGCGGAGCCTCGCCCATCGGTGGAGGGGGAGAAGGTCAGGCAGGGACGCCTGACCTTCTCCCCCGAGCCAGTACCTTCCCTTCCCTTGGACCAGCAAATCCTGAGGCGTCATAACATTGAGTTGAGTTGCGCCGCCGAATCAAAGCGCACCTCACAGTTTTTGTTTAGATACTGAAACTTTCACTTCAAACTCTAGGCGTCAACTTGTAGGATATATATGAGAGAGAAAGAAGATAACGGCGGAAAACGAGGGAGGGGGTCTGGGGGAGGGAGACTAACAACTTGTGCATATGTGGATAACTCCCATTGACTCCCCTCAATCAGTGTGGGTATAGAACACCTTGTGGCGTTGTTGCTCGGGCTGTCAACTGCCGTCCTGGAGACGACTTGTTGGAGATTGCCAACGCCACAAGGGCCGTTCTCGTCACATAAAACAAATGCCTGCCCTCCACGGAAGGCAGTAGCTTTCTACAAGGATGACGGAACGGGTATACAAGCTTGGCGGCTTTGGAGGTGAGGGTGTGAACAGTGCAATTGGAATCGATCCGGACTCCACAGGATTTGTCTGCGCGTTGGTCAAGACCAGCAAAGCGCAGGTGATCACAAAACGGTTTTCGGTGAGCCAGAATGGTTTGAGTGAGTTCCTTCGCTGGGTGAAAGCCGAAGGGAACCCGATCGTGGGGATCGAAGGCACTCATGGGCAGAGCCGACCGATCGAGAAGGCGCTGCGGGACACGGGGGTGATCTTTCATTCCTTCAAACCCGCGGACACGGACAAGTTCAGGAAGGCGGTGCTGGGCCAGAACAAGAATAACGAGAGGGACGCGGAATCGGTGGCGCGGTTTGCTCTGGCCTTGGAGGCACAGGGGAAGCTTGAGCAGTATCGGCGGGTGTGGAGCGTGGATATGGAGCTTCAAGTTCTTACTCGCCGCTACGAGAGCCTCAGCGATCAGCTGACGGCAGAAGTCAACCGGCTGTGGAAGCTTCTGCGCTACGCCTGCCCGGATCTGTATCTGCTGCTCGGGGGCAAGAATGAGGAGAATGAGCAGCGGGGAAAAGTGCTTAAAAACCAGGGGATTCTCACTCTTTTGATCTCCACGTCGGACATCGGGGAATGGAAACTCCTCTCGGAGGAAGGAATGCTCGAAGCGATGGGGGGAGGCAACTACAAGGGACGGGGCGAGCTCATTGCGGAGCTGCGAGAGGCAGCCGGCAGCTTTCCCTCGATCTCTTCGGGGATCGCGTTGGTGATCAAAGGCAGCGCCCAACAGATCCAGCGGTTCAAGGGGGAGCAGGGCGAGCTTGCTCGGATGCTGGAAAGCCTGACTGAAGGGAACCTTGCGGTGCAGTGCCTGAAAAGCCACCGCGGTATTGCCACCCTTACCGCAGCGAAGATGATTGCCGAGATGATCGACATTCGCCGATTTGCCCGTGAGGACAGCCTGGCCAGCTACAGTGGCTTGGGAATGCGGGAACATACGACGGGCAATACCACCATGATGATCCCTACGCGGCTGTTCAACCATCGGCTGAAGGACGCTTTCATGACGGCGGCGCGTAACGTGGTCTTCTACGATCCCGGCTCCCACCTGGCGGGCTACCATCGAAACCTCCTGAAGGCGGGAATGCAGCCCCTGGAGGCGACTAAGAGGGTGGCACGAGCACTTGTCCGTGTGCTGTTTCGTGAGCTTTCGGCCCTCAATGAATCGAAGGAAAAGGATTTGGAACAGGAGAAACTGAAGGAGGGAGAAGGCGATATGGCAAGCGGTGTTACCCGCAGCGAACAAGGTCGCCAGAGCAACATATCGCCCTCATCCCAAAGATCATCTAAATCGAAGAGTACGAAGAAGGTCAAGAACAGCAAGGCTCAGGTTGCGATCATAAACGGAGGGAGGAATAAGCAAGTCGCGAAAAAAACTGCTTGACATCGCTAAAACAATCTCCAACGATTTGTTACACAGCCCGGTTCCTATTCTTTAAGAGAGTTT
>Ga0315274_10014017_pt1 | contig 11386 bp, 12 predicted proteins | sample YL17G02_20_MG_FD_203700 | JGI IMG/M metagenome (GOLD analysis project Ga0315274, IMG submission 203700) | Sediment microbial communities from Yellowstone Lake, YNP, Wyoming, USA - YL17G02_20 | ecosystem: Environmental > Aquatic > Freshwater > Lake > Sediment | place: USA: Wyoming | collected...
CTTTCCACTGGCCGTCTTCCCCTGACGTCCGTGCTGCTCAGCGGCCGCGGGTCCGGAAGTAGTGCGCCACCTTGCCGATCCCCTGGGCGATCTCTTCGATGTCCAGCGACGAGTAATGCTCGTAGATGTTCATGGTGATCCAGCAGTTGAACGCTTCCTCGGCCACCGGACAGTCGCCCTTCTTGTACACCCGCCCCGTGCCGTCCGGACGGGTGAACGGGAAGGTGCTCCCGGGGAAGGCCGAGCGATTCTGGAAGATGTCGAACAGATACACGGGTCGTCCGCCGGTGATGAGGTGGGCCTTGTTGGGCACGCCCTCCGCGTTCAGCGCCTCGGAGAACTCCGCGGACGTACAGTTCAGCGCCTTCAGGTCCAGCTTGAACAGGTAGAGGAAGAAGGCGTGCTTCCGCCCAGCGGGGATCGCCTGCGGGGTCACGCCGGGAATCTCCGACAGGAATTGATTCAGCCGGGTGCCCAGGCGGTTCCGGCTTTCCACGATGTCCTGCACCTTCTCGAGTTGCGCCAGCGCCACGGCTCCCTGGAGCTCGGTCAACTGGTAGTTCGGGGCCAGGAAGAAGGGGTTGCGGATCCCCTCCTCGCGCTGGAAGCACTTGTCGAGGAACAGGGAGCCACGATAATGGAGCTGGTCATCGTTCGTCAGGACCATGCCCCCGGAACCACAGGTGATGTGCTTGAAGTGATTCAGCGAAAAGGCATTGATCGCGCCCATGGTCCCGGCCAGCTTCCCCTGGTAATAGCAGTAGTAAGCCTGGGCGCAGTCCTCGATGACGGGGATGCTGGTTTCCTTCCCGATCTTCAGAAACGCGTCTATGTCCGCGGCCAGGCCACTGTGGTGGACCACCACGATGGCCTTGGTCCGGTCGGTGATGCGCTCCCGCACCGAGGCCGGGCTCATGTTGAGGGTATCCGGCTCGATGTCGGCGAAGACGGGCAGCAGCCCCTGGTACAGGATCCCGGTCAGGGAGCCCATGTCGGTGATGGCGGAGGTGATCACCTCGCTCCCCAGCGGGAGCTGCAACGCCGCCACCGCCATGTGGACGGCCGCCGTCCCGCTGGAGCAGGCAATGCAATGCTTCATGCCGTACATCTGGGCGAAACGCTTCTCGAACTCGCGCACCTTGCTGCCAAAGAAGTAGAAGAGCATGTCGGAGTCAATGACCTCCGACAGGTAGCGCTTCTCCAGCTCGCCGTGGCGCTTGCCTTGGGGAAACGGGGTGCGCTTGGCTTTCGGACCGCCGCGCAGGGCCAGTGTTTCAGAGAAATCGAAGCTCATGATTGCCTCCTCCTGGCGAGAGTCACAAGGATATCACAATTCGCTCAGCCGGGGAGCCTGTTCCAGCCGCTTCACGTACTCTTCGGCCGCCTCCTCCGGCGGGGAAAGTTCCTTGCCGTGATCGTGCAGAAACTGCTGGTGGTCGAGGACCCACAGGTACAAGTCCCCCTCGGTCCGGCCCGGGAATTCCTCCAGGACGCCGCGCTCGCGGATGACCGTGACGATGGGGAGGTACACGGTATCGTACCAGTGGGCGACCGCCTCTTCCTCGGGAATGTCACGCTTCTGATCCAGGCCCATGAAGTAGCGGTGGACGGCGATATGCTCCAACATGCGGCTGTAACCGTCCGGCACGGTGAATTCGATCTGGGCTTCGGGCCGCAGGCGGTCGAGGCCGGTGCGCTCGAGAAATTCCACCCTGGCTCCCAGGATCTCCAGATCTTCAGGCTGCAGGTCTGGCCCGACCGGCACCTTGACCCGGCACTCGCGCACCTCGGCCTCGATGTATTCCTGCCCCTGCTCCCTGGCCACGGAGACCCGGTGGTGGCCGTCCACGACGAAGTACACCTCACCCACCTTGTACAGCACCACGGGCGGCAGGCCGATGTCCTCGTAGAAGGCGCGGTCCACGCGCTGCCAGCGACTGGCGAGACGGTTGTGCGCGGGAAGAAACGCCCGGTCGAAGTCCCGGTACCGGTTGACGCTGCCGACGATATTGGCGACTTCCACCGTGCGCACTCCCCGGTAGATGAGGCCGCCGATGTGGAGCTTCTCCTTGACCTCATCGTAAGACAGCAGGCCGTCTCGCTTTCCGGAAAACAGGGCCAACATGTCCTTGAGGAAGGCCCGGGTACGGACTCGAAGGAAGTCTGCCTGGACGCGGGCGTCTATCTCATCAACCATGGGTTGTGTCAACCTCGATCACGCGGTACGGATACACGTTAATGATGGTGGTCGGGCCCACCTGGGTCGTGGTGAGATCGCCACGCCGGTACACGTGGGAATGGCCATGGAGCAGGTAGCGCGGGCGAAAGCAGGCGATGAACTTGTTGAAGACTTCGAAGCCCACATGCGCCGGATCCTCGGCGTCGTGAATCCCCCGCGGCGGCGAGTGGGTGATGAGGATGTCCAGGAAGCGCCCGTGCCGGATGCGATTCCAGCACAGGCGCGGCGCGAGCGCCAGGACTCGGCCTGTCATCTCGGCCTGGGTGTACTGGTGGACCCCATCCGGCCGATACCGGATGCTCCCCCCCAGGCCGGCCAGCAGCAGGCCCTGTTCCTGCACAGCCGTCCCATCGATGTTGGTGAGCTCTCTGGGGCCGACGCGACTTCCGGGGTCCTGGTCGGAATTCTGGGACACCACCGGAAGGTCATGATTGCCCGGGACGAGGGAGAGCGGCACGTTCAGCATGGACACGATGTAGTCGAGGTAATAATTGGGCAAGTCGCCGCACCCCACGACCAGGTCCACGTCGCCGAAGCGCTCTTTGACGAGCGGGCTGTAGAGGTGCTCGACCACCTGGTCGCTGAGGGCCAGGATTTTCATTGCCCTTCCCCTTGCCGGCATGGATGTTCTGTCACAATTATAGGGCGATCAGGAGAAAACACAAGGCGCCGCGGGATCTCAACAAGAGGGGTAGGGGATCAGGGACTGGACCTCGGGACAGGTCCTCTCTGAGGCTTTTTCAATCCGCAATCCGCAATCACAAATCCGCAATCGTTAGTGGGGCTTGCCGGCCAGGCGGGCGGCCAGGGCCGCGAACTCCTTGACCACGGGATCCTTCGCCTGCGCGGCCGAGAGGTGGAACTCCCCGAGCCCCTTATAGATCCCCCGCTTCAACCGATCTTGCACGTAGGGCAGGATGGAGGTATCGGTCGTCCATGTACCCATGTCTGCCCGCGTCCGGTAGGGCCGCAGGACTGGGACGATGCGGCTGGGCGCCCTCTCGTACAGGCGGATCGTGCCTTGGTCCGGCGTGCTCGACACGATGGCCCAGCGTACGCCGGTCTTGTCCAGGAGGCCCAGGATTGCCTCAGGGGTGTACACGGGCCAGTCGGGCTGGTTGTAGTGGATGTGGGCGTCGAACAGCGACAGGTCCTGAGCGGACATCGGCGCAGGAAGCAGGGCAAACGAGAGGGCCAAGAGCACAGATAGCCGGGAGGGCACCACCTCTCTCCACATAACGGCGAGGGCAAATCTCGACGGGTAAGGTCTATTCGGCTCCTGCGGGCACGCTTTCGACCGGCAGGTTCTCGATCGAGACATTGACGAGGTTTCTCAGCCCCATCCGCTCGGACGCATCCAGCACCTCCAGGCCGACAATATGCCCGTTAGCATCGAAATCAAGCGTGACCCCTTCTTCGATATCCCGGCTTTCGGCCACAGGCACGTCCCGGAGGTGGATGTAGAGCGCATCCACTTCCTTACTATACTCGATCTTCACGATCAGCCCCCCCGGCACTGCGTTGACGAACCGTGGTTATCACGATGACTTCTTCGAGGGTTTCTCGAAAGGTGACCCGAATCAACCCTTTTGGGGTGAGACCGAAGGCGTTCTGGCGTCCCTTGAGGCTTGACTCAATTCTCTGAGGTCGCCGCAGGATTTCCTCAACTTCCTCCTGCGTGATGTCCCGCTGAATCATCCTGCGGCGCGCATGCCGGACGAATCTGACCGGCTTCATATGTCCGGCAGTGTACTGTGAAGACGAGGTTTCGGTCAACGTTTATTGCCAGGGCTCCTTCCACCTTCAACCGATGCTACCACGATTCGTCGAGAGGCAATGCGGGAAGGTGAAACGCGAAAAGGCAGGCGGACGATGGGATGGATCGTTATGGTCCGAGGATGCATGGGCGCACGATGCTTCGATCGGATAGCCTTGACATCCGGTTCAGGTTTGCATAGGCTTCGCGCCGATTCCTCCCTGCGGGTGTAGGAGCGCGGGGCTCACGAGCGAACGCTTTCAATCCTGGTGAGGCCACGATGACTGACGACATCAAGACGCTGCATCACATGATCACAATCTGGAACGCCTTTGGAACGCCCACGGTCATTCCTCCACAGATGCTGCGAACGCTGGGCGACTACCTGGAGAACTTCCTGAAATCCAGCGAGGGCGAGAAGTACCTTCGAACCCTCGGGTACGCCCGGGCCGAGGCTGCGGCCAGAAAGGGCTGAGGTTGGTCTACTGGCGGGGGGCGGCAGTCACAGCGCCCCGCCGGACGACCGATCGTGGACGCCACGCCTTGCGGGACACGCCGCGCAAGGCGTTTCTGTTTTTCTTGCATCCGCAGGCGCCCCGAGGCGGCATCGGATGGAGGAAGCGAAAGGCGCTCCCGTTGACCCCTGCCACTGGCTCGGGTAGCATACCTTCCCATGTGGCTCCCTGGCCGGAGGCAGGCGGTTTTCCTCCTGCTCGTGGCTGGAGTCGGGGTGGGGATGAGCCTGCTCCTGGGGATGCTGCTCTCGCAGGGGGCGGGGACGCCTGCGGCAACGCGGACGCTGGACGGGCGCGCCATCTTTGAGGCCCACTGCGCGGTATGCCACGGCCCGATGGCCAAGGGCGATGGGCCGGGGGCCAAGGTGGTCCGCCAGAAGATGCCGGACTTCAGCGACGCGGCCGCCATGCGCGAGGTGAACGACCGCTTCCTCTTCGACATCATCAAGAAGGGCGGTTCGCAGTTCGGGCGGTCGAACGCCATGCCGGCCTGGGGCATGAAACTCACCGATGAGGAGATTGGCGCCGTCGTGACGCACATCCGCTCCCTCGCGTCCAAGAACCCGCCTGCATCTTCCGGCAGAAAGGATAAGCCCTGATTCCCTCTGCGCTGTCTCGCCGCCTGTTGCCCTTCGTCTACATCCTTTTCTTCCTCTCCGGCGCGACCGGCCTCCTGTACGAGGTGGTCTGGGCCCGGATGCTGACCCAGATCTTCGGGAACACCACCCACGCCATCGCCACGGTCCTGTCGGCGTTCATGGCGGGGCTGGCGCTGGGCAGCTACGTCTTCGGCCGAATCGTGGACACCGGGCGAAATCCGCTCCTGGCGTACGGACTCCTGGAAGGGGGCGTGGGGATCTACGGCCTCATGGTCCCGACGCTCTTTGCCCTGACGCAGCGGGCCTACACCCACCTGTATGGCCTGGTGGATATCTCCTTCGCGATCTTCAGCGTCGTTCTGTTCCTTCTGTCCTTCGTCGTCATCGTCATTCCGACGGCGCTCATGGGCGCAACGTTACCGGTGCTCAGCCGGTTCTGCGTGACCCAGTTCGCCATCCTGGGCCGGCGCGTCGGGGACCTGTACGCCATCAACACGCTGGGAGCGGTGATGGGTTGCGCCCTGACCGGGTTCCTCCTGATCTCGGAGCTGGGCCTTCGCGGGACCGTCCGGCTGGGCGCCACCGTGAACCTGGCCATCGCCCTCACCATCGTCATCACGGTGGCCGCCCTCCGCGGGAAGCGCGTCACCCCGGAGAGTGTGGAGCAAGAGGCCCCGACCGCCCCGGAGGAAGCACCGGGACGCTCCCGCCTGGACCTCGCGTTGCTCGTGTCCTTCGGGCTTTCAGGGGCGGCCGCGATGGTCTACGAAAACGCCTGGACCAGAGCCCTCACCCTGGTCATCGGGATGTCCACCTACTCCTTCTCGGTCATGCTCACCACCTTCCTGGTGGGTCTCGGCCTGGGGAGCCTGCTGTACGCCCGCTGGTGGGGGACGCGGCAGATCGGGCTCGCGGGGTTCGGCGTCCTGCAACTTTTGATCGCCCTCTCCTCCCTGGCCACGATCCCGCTGTTCGAGCAGCTTCCCCTGCTGTTCCTCAGGCTGCGGCACGGCTTCGGCGACTCCTTCCAGCAGTTCCTCACCATCCAGATGCTCCTGTCCGCCCTGGTGATGATCGTGCCGACCCTGCTCCTGGGGGCCACGTTCCCTGTGGTCGCCCACATCTACACCCGGAGCCTCTACGTGGTGGGGCGGAGCGTCGGGACGGCCTATGCCAGCAACACCCTGGGTGCCATCGTGGGGGCGTTTCTCGGTGGGTTCCTCTTCATCCCGACGATCGGCGTGCAACACAGCATTGCCCTGGGCGTGGTGGTGAACGCGGCGGTCGGCGTGCTGCTGGTGGCCATGGACGTCAGGGTGCGGCCGGGGCGGAGGCTCTTGGCCGCGGCGGTGATGCTCGTCGTCTCGGCCTCGGCCTTCCTGGGATTCGGGACGTGGGACAAGGGGATCATGACCAGCGGCGTCACCATCTACGCTCACAACTACTCGGGCCTGCCCACGGATGCCCTCCGGCGCGAGTGGATGACGCGGGACGATCTGCTCTTCTACCAGGAGGGCCTGACCGCCACGATCAGCGTGCACCGGTCGGCCGGATCGGACTACCTGTACGAGAAGACCAATGGGAAGGTGGACGCCTCCTTCGGCGACACGCCCACCCAGCTCATGGTGGGGTACCTGCCCATGCTCTTCAACCCCGGGGCGAAGCGCGTGCTGGTCATCGGGATGGGGAGCGGCATGACGGCGAAGGCCGTGGCCGCCTTCCCGGTGGAGCGGCTGGAGGTGGCGGAGATCGAGCCGGCCGTGATCGAAGGGGCGCGGTTCTTTGACGAGAAGAACGGCCGCATTCACGACGATCCCCGGGTGCACTTCATCCATGCCGACGGGCGCAACCATCTGCTGGCGGCGCGCAAGCAGTACGACGTGATCATCTCGGAGCCCTCCAATCCGTGGATCGCCGGCGTGGGGAACCTATTCACGCGGGAATACTACCAACTGGCCCGAAGCCAGCTGACCGAGGGCGGGATCTTCGGCCAGTGGATGCAGACGTATGCCATGGCCCCCGAGGATCTCCGCATGGTCTATCGCACCTTCGCCGAGGTCTTCCCGGATGTGTCGCTGTGGGCGGTGAACGAAAGCGACATGCTGCTCATCGGGACCACGCGGACCCAGCGGCTGCGTTATGCCGACCTGCGGTCGGCCCTCCTGGGCCGGTCCGTGGCCCAGCAGGACCTCCGCGAGCTGGGGTTCCAGGATGCCTACAGCGTCCTGGCCATGTATCTCATGCCCAAGGCGGCCCTCGTGAAGATGGCGGGCCAGGCAGAGGTCAATCTGGACGATGTCCCTCGGCTGGAGTTCTCGGCGCCGCGAAACCTGGGCCGAGACACGTCGACCCTGAACATGCGTCTCACCCAGCACTTCGTCGTCCCGCCGGCGGTAGAGGACGCCGATCCCGCGCGGGATCCCGCCGGACGGCTCGCGCTCTACCTGGCCTACGGGTACCGGGCGACGCGGGACCGGACGCAGGCGCTGGAGTGGGTCGAGCGGGCCCTTCGGCTTGCGCCGACGGACGTGGAGGCACGGTTGCTTCGCGCCCGGCTCCTCGCGGAGGAGGAGCGACCCATCGCGGCCGCGGAGGAACTGCGGAAGGTCGTCGCGGGACCGGCCGCGTACCTGGAAGAGGCCGTGGGGGTCGCCAAGAGCCTGGAGGATGATGACGCCATCGCCATCTTGCGCCGGATCCGGGAGCGAAGACGGCATCTCACCGAGGCGCGGGTGGCGCTGGCCGAGGCGCTTTCCAGGGGAGGCGAGTATAAACAGGCGGAGCGCGAGTATCGCGAGATCCAGCGGGACCGTCCCACGGATCGCCGTGTCCTCTTCGGCCTGGGGCGCGCACTCTTGGCTCAAAAGGCCTACGACCGGGCCCTGGCGGCCTTCGAGGAGGCGGCGAAGCTGGGTGAGGTGAGCGGCCAGTTCCAGGCAGACCGGGGCGAGACGCTGATGTGGCTCGGGCGCTACCAGGAGGCGGTCACGGTCTACCGCCAGGCCTTGCGGAGCAATGTGGAGCAAGTGACCTGGCGCCTCAACCTCGCCATCTCGCTGGCGCAGTTGGGGCCGGGCGAGAAGCGCGAGGCGGAGCAGCGACTGCGCGAGGTCCTGGCTATGGACCCGGGCAACACGCGCGCATGGGAAGAGTTGCAGAAACTCGGTACGCGGTTCTGACCGACGCCGGTCCTTTCTCGATGGTGCGTTCCGGATCGGGTACTTCGTGCGCTGGGAGCGGCGCTTTTCTCTTGCTGACCCGAGGGGCGTCCCGTAGAATCCCGCCGCTTTTCGAACGGGGATAGTGACGATGTCGTGGCTGTGGGATGGCGACGGGCAGGACGGTGAGGATCGGATTGACTTCATCACCGGGGATCTCGCCGTGGGGAGCCTGGTGGCGGCGTCGGATCTCGAGGTGCTGACCCGGCATGGCATCCGCGCCATCGTGGACGCCAGCAATCGCGAGGGGAATCCCCGCTTCTCCGGCATCCAGTATCACGAGGTGCCCATCGACGATCCGGACGAACGGCTGGCCGAGTTCCTGCCGGGCGTCGTGGCGTTCATTAACGAGGCGCGGCGGCAGGGGCCAGTCCTCCTGCACTGCGTGGCGGGGATCTCCCGCTCCCCGGCGCTGGCCCTCTGCTACCTGCACGAACGCCACGGCCTGTCCCTGCCGGCGGCACTCCACCACGTCTGTTCTCGCCGGGCCCAGGCCAACCCTCACCCGCTGTTCCTCCGGGTGATCCAGGAGTACTACCAGCACCGTTTTGCGGACGAAGATCGGGTGGGCGGCGCGAGGCGGCCATGACCCTTCAGTCCATGGAGGATTACTTCCGCGATCGGGTGAAGATCGAGGCGCGACGACCCGATCGGATGCGAGCCAGCGTGACCTTCAGCGCCGACCTGCAGGGGCCGCCGGAGGCCGGGCACGGTGGTGGAGTGGCCGCCATGCTCTTCGAGCTGGTGTGCCTGTTCCGGGACGAGCGCGGGGGAGCGGCGGGCGTGCCGCGACCGGTGCGCATCGACGCCACGCTGTACCGCGAGGTGCCCCTAGAGACGCCGCTTCCGGCCGAGGTGCTGCCTGCGGATGGTAGCTGGCACAGCCGCATCCTGCGGGGCGATCGGCCAGTCGCGGAGGCCGTGGTGTCTCCCATGGAGGGGCCGCTCCCGCCCCTGCCACCAGAGACGCGCCGAAGGTGGGAGGAGTCGAACCGGCCGGCCCACGAGGTTCCCGGCTACGAGTTCTGCCTGGCCTGCGGCCTGCGCAACGCCCGGGGGGCCCAGGTCCGGTTCGACTACAACGACACCCTGGTGTGGAAGCGCCTCACGCCGCAGCCCCACTTCCGCTGCGCGGACGGCAGCCTGTTTCCCGGGTACCTCTGCATCGTGTGCGATGAGATGGGCTGGTGGCTGGGGGCCCTGCGCCTGGGGGAGTGCGGCCTGTCCAACCGGGTGACGGTGTGCCTCGGCCGGCCGGTCGTTCACGGCGTGCCCCTGCTGGTCCTGGGCGATCGGTCGGCCGTGAGGACGTTGGATCCCAAGGGAAGGATCTGGCACACCCAGGCCACGATCGTCACGGAGGACTGGCTGCCCGTGGCCACCGCCGAGGTGCAATTCGCCGGCAGCCGGGCCTTCACCAAGGTGATGCTGCCGCGGTTTCTGACGGACGAGGATCCGGCCAAGGTGTGCAGGGTGTTTCCACGGTATGCGGCCCGGGACGATGCCTCGGAGTAAACCGACGGCACGATCGAGCCCGGCGCGGCCTGAGATCGCTCTCACCCCCGTGTGCCCTTGGGCGAGCCGACTCACATGACAAAGCCGAATATGGACGACGTCACCCCCGACACCCTCTTCGACGCGGTGAAGTCGCTGTCGCCCGCGGGCCGCGCTGAACTCCTGGCCTTCCTGCGCGCCAGCGCCATTCAACTCCCCTCCGAGGACGGCGAGACGATGGCCCGCATCGCCGACATCCTGGAGCTTCTGCTGGGCTAGGGAATGCATGATCCCGGGGGTTCGACCCGTGAGGGTTCGATTCCCTCCCCCGGCACCAGCTGATTCGGTAGCCAGCGCGCTCTTTTCCCCGCCGCGCTTTCCGCCAAATCCGCAGGTATGCCCGTCACACGAACGGAGAGCCGCTCGGCCGATCTCCTCGCACAAGTTGTTTCAGAACCTACGTCCCCCATTACAGCGAGCTTACCCCAACGGCTCGTTAGGACCCGACGGCCAGGGTGTCCCTTGGGTTCGCGAACGCGAGTCACGGAGAACATGGATCCGCGGGTTCGAGGTTTCGTCGCTGGGTCGGGCATAGAAGGGCCAGTCGGCGCCACGCGACAGGACCCGGTACTTCCACCGCTTGTGGAGCCAGAGGTAGGCTTCCGGCTGCGACCGAATGGCCGCCTCAAAGGCCGTGAAGCACTGCTGGGTGAGCCGCTGACGATCGAGCGCCGGATCCCCCGTGCGTGTCGGCACAAGCTCGGGGCCGTACTGAAGGCGGCAACAGCCGCCCGGCAGCGCAAAGCAGAACACGGGCAGGATGGGCACCTCCCCCGCGAGGCCGAAGTAGGCTACCGACGGGGATGCAGTCACCGGCAGGCCGAAGAACTCGACGACGGTCCCGTCCTTCGGCAGGACGCTCTGATCCACAGCGAGCGCCACGGTCCCCCCGGCTTGGAGTGTGTGGTGGATGCCCAGTCCGCCGCCGTCTTTGTAAAGAACACGCAGCCCCGCCCGGCTCCGCCAACGGCTGAGGGCCGCCTCCATTAGCGGGTTGTCCAGTCTTCGAAGGACCACGTGGAGGGTCCGGTCACGGCTGGCGTGGGAGCTGGCGGCGAGGGCCATGAATCCGAAGTGCGCAGTGACGAACAGCAGGCCCCGACCGCGAGCGAGCAGGGCCGAAACCAGGGCACGGTCCGCGTCGGAGACCTCGACGAGCTTGGCCAGCTCGGCAGAAGTCAGGGGGCGTCGGACCGGGAGGGTGTCGCAGAAAGCGGCTGCCGCCAGCGCAAAGGACTCCCGCGCGATGGTCCATTTCTCCTTGCCGGTTTTCGTCGTCCCGAACGCCACGTCCAGATTTGCCAGCGCGATGCGCCGTCGGCTGGCCACAACGTAGAAGAACAGGAGCCCAGCCCAGCGCCCGAACAGCAGGAGCTGGCTTCTCGATACAGACCGGCCCAGTGAGACCACCACCAGGAACACGAGGTACTCCACCAGGTAGCGCAGGCGTTTCCACTTGGGCGCTTCCCGATTGCGCGGCATCTAGTGGTCTCCTTTCGTGGAAC
>Ga0315274_10014019_pt1 | contig 11386 bp, 6 predicted proteins | sample YL17G02_20_MG_FD_203700 | JGI IMG/M metagenome (GOLD analysis project Ga0315274, IMG submission 203700) | Sediment microbial communities from Yellowstone Lake, YNP, Wyoming, USA - YL17G02_20 | ecosystem: Environmental > Aquatic > Freshwater > Lake > Sediment | place: USA: Wyoming | collected...
CATGGGCATGGTGTCCTTGCTGCCGGCCGTCATCAACAAGTTCCAGATTGAATTTGTATAATCGGTTTTGATCACATCGATCCTTTTCCAATGGGTATACTGCATATCCGCCGTAATGGTCAGGTTGTCTATGGGGTAGAAGGCGGCGCCGACGGCCAGCCACTCCGGCCAAGTGACATTCCGTTCCATTTCCGAGCTTCCGGGCTGACCGATCAGGACCAAGTTCGACATCTTCGCTTCGCCGCTGAACTTTACCGTGCTGGCCGTCCGGAAGGTGGCTCCCAGGCTGAACATTTCATGGGGCTTGAAGAGTACGCCGAAGGTGGCTCCTAATCCCCATCCGGTCTCGCTTTCTTCATATTGGCCGAGGTCGAATTCTATGGAGTAGGGAGCGGGAAGCATAGTTTTGCCCGCATACATACTGATGTCAAATATTCCATAATTAACGTTGATGGAGGCACCGAGGGAGAGCATGTCGTTGACCTTGACGGCCAACGTGGGGGCAATCGTGAACAACCCGACCTTGCTCGACCATTCGATCGTGGCCACATTGCCGGAGATAAAGGCCAGTTGCTCGCCGGGCCAATTTGATCCAAGGCCTGACGGAGTATAGATCCCGATCGCGGCGACCACGTTTTCCGTGATCGGATGGATATAAGCCGCCATGCCTCCCAGATAATGCTTGGTCTTTGATTTTGCATCAATCACCTGGCCCGGTCCAAAGGGCGGGGGGACGATCAATTTGTAGGTGCTCGAGGGAATGATATCCGTTCCGTAAAACCCGAAGGATTTCGTCTTGAAACTGGCCAATCCGGCGGGATTCCAGTAGATGGCGCTGAAATCATCAGCCAGGCCGACAAACGCCCCTCCCATGGCCAAGGCGCGCGAGCCGAGGCTGTTGAGGTTCAATCCGTTGGCGAGAGACAGAGTGCTGAGCAGGGCAACGGCTAAAAAGACCGTCACGAATTTTCTCATATTGACCTCCTTCCTGCATATGAGTGATTACTTTTGTTTACAGGATTTTCGCCGACTTGTCAAATTCTTCGTTCCGGCCGTCGCAGGCGCGGCCGCATTTCCGGCCCTTATTTGGCAAAGAGAAAGTCGCCCTTGGAGTCCGCGTCGATCTTGACGGTATCTCCGTCCTTGAATTCTCCGGACAATATTTTCATGGCCAGCGGATTCTGGATGTCTTGCTGGATGGTCCTTTTGAGAGGCCTGGCCCCGTAGATCGGGTCATATCCCTTGTCCGCCAGCAGATCCATAGCCCTCCGACTGATGTCGACCCCGATTTTCCGCTCTTCGAGCCTCTTCCTCAGCAGGTCGATCTGCAGATCCACGATCTTGAGAATGGAGGCTTTGGACAGCGATTTAAAGATGACGACTTCATCGATGCGGTTGAGGAATTCGGGCCGGAAATGGCTCTCCAGGATCTTCTTCACTTCCCGTTCCATCACCTCATAATCCTGGCCGAACTCCTTGATGACCTGGCTGCCCAGGTTGGAGGTCATGATGATCAGCGAGTTCTTGAAATCGATGGTCCGGCCTTTCCCGTCGGTCAGCCGGCCGTCGTCCAGGATCTGGAGCAGGATGTTGAAAACGTCGGGATGGGCTTTTTCGATCTCATCCAGGAGAATGATGGAGTACGGGCGCCGCTTGATCGCTTCCGTGAGCTGGCCGCCCTCTTCATATCCCACGTAGCCCGGGGGCGCCCCGATCAGACGGGAGACCGTGTGCTTTTCCATGTATTCGGACATGTCCAGCCTGACCATGGATTTTTCCGAATCAAAGAGAAACTCGGCGAGCGCCCGGGCCAGTTCGGTCTTTCCCACGCCCGTCGGCCCCATAAAGATGAACGACCCGAGCGGCCGTGAGGCGTCCTGGATCCCCACCCTGGCCCTCCGGATCGTGTCGGAAACGGCCCGCAGGGCGTGATCTTGGCCGACGACGCGCTTGGCCAGGTTGGACTCCATTTTGATCAGTCGTTCCACGTCGCCTTCGAGCATCTTCGAGACAGGGATGCCCGTCCATTTCGAGATCACTTCGGCCACATCCTCCTCGTCGACCTCTTCCTTGAGCATCTTCTTTGTCTTTTGGATCTCCGCCAGTTCGCTGCTCAGCCTTTCCAACTCCTTCCCCGCCTCGATCAATTTTCCGTAGCGGATTTCGGCGACCTTTTCCAGCTCGCCGCGCCGCTCGGCATTCTGCTCTTCGATCTTCAACGCATCCTGCCGTTCCTTGAGTTTTTTGGCGGCGTCGATCAGCTCTTTTTCCTTTTGCCATTGGGCCTTCAGCCCGCCGCTTTTCTCCTTCAGGTCGGCCAGCTCCTTGCTGAGCTTCTCGAGCTTCTCCTTCGAGCTCCGGTCCTTTTCCTTTTTGAGGGCCTGTCGCTCGATCTCGATCTGAAGGATCCTGCGCTCGAACTCGTCGATCTCATCGGGGAGGCTGTCGATCTCGATCCGGATTCGGGAAGCCGCTTCATCGATCAAATCAATGGCCTTGTCGGGCAGGTAGCGGCCGGTGATATAGCGGTTGGAGAGGGTCGCGGCGGCCACCAGCGCCAAGTCCTTGATCCTGACGCCGTGGTGGATCTCGTATTTCTCCTTCAGTCCCCTCAGGATCGAGATGGTGTCTTCGACCGAAGGCTCGCCGACATAGACCTGCTGGAAGCGTCTTTCGAGGGCCGCATCTTTTTCGATGTGCTTCTGATACTCGTTCAGCGTCGTGGCGCCGATGCAGCGAAGCTCTCCCCTGGCCAGCGGCGGCTTCAGCATATTGGACGCGTCCACGGCGCCCTCCGCCGCGCCCGCGCCGATGATGGTATGCAGCTCATCGATGAAGAGGATGATCTCTCCATCGGACTCCTTGATCTCCTTGAGGATGGCTTTCAGCCGGTCTTCGAATTCTCCCCTGTACTTCGTGCCGGCCACAAGCGACCCGATATCCAGAACGGCCAGCCGCTTGTTTTTGAGCGGCTGGGGGACATCGCCGTTGGCGATCCGCTGAGCCAATCCTTCGACGATGGCCGTTTTTCCCACGCCCGCCTCGCCGACGAGAACGGGATTATTTTTTGTCCGGCGGGACAGGACCTGGATGACCCGCCGGATCTCATCCTCGCGCCCGATGACAGGGTCGAGCTTGCCCTGCCGGGCCAGGTCGGTAAAATCACGGGTGTATTTCTGGAGGACCTGGTACTTGGCCTCGGGCTGGGGGTCGGTGATCCGCTGGGTTCCCCGGACGGCTTTCAGCGCCTCAAGGACGGCTTCTTCCGTGACGCCGTTTTTCCCCAAAATCCGGCCTGCCTCGGTGGAATTGTCTTTGAGCATGGCCAGAAACAGATGTTCCGTCGAGATATACTCGTCCTTGAGCTTATCGGCCTCCTTCTGGGCATCGCTCATGATCCGGCGCAGGGCCGAAGAGAGATAGACTTCCACGCCCTGCACTTTCGGCATCTTTTGGAGCGACGTTTTCAGTTCTTCCAAGATTTTCGACCTGTTGGCGCCGATTTTGGCCAGCAGCGAGCCGACGATATTCTCCTCCTGGGTGATGAAACTCCAAAGGAGATGTTCGGGCTGGACTTGCTGGTGCCCCAGCTCCTCCGCCTTGGACTGGGCCATCTGGACGGCCTCCTGCGACATCACGGTGAATTTATCCCATCGCATAACTGGTCTCCTTAAAAAGGCAAGTAAATAGATAAGTATTCCTGTCAAAGTTGTCAAGTCTTAAGCCGGGGGAACTCCTCTCCCGAACGCATCTCCATTTCCATGAAAAGTCCGATGGGTCCTGTCACGGACGTGCCCCTAACGCCCTTCGACCTTTTAGAGCTCCCTTGATTGGTCAAGGGGGTAGGGGGTTTAATATTGCTAATTGAAAATCTTCTATCATGCTTCTTCTTACCCACGACTCAGGCGCTTCGGGGGTTGCGGGGCAGCATCCGCGCCACCCATCATAGACTTTTTCATGGAAATGGAGATGCTAACTTTTCCCCCTTCCCTCTTGACAATTGAGAAAAAATGGATATTTAATTCCTTGTAGATAGGAGCATGGAAGAACTCGAAATTTCTAGCTGGCTGACGCTCGACGCGCTCAAAAAAAAAGCGGAAGTCGTCGAGACGGTCGGCAACCTGCAGACAGGCCACAGCATGTCTGTGTTCTGCAAGATCGAGGAAGACTATCTGGAGCTCGTCTACAGCGACTCGGCGGCCAATTGTCTGCGCCGCTTCGAGGACAAGGACGACTTCGAAGCCGGCATCGAGCAGCGGAAAGAAGAAGACGGCGAGGCCCCCTTCGAAGAGGAGCGCGACTTCGATGAGGACTACGAGGAGGAGGAAGAAGAAGAGGAAGAGGGCTACAAAGTCGAAGACGAATCCGATAATTATTGACGGAGCTTTTCGACCAGCCGGCTGAGAAGGTTCAGGGCGGCCAGGGGGGTTAACGAGGCGACATCGCAGGAGGCGAGCTCGTCTTTCATTTCCCGGAGGATCTCCTGCTCCCGGTCCTTTTGGAAAAGGAGCAGCTGGCTCTTATCGCGCTTCTTGGAAGTGCGGGCGATCCGCGGCAGCCCCGTCTCGTCCAACTCCTGTTTTTCCAGGTTGAACAGGATCTCCCGAGCCCGGACGACAACGTCCCGTGGAATGCCGGCCAGCTTGGCCACGTGAATGCCGTAGCTCTGGTCGGAAGGCCCGGCGATGATCTTCCTTAAAAAGACCACTTCCTCTTTCCATTCTTTGACCGCCACATGATAGTTCTTGATTCTTTTGAGGGTGAGGGCGAGCTCGGTCAGTTCATGGTAATGGGTGGCGAACAAGGTCTTGGCCCGGATCTCGACATTCTCATGGAGGTATTCGGCCACCGCCCAAGCGATGCTCAGGCCGTCAAAGGTGCTGGTGCCGCGCCCGACCTCGTCCAGCAAGATCAGGCTCCTCGGTGTCGCGTTGTTCAGGATGTTCGCCGTTTCCAGCATCTCGACCATGAACGTGGACTGGCCGACGCTGAGAAAATCCATCGCCCCGATCCGGGTGAATATCCGGTCGACGGCGCCGATCAGGCACTCCTGGGCGGGAACGAACGACCCCATCTGGGCCAGAATGCAGATCAGGGCCACCTGGCGGAGGTAGGTGGATTTGCCCCCCATGTTGGGGCCGGTGATGATCAGGATCTGGTCCTCATCCCTATCCAGGTACGTATCGTTGGGAATGAAAGGCTCGGCGTTGGCGATTTCTATGACCGGATGCCTTCCGTTTTTTATTTTCATGATTTCGCCGGCGTTGACGTCGGGCCGGAAATAATTCCGCCGGGCGGCGAGCTCGCCCAAGGACGAATGGACATCCAGCGCGGCGATATCGGAAGCGATTCTCTGGAGCCTGGCCGTTTCGGCGGCGATCTTCTCGCGGACATCATTAAAAAGCTTAACCTCGAGCTCGCCGATCCGTTCCTCGGCGCGGAGGACTTTTTCCTCATATTCCTCGAGCTCGGGCGTCAGAAACCTTTCGGAGCTCACCAGGGTCTGTTTTCGGATGTAATCCGCGGGAACTTGGGGCAGATTCCGCTTCGTCACCTCGATGTAATAGCCGAAGATTTTGTTGTAGCGGACTTTGAGTGAAGAAATGCCGGTGCGTTCGCGTTCTTTTTTTTCGAGGAGAGCGATAAAAGACTTGCCGGAGCGGCTGATCTCCTTCAGGTCATCCAGTTCCGGATGGAAACCATCCTTGATGATGCCGCCCTCGGTCAGGAGAAAGGCCGGCTCATCAAGAATGGCCCTGTCCAAAAGCTCGACAATGTCCCGGGCATTGTCCCAGCGGCTGCGGATGTCGCTGAAGATCGAGCTCTGGAAGGGCTCGAGCAGAGAAAATATCTTGGGCAAAGGAAGGAGGGATTTCTTGAGGGCGACAAGGTCGCGCGGGTGGGCCGCGGCCAGAGAAATCTTCCCCGCCAGCCTCTCCAGGTCCAGGATGCCTTTTAGGCTTTCCCGCAGTTCCTGGCGGGTGATGGTATCCTTGAGAGATTCCTCCACGGCATCCAGGCGGCGGCCGATCTCCGGACAATCGAGAAGGGGCTGAAGGAGCCGGCTCCGCAGCAGGCGGCCGCCCATCGGCGTCACAGTGTAATCGATCACGCCGAGGAGGGAGTTCTCGACTCGACCGTCCCTGAGGTTTTTTACGAGCTCGAGGTTCCGGATGGTGGACGCGTCCAGAGCCATTTGGTCGGAGGGATGGATAAAAGAAATTTTTCGAATCAGGGCCAGGGAATCCTTGCGGACTTTCTTGAGATAATAGAGCAGAGCGCCCGCCGCAGAAACGGCCAGGTTTTTATTGTCGATCCCAAAGCCGGCCAAGGACTTGACGCGGAAATGGTCCATCAGGTAGTCTCTGGCCTGGGAGAATTCGAAGGCCCAGGCTTCGACGGGGCTTTTGAGCAATGCATCCAGGTCGCTCCTCTGAAGCGCCCGCCGCAGCCATTCTTCATCTCCTTCGGGAAACACCAGCTCCTTTGGGGACGTCTTAAAAAGTTCATCCGATAGCGCTTTATAATCCTGCCCCTCCCTCTGCATGACCTTCATCTCTCCGGACGTCAGGTCGATCAGGGCCAGTCCCCAGCCATCCTCGCTGTTCGAGACGGAAACGATGTAGACGTTTTCTTTGCCGGCTTCGAGCTCTACCTCGACGGCCGTCCCCGGCGTCAGGACCTTGATAACCTCCCGCTTAACCACACCCTTGGCCGTCTTCGGGTCTTCAACCTGCTCGCAGACGGCGACCTTGTAGCCTCGCCTGAGAAGCTTGGCCAGATAGGGATTGACGGCATGATAGGGGACGCCGCACATCGGGACTTTTTGGCGCGACGTCAGAGCAATCTCAAGGACGGCCGAGCCGATCTTGGCGTCTTCATAAAACATCTCATAAAAGTCGCCCAGCCGGAAAAAAAGGAGCGTGTCCCGGTGCTGCTTTTTGATCCGGAAATACTGCTCCATCATCGGGGTGACGGAGTTTTTCTCGGACATCCTCGGCCCCTAGGATTCTTCCTTGGTCATTTTTTTTCTGGCCCTGACAAAATAGCCTTCCACGAGCGTATCCTGAGGATGATAATTCCAGATGATGTTCCAGATTTTGCTCTTCCGGACAGGGATAATCTCCACCTCGAAGCCCTCGAGCAGATCTTTGAGGGCCAGGTCGCTGAACCGGTAGTACTCGGTGCCATGGCGGGGAAAGCAAAAGGGCACGGTGACATAGAGGAAGCCTCCGGGTTTAAGGAGACGTTTGATCTCTTCGACGGCCCGATGGGGATCGCGGAGATGCTCCAGCACGTCGAGAGCCAGGACGGTGTCAAAACTCGCCTCTTCGAGCCCGGTATTGCCCTGGATATCCGCGACAAGGTCGGGACAACAATCGGGGTTGATATCAAGCCTCACGGCGTCCCCTCCGTATTTTCGCCATCCGCAGCCCACATCCAGGATGTTCCCTTGAAGTTTCACATGTTCTTTTAAGAGCCTGTCCCTTCTCTTCCGCCAGTATGTTTTTCCCTTATGTCGCATCGCTCGAACGGTTTCTTTCCCCCGCATTATATGGGGAATCGCCCGGCCAGGCAAGACTCGCTTGGATCGAAAACTTGCCGCGGTTCCTCATTTCTGGTATGTTTCGAAAAAATGGCAGGTAGACTATGATCAAGAAAGCCTTCGCGTTTCTTTGGATTTCAGCGTGGCTCTTGCTTTGCCCAGGAGACACAGGGGCTCAGACAGAAGGACCCGAGCAAGAAATCCGCTATTCTCCACGGCCGACATCCGTGGGAGCGCTGCGAACGAATTTGATTTCTCTCAACGGGACATGGCTGTTCAATCCCGGGCCGTCCGGAAATTTCTGGGAGCTTCAGGAAAAAGGCGCCGCCGGCTGGGCAAAGATCCAAGTCCCCGGAGATTGGACCATGCAGGGCTTTTCGGTGGCGCCCAATACGGCCGCCGGCTATCTGAAGACGATCGAGATCCCTGCGGAATGGAAGGAGTGCCGGATCAAGCTGCGCTGTGACGGCGTCCAGAGTGATGCGAAAATCTGGGTCAACGGCCGCCCGGCCGGATCCCACCAGGGCGGCTTTACAGCTTTTGAGCTCGACATCACAAAACTCTGCGCTCCCGGCGCAAAGAACACGCTGGCGTTGGGCGTCCAGAACGAATCCCTGGCCGACGAGCTGGCCAGCGGCACTCAGTATGCCGCCTACCAGTTCGGGGGAATCACCCGCAAGATCACCTTGATGGCTCTCCCCGTCTTGAACATTTCTTCCCTCAAAATCGAAACGGACCTGGACGAAGGCTACGATGACGCCCGCCTAAAAATCCATTTCTCTGTGACCAATGAAGACGGCCAAAAAATGGAGAACAGCCTCATCCGGTTCAAGGTGTCGGATCCGGAACAAAAACTCCTGCCTCTCGAAGCGGACAGCCTGATGCTGTCCAATCTCGGCCCTGGCGAGCGGACCGATCGGATCTTCGAGGCGAGGATCGCCGGCCCCAAAAAATGGGACCCTGAACATCCCCATCTCTACGTCCTCGCCGCCGAACTCCAAGGCGGCGGCCGGGTTCTCGAGACCGTCCGGCAGAGATTCGGCTTCAGGAAAATCGAAGTGGCAGGAAACCAGGTGTTTGTCAACGGCTCCCCCATCAAGCTCCGGGGCGTCAACCGCCATGAAACCCATCCCCTCCTCGGCCGCAGCCTGAATGCCGAGCTCTGGCGCAGGGACGCCGAGCTGTTCAGGAACGCCAACCTCAACTACATCCGCACATCTCACTATCCTCCGGCCGAGGAATTCCTGGATTATTGCGACGAGTTCGGCCTGTTTGTCGAGTGCGAAGCGCCCCTGGTCTGGATCGGCCACGGCGCCAACTCCAAATGGCAGGCCAACGATCCGCACTCAAAAAGCATCTTTCCGGTCATCAAGCGGGCTATATCGGAGATGATCGAATTCAACCGGAACCATCCCAGCATCATCATCTGGTCGATGGCCAATGAATCGGCCTGGGGGCCCAATTGGGTGGAAGCAAAAAAAGCCGCCGATGGACTGGACCCGACCCGGCCCAAGACATTTCACGACCAGGCCGTCGGAGGCTATAACAATTTCGGAAGCCAGTCTATGCCCATCGCCAACTACCATTACCCGAACGAACAGATGTTCGATGACGTGATGAAGTTCGCCCGGCCGATTCTGTTTGGAGAATACTGCCATATCAACTGCTACAACCGGCAGGAGCTCGCCGCCGATCCTGGCGTAAGAGACGAGTACGGAAAGGGCTTTAGCCGGTTTTGGGAGAAGATGGAGGCGACGCCGGCCTGCTTGGGAGGCGCGATCTGGGCCGGCATCAACGATATTTTCTTTCTTCCGTCGGGAAAGGCCGTCGGCTACGGCGAATGGGGCATCATCGACGGCTGGCGGCGCGAGAAACCCGAATACTGGCATATTAAAAAATCCTACTCGCCCGTGAAAGTGCCCGTCGAGAAAGTCGAGGTCCCGGCGCCGGGCGAGCCGATCCAGCTCCAGGTCATCAACCGCCACGATTTTACGAACTTGAATGAGCTGAACATCGATTGGGAGATCGACAGCGAAAAGGGAACGGCTTCCATGGATCTCCGGCCGCAGGCAGCCGGCATCCTGAAAATCCAGCCAAAAACGGCCGGCCTCAACGGTAAAAAGCTGCTTCTGAAATTCACAAGCCCCAGAGGCTTCCTCATCGACAGCTTCAAAATATCGATCGGGGAGGAAGCCCCAGAGCGCCCTCCCTTTCAAACGCCCGGACCGGGCGCAATACGTCTCCTGCGGACAAACGACGATTACACGGTCCAAGGCAATAATTTCAGTTGGAGGCTGGATAAAAAGACCGGGGCGCTGCTCGAAGCCGAAGTCGACGGTCATCCCCTGTTGATCGGAGGCCCGGTTTTCATGCTGCTCGGCCAAGCCACCGGCCCGTGTGTCACGGATTACAGCCTGGATATCAAGCCGCTGAACGACGTGTGTAGCGGATGGGCCGCCGAAAGCGTTGATGTGAAAGAAGGACCCGACGCCGTCGCGTTTTTGGTCAAGGGAACCTACAAGGAAGCCGCCGGATGGTATCAAATCAAAATCAACGGAAACGGGCAGGCGGACTTCGCTTACGAGTTTTCATCTCAAGCGAAGATCAACCCCAGGCAGTACGGCCTGGTTTTTTATCTGCCGAGGGAATTCCAGACGTTGAAATGGGCCAGGCGGGGGCAGTGGTCCGTCTATCCGGACAATCACATCGGCCGGCCCGAAGGAACAGCCCGGGCCGTCGTGCCGGGGGCCGAATTTAAATTCAGAGCGGCGCCTAGCCATTATTGGAAGGACGACATGAACGAGCTGGGCAGCGCCGATTTTCGCTCGACCAAGCAGAATATTTTCTGGATGGCCCTGACGTCCGAAAAAGGATATGGGCTCATGCTCCAATCGGACGGCCGGCACTCTTCCCGGGCCTTTTTGGAGAAGGAGCGCACCGGTTTTCTAGCGGCCGATTTCAACTCGGGCGGAGGCGACCTGTTTTACGCCGGACATCACAAAGCTGATGACCGGCCGCTCGACAAGGGCGACAAAATGAAAGGTTCTTTTAAGCTGAAGCTCATCGTCCCCAGCCGCAAAAAAGGAGATGGGAGTGTGTGAATTCTGCCACAAGCACGGCGAAGGTAGAGCTTGGTAGAGGCCGCTCACTTACAGCTTGAGCGTCAGGCGGTATCGGTAGCCCAGGTCCTTTAAATGGAACTGCAGTGATTTGATGACCTTGATCTCGGGCAGATTCCACTTGGCGATACAGGCATAGACTTCCTTATGCCCTTGCTGGAGGGCATAGTCGATGATTTTCAGATGGAGCGCCTTGGAGATGCCCCGGTTCCGGTGCGGCTTGGAGACGAATGTGATTTGGAGATAAAACTCGGGCGGCGTCCAATCCGGAGAGATCGGAAGGACATCGTACATATTATCGATCTCCGGAGCGCCCAGAGAGGGATAGCCCATGAGATAGCCGACCACCTTCTTGTCGACGACCGCCACGAACGTCTTGTACTTGTTTCCGGGCCGCAGATAGCGGCTGCGGTAGTCGTCGACTCCAGACTGGATGCTGACGGAATGAAACCTCTCGGCGAGTTCGGCCTCCAGCTCTCGAACAAGACCCAGGATTTGCTCCTCATCCTCCGGCCGGTATTCGCGGACGATGAATTGGAAGTCTTTTTTTTCCTTCATCCGTATGTTCCTTTTCGGCCGATGAAGAGAGATGGAAGACGACCGAAATAACTAATACAAACGTAATAAATAAAGTGACAATGTATGGGCGGCGCTTAGGCCGCCCTCAAGCCCCCGTAGCGGAGGGGGGCCCCGTCGGCTTTTCCGACGGGGGGAACCGACG
>Ga0315274_10014022_pt1 | contig 11385 bp, 8 predicted proteins | sample YL17G02_20_MG_FD_203700 | JGI IMG/M metagenome (GOLD analysis project Ga0315274, IMG submission 203700) | Sediment microbial communities from Yellowstone Lake, YNP, Wyoming, USA - YL17G02_20 | ecosystem: Environmental > Aquatic > Freshwater > Lake > Sediment | place: USA: Wyoming | collected...
ACGTATCGTGTGCTCATGGGAACAGTATAGCGCATCGGATGTAAAAATGCAATAGTTTTATATCGCAGTATTCACACCTCAAAGCCCGACAAACTGCTAGCCCATGTTTCTCGACTGCATTCTTATTGCCGTCGCCTACCCGATTCATCCACGGCATGCGAAGGTTTCGAGATCAGTCCCTTTCTTGTGTCAGGCCCTTTACCTCGCCTATCATCATGCAGAGAGGCATAACGCCTTATGACGCGGACACATATGCAGACGGACGGGAGAGGCTGCTCATGAAGAGATTACTTGCGGCGGTTGCCATCGCAATCCTCATTCTTGCCGGCGTAATCGCTGTTCGGACGGCGACGTTTCGGACCCCGTCTGTCCCGCGTGTCACCAGCAAAAAAATCGGGGCCGACGAAAACCAACTGGCGGCGCGGCTTGCGGCGGCCATCCGTTTCAGAACTGTGTCGACCCAGGATCCCGCCCAATTCGCCGGGGCTCCGTTTCGTGCGTTTCAGCAGTATCTCGGCGAGGCGTTTCCCGCGGCACATACCCGACTTCAATTCGAGACCATCTGCGAATACAGCCTTCTCTATACGTGGCCCGGTTCCGATCCGTCCCTCAACCCCATACTCCTCATTGCGCATCAGGACGTAGTGCCCGTCGCCCAGGAGACAGAGAAAGACTGGTCACATCCGGCCTTTGACGGCGTGATCGCGGACGGCTTCGTGTGGGGGCGGGGCGCCCTGGATGACAAGAGCAGCCTCATGGCAATCCTGGAAGCGGTCGAGGCGCTCTTGCGCGATGGCTATCAGCCCAAGAGGACTATCTATCTCGCATTCGGTCACGATGAAGAAGTCGGCGGGTCCCAGGGCGCGCCGAAAATCGCCGAGATCCTAAAGAATCGGGGGGTCCATCTCGAATGCGCTGTCGACGAAGGCGAAACCATCGTTGAAGGAGTCGTCCCGGGCGTCTCAGTTCCTGTTGCGGTGGTAGGTCTGGCCGAGAAAGGTTATCTGAGCCTCGAGTTGAGCGTAGAAGGCCGGGGCGGCCACTCCGCGACCCCGCCCAAGAATACGGCCCTCGGGATCCTCGCCCGCGCCATCACCCGAATAGAAAACCATCCCTTTCCCGCCCATCTTGAGTGCGCTACGCAGTTCTTCCGACACCTGGCGCCCCAGATGCCCGTTCTCGAGCGTGCCGTCTTCGCCAACCTCTGGCTGACAGCCCCGTTGGTCAAGCGCATCTTTGCCAACGACCCCACTATGAACGCTGCCATCCGAACAACTTCAGCCGCTACCCTTTGCAACGCTGGTGTCAAGGAGAACGTGCTGCCCAATAGTGCTGTTGCCGTGATCAACTTTCGCATCATGCCCGGCGACACCGTCGAATCCGTTATCGAGCGCGTCAACACGATCGTGAATGACGAGCGCGTCCATGCCAAGCCGCTTGCTGCTCCGAACGGGCCTTCGCGCGTTTCCGACCTGAACGCCCCGAGCTACGCGGCGCTCGTGAAGAGCATCCTCGAAACCGCGCCGCCTGATACGGTCGCAGCGCCGTTCATGGTTCTTGGAGCATCGGACTCGCGCCACTATGAGTCTATTGCCGACAACGTGTATCGATTCCTCCCGATCCGCATGAGTAAAGAGGACCTGGACCGCATCCACGGCACAAACGAACGAATCGCCGTAAACGATTACGCCCGCATGGTCAGCTTCTACACGCAGTTGATCCGAAACTCGAACCCCTCCTAGCAATCCCTGGCAACGGCCTTCCGTGCTCCTCGAAGCTCGCCGGGACTTGAGGCGAACTGTTGTGGCACAGACGCCCTCGACTGTGGTCCGAGGCGCGCCGCCTTTGACTACTCGAAGCGCGCCCTGCTATGATCACACGCGATGGTGTAAGCGCGTTGCGCGCGCAATACATGGTTCGGAAGCTGCAAAGGCGATATTTGGCTTCTTCTCGGTAATGATCCGGGAATCTCTTTCTCAAACCGTTTCGCCGGGAAGCCGCACCAGTGACGTTGAGATTTCGATTGTGCTTGCCTAGTGTTAATACGGAGATGAACATGGACAGGGAGGGATGGCACATGGCACGGTGGATCGTACTGATGATGGTTGTGACGATGATGCTGCCCGCGTGCAAGTCGGGCATGCCTTGGCAGGCGAAGTCGAACCAGCCCGTGGCCGAGAAGGTCGATACGCTGGGCGCTGAGAAGACCAAGGAACCGTATGAAGCGCCCGTGATCGAGCAACCCGGATTGGCGCTCTCGCCGGAACAACGTTTCAAGGACATCCCGTTGCCCGTCGGCCTCAAAGAGGATCTGGATAGAACGTTCGTATACCAGTCGTCGACCCTCGAGGTGGGACGAATGGTGTACAAGAGCCGGTCTACCCTCGTCGATCTGACCCAATTCTTTCTCAGAGAATGCCCCACGGCCGGCTGGAAATTGCAGAACGTGCTCGAGGCGGAGGGGAAGACCCTCGTTTTCGTTAAGCCCGGAAAGGCACTTGATGTCCAGATCATCCGCCGCGGCTTCCTGAAAGGCCGCCGTGTCAGCATTACGCTCCGGCCCACGAAGGAGGCGGAATCAGGTCTATGAGATGGTTTCCACTCGTCGTCCTGGCGGCATCGACAACATTGATTGGCGCATGCAAGACCAGCAACCTCGCCGAGATTCCCGCGGTTCAGAAGATCGGGCAGGCCGCTGGATTGCAGGCCGGCGACGCGGAGCAGATCGCCGCCGTGCTCGAGGACGTCAGCCGTGGCATGCAGAACCGGCAGGTCTTCAAAGTCCTTGCCCACGTCTCGCGCGGCTACCATGACGCGGAAGGCCGCGACTATGAGGGCATCCAAGCTTATCTGGACGATGTCTTCCGCAAGTATCGCGAGATACGCATCACGCGCGTCACGCCACGCATCGTAGTGGACGCCGATCGCGCCCGCGCCATCGAGACTTTTGGCACAGTGGCGGAACCCCAGGACCCCGTCCGCGAACCGCCTATCAATGTGCAGGGCCAGGTCGCCGTCGACCTCGTCAAGATGCAGGGCCAATGGGAGATCATTGAGTGGGGCCGAATACTCTGATGAAGTGATTGAGCCTGCGCAGTATCGTGAAGAACGAAAACGATAGGGCACGAAGGAGGAAGTGTGGCAACAAAGATCAAGGCAAAGAAAAAAGCTCCGGATATCCTCGACGTACAGGCGCAGAAGGGTGACATCGCAAAGCTCACCGAACAGGTCAAGGAAAGCCCCGTCCTTTACGCCACCGTGGCCGGGTTTATCCTTGTCTGCATCGTCGCCGGAATCGTGTACCGCGTCGGTTCCGAATCATCAACGAGATCGGGCATGACGAGGTTTGCCCAGGCGATCGAAACCGACGATCCCGCCCTGCGTGCCACGGAGCTCGAACCTCTTGCGGCCGGAAAAGGCCACTTGGCCGCGGAAGCCCTGTACATGATAGGCGAGGCCGCCTTTGAGGCCAAGCAGTTCGATAAGGCAAAGGAATCTTTTGAGCGCTTGCGCAGCGAGTTTCCCGATTCTTCCCTCGTCCCGAATGCCGTCGAAGGACTCGGCGGTATCGCCGAAAACGCGGGACAGTACGATCAGGCCATCGCGCACTACAAAGAGATCGTCGAGAAGTGGCCCAATTCATTTGCAAGGCGCCGCCAACAACTGAACATCGGCCGGTGTGAGGAAGCCGCAAAGGACCTCAAAGAGGCCGTCAAAGCGTATCAGGCCCAAGTAGACGAGTTTCCCGAGTCCTCGTTCGAGAAGGACGCGAAGTTGGCGCTGGATAGACTGCGCATGACCAACCCCGACCTCTTCCCGAAAGAGGAGACGGCCCCTGCGTCTCAGACGCCGTCCGCCGAGGGACCCGCGGCAACGGAAACGTTGGAGGTTCCGACCCCCGCACTGCCCGCAGCTCCGGCGCCGGAAACTCCGGAATCACAGGAACAAGCTCCTGCGCCGAAAGCCGCGGACGAAACGCCGGCCGCGCCATCAGAAACGGCGCCTCCATCACAGTAGCGCGGCCGATGCTAAGCAGAGTTAGACCGGAGTTCCAGTCAGCGCGTGCAATCACGAGTCAATGGCGTTCTGCACTAAAGGAAGGAGAGGGGAAATGCACATTCGGAACATGACACAGAGCAGGCCCATGAGGGCGCAACTCGAGGTCGAAGCGCCGTTCATGACGGCGTTGGAAAAGATCCAGGCCGTTGCGGCGACGATCATTGCTATTCGCGATGCGGTGGACGCGTTCCGTAAGGCCGAATAGCATCCCGACGACGTTGTCCGCAAGTGCATGCCCGCGGCCGGCCCAACGCGCTGTACGAGACGCCAGGGACTCGCTGCGTGAGGGCCGGAATTCCCGTGGGCGTTTTCTATCTGCTCCGTCGCCAGCGCGTGGGGGGCCACCAGACGAATGGGGCCGAGCCAACCAGGTCTGCGTGGGGAATCCAACCGAGCGTGCGGCTGTCGTAGTGATCCTCTGTAAGGCCGCTTTCCGTGAGGATGAAGAAGTGCCCTTCCGGCACGAGTGAGTGTTCTTTCCCTTTCGACCGCCCGTACGGGCCCACACCCTCGACCGTCGGAAACTCACGGCCCGCAAGCGAAAGTGGTGCGGACACGGGCTGGCCATCGATCGTGAGTTTGCCCCCATCGAGAAAAACGCGTTCGCCCGGTAGTCCCGCAACGCGCCCCAACAGATGATTCGGTTCATTCTTCGCGCGCGCGCTTCGCCGGTACAACACCAATTCGCCCCGTTTCGGATCGCGTCCTTTCAGCAAACGATAAGGCGTGAAAGGTATCGGGATGCCGAAGGCCCAACGATTGATGTAGAAATGATCGGCCTTGAGTCTGTCACGTGCATCCAGGCGGTGAAGATGCCACGAACGCGCGAAGAGCAGCCTGAGGACGAGAAGTGCGCTGAGAATCCCCGCGATGGAACGCCACCACAACGTTCGCGAGAATCCCGTGAAATCGCGCCACCGGGAAGGCGGCCACCAGATGCACGAGACCCGGCCCAGGATGTGTTCGTTGTCCACCCAACCGAAGTAGCGTCCGTCGCGGCTGTGCGCGCTGTTATCGCCGAGCAGCAGGTAGCAGTCCTTCGGAACGACGGCATACGCATCGTCGGGTAGGACCCCGTATTGCATATCGCTGGAGAAACCTTCCGGAGGAGACGTGTAACGGATAAACTTGAGGTCGAGAGGCATTTCGAGGGGCTTGCCGTTCACATAGACTTTTCCGTCGGCGATATGAATGCGCTCACCGGGCAAACCGACGAGACGCTTGACGAGCGTCGTGTGCAGCGCGCCCGGCTCGGCGGTCTTGAACACAACGATGTCCCACCTCTGCGGATCGGCCCTTCGCCAGATTCGTTCGCTGGCGTACCGGATGCGGATGTCGGTAAAGGGAATGCGGCAGTCATTGAGCGGCCAGCGGAGTCCGAACACAAGTTTGTTCACGAAGACGCGATCGCCACGGAAGATGCGCGGGTCGCCGTGAAGCGTGGGTTCCATCGAACCGGATGGAATCCGGAAGGGCTCGGCCAACACCCATCGGATCAGCAGGGCCAACCCGATGGCAATCAGGAGGCTCTTGACCCATTCGAGGCTGCCTCCCCGCCCGAAGGCGGCGCAAGCTCCGGCCAAGAGACCCAGAACGAGAGCCGCGAGTCCCGCGTTCGCCGCTGCTTTTCCTTTCGATGGCCTGTTACCGTTGTCTTTACGCATATCTTCTCACGTTCATCCGAAATCCCGACGACATGGAGCCATGAATATACCGGAAGCACAACGGCGACACAACACGTGCTGATTCAACGTGAAACTGGATGTGTTTGACGCCGACTCCACGTTATAATCCGCCCCATTGGAGAGAACGGCCGCCGTATGAATTCCCGCGAGCGCATTTTGACCGCGTTGCGTTTCCAGCAGCCGGATCGAGTTCCCTATTTCGAACAGGGCGTTGCCTCGATGGTCGCCTCCGCGATCCTGGGCCGGCCTGCGCGCACCGGCGGCGGCGCGTTCCGCCGCGAGGGGATCGAAGCCGCCATGAAAGGCGCGGACGCATATCGAGAATACGAGGAAGCCTTTTTCGAGGACTGGTGCGAACTGATATACACACTCGATTTCGACGTGGTGTCATTGCCGTGGGCCGGCGGCGGCGTACCTTCCCGCAAACTGGACGACAATACATACCTTTTCGGCGATCTCGAGGGCGCGTGGTCCGCGGTCCGTTTCAATCCTGAATCCGATGCGCTTCACACGATAGACTCGTCGCTGCGCCATGAGCGGGGCCTGCTCGAGATCGAGAACGAAGTCCGCGCAATGGCAAGGCGTCACGCGGAACGGAAAAAGCCCACACCCGCGTCCTTCGGTCTCCTCGAACGAATCATGGCCCGTTTCGGGAAGGAACGCGCCATCGCGGCCGGCCCGTGTCTTGTCATTCCCATGGAACCCGTCTGGCTTGAGGCCATGATGGTGCGTCCCGACCTTGTCGAACGATACACGAGCATGCAGGCCGATCTTGCGTGCGACGAGATCGACGCGCTCGCCGCGATGGGCGTCGACATGATATGGGGCGGCGGCGACTTCTGCACGAACAAAGGGCCTGTCTACTCCCCGGCGCAGTTTCGCCGGTTCATGCTCGAACCCCTCAAGCGCATGACGGCGCGGTGCCATCAACACGGCATTCCATACATATTTCGTACGGACGGCGTGATCTGGCCCGTCGCACAAGAGCTTTTTGTCGAGTCCGGCGTTGACGGCTACGGCGAGATTGACAAGCAGGCCGGGATGGATCTCGACGAGATACGGCGAAGGCTTCCCCATCTGATCCTCTGGGGCAATGTGGATTGCGGACGCACCTTGACCACCGGATCGCCAGCCGAAGTCATCGTCGAGACAAGGGCCTGCATCGATGCGGTCGCCGCAGGCGGCGGGTACATCCTTGGCTCGTCCAACGTCATTCATGCAGGCGTGCCGCCGGATAACTTCCTGGCAATGATCGACGCCTGCCGCAACCACGGACGTAGATAGCGGGTAGGGTGGGTGAAGCGGAGCGGAACCCACCAATCCAGGCCTGAATCGAGAAAAGGCAGTTCGTCCGCAGATTCCCGCGGATGTTCGCAGTTACAGGTGGATTACGACCTTGGCGTTCTTCTTCATTAGGGTGACCTGAGTCCAACTGCCGCGCATTTGAGGGAAAGCGCTGTAACGCAAAGCCAGCCCATACGTTACTGGCTCTCCGTATCTGCGGGAATCTGCGGCATCTGCGGATGAAATGCCGTTTCTAGGCAGAACGGTGGGTTCCGCTCCGCTTCACCCACCCTACGCTTTTCCCCCGGGAATCACGCCTTGTCGCATATCCCGTCGCACCCGGTGTCAAAACTCCATAGAAACGCCTTGACACCAGACACCTTCTGATCTATACTACCATTTCGGAGAGATTCCACGGGGTGTGAATCTGAACGAACGGGAATGGGGAGGTACTGGGAATGAAACCGCTGAAGAAGTCCTCTCGAACAGTATCTTTGCTTCTGATCGTCGTTCTTTTGACGGCGTTTTTCTGCGCCTGGCACGCCAGCGGCAACAGCCCGGCATGGCCAGTGACTTTCCGCGGGCTGTGGACGAACATCCTCGTTTCGGCCGCACCATCCGCCGCTGCGGACCTCGGTGCTGCAAACGTGCGTTACGTCAATGTGAACAACACATCGGGGGGCCACGACGGCCTCTCCTGGGCCACGGCCTTCCAGACAATCCAGGCGGCAATCGAAGCGGCGTCCATCTATGGCGAGGTCTGGATTGCGGAAGGCACATATACCGGGTCGGGGCTGCAAGTCGTCGAGACCCGCGAGGGTGTCGACCTGTACGGAGGATTTGCGGGCACGGAGTCCTCACGTGATGAGCGCGATGTCCAGGCGCATCCGACCATAATCGATGGTCAAGACTATCGCCGCGGAATTCTGTGCGAGCAAGACGCCACCATTGACGGTCTCGTCATCACCCACGGCTCTCAGTATCCACAATCGGATACTATGGGCGGCGGCCTGTTTGTCCACGCTGCCGTGGCCAATGTGGCGCAGTGCGTCTTTATGTACAACGAGGGATGGGGAGGCGCTCAGATTATATCGGCCGGGGCGTGGTTCTCGGGTTGCAGTTTTTTTGACAACTCCTATTCCTCGGGAGGCGGAGTCTCAGCGGCATTCTCGATCCTTTACTTATACGATTGCAGGTTCGAGGGAAACGAGTCATATCAGGGCGGCGCAATATACGCATTTGAGTCGAGTCTGGGGATATATGGCAACGTGATTGCCCGCAACTCGACCCATGGCAATGCAGGCGGAGTATCTGCGAGTTCTTACTCTCGGGACGATACCCTTGTGATATACAACACCGTTTTTGAGGAGAACGATGGTGGGACCGGGAGCGGCGGCGCCATTGAGCTTACCTACTGGACACCGGAGATTAGTCGGTGCCGGTTTGAACGGAATATGGCGAACAGCGGCGGCGCTATCTACGCATCCCCCGTAGAAGAGTTGACGCTCACGGATTGCACGTTCGCCGCAAACTACGCCAATACCGCCGGCGCTATATACACATCCGGAACCTTCAATGCCGACGGATGCCTCTTCGATGGAAATGAGGCGAGTGGTACTGGCGGGGCCGTCTATACCAACGGAGGCGGCAGAATGGCAACGCTCCGCAATAGCACCTTCTCGGGCAACATGGCCCAACGCGGCGCCGGCCTCGCCAGCATGAGAGCCGCCAGCACGCTATACAGTTGCCGCTTCGAAGGCAACAATGCGGACACGGATGGCGGCGGCGTCTGGTTCGAGAGCGGGCCCGGCGCATTGGATCGCTGCACCTTCATGGATAACGTGTCGCGATCAGGAGCAGCCGTGTTTTCACAACAGGCGCCGTTGAACGCCGCCAACTGCGTTTTCGCACGGAACGAAACGCTCGGCGCGTCCGGAGCCGTGCACTGCCTTAACGCCGATACAGTAAATCTCACAAACTGCACGTTCGCGGCCAACGCCGTTACGAATGCAGACGGGGCCGCGGTCATCGGCGACATGGTTCAGGATATGGAACTCACCAATTGTATCCTGTGGAATGCGGGAGCAAACGAGATCGTGATTTTGGGTTCAGGCCAAGCCTCTGTGCGGCATTCCGATGTGCAAGGGGGCTTCGCGGGAGAAGGCAATATGGCCGTGGAACCGTTATTTGTCGACCCGCGCGGTTACGACCTGCGATTGCGGCTGGAGTCGCAATGCGTGGATGCGGGAACGGCCGATGGCGCACCGCTGTATGATTTCCTGGGTGTGCCGCGCCCGCAACAGGCCGGGGTGGACATGGGCGCCTACGAGCTTCCGGGGACAGCCTACGATGCCGACGGGGATACGATCCCCGATTTCTACGAAGGCGGTGTAGATTCCGACGGAGACGGAACACCCAACGCCCTGGACGAGGACAGTGACGACGATCTGATAAGTGATTACGTCGAAGGAATCGGCGACCCTGATGGGGACGGGATCCCGAACTACCTGGACAGTGATTCGGACGGAGATGGTATGACCGATGTGGATGAGGGCGTTGGCGACCTGGACGGCGACGGGGTGCCGGATTTCCTGGATAGAGACGCCGATGGCGACACTATCGACGACGCGCAGGAACTCGCCGTCGGACTTGATCCGCGCAATCCTGTGGATGCCGGGCTGGATCAAGATGGCGACGGGTTGACTGCGGCCGAGGAAGTGAATACGTACCACACGCTCCCCCTGAACCCGGACACCGATGGCGATGGACTTAACGATGGCGTCGAGATTGACTATGGCCTTAATCCAACGGACGAGACGGACGCGGGACTGGATCTGGACGGGGATGGTCTGACAAATGCCGAGGAGATCCTGCAGTACGGGACGCAACCCAGGAACCCTGACTCAGACGGCGATGGGATGACCGACGGGTGGGAGGTCAATCACGGTTTGAACCCGTTGTTCGATGATGCGGAAGGCGATCCCGACCAGGATGGGCTCACCAACGTACAGGAGTTCGGTCTGAACACCGATCCGCAGAGCGCGGACGCGCCCGGCTACAACCTATACGTTGCGCCGCTAGGGAGCGACGTGGACGGCGACGGGACCGCGGCAAACCCGTGGGCGACCATCTCGATGGCGATGTTCAGGGCAAGTGATTTCGCTTACGAATCCCATCCTGTCACCATTCACGCGGCGGCAGGCACATACGACGAGAGCGTCGAGTTTGTCCCCAACGTCACGCTCAGCGGCGAAGACGTCGAAACCACGATCATCAAGCACTTTGACCCTGACGAGGATCACCACTTCGTGGTCGTGGGCGCGGACAACACGGCGATCGAGAACCTCACCGTCACGGTGCCCGGATTGAGCGCGGACATCACCGTGCTTGTGGCGGTCACCGACGTGGCCATGGAGTTGAGCCATGTCGTGCTCAACGGCGGGTTCTTCCCGTTCTCGGTCGGCGTTCAGGTCAGCGGAACGGGCTCATCTTCGAGCACCATCCACGACTGCATTATCCGAAACTTGAACGATGGCGTGTGGGCCGTGGATTCCGCCGTCACCCTTGCGCGAAACACTTTTGATACGATTTTCCGGTATGCGGTATTCGTGTTCCCGCCATCATCCAAGGACGGTGAACTGTCCGTGCCGTTGCTGGGGCGAAACGCCGAATTCCTGACGTCCGGGCTCAACCGTTTTGCGAATGTCACTGGGCTGTGTGTGTTCAACGCGAGTTCAATTCCGCTTTCCGCCGAACTGAACGACTGGGGCGCGTACAGCGAGCAAGAGATCGCAGGGTATCTCTCCAAGAGAGTCGTCTTCGACTCGTTCATCGGGCTTCCCGTCCCTGACAGTTCCATCGTAGTAAAGGTAGTGGCCCGCGAGTCCGAAGAAAAGATGCTTCGTCAGTCCGGACCTCGCGTCTTTATTGAAGACTTGGGCCAGGAAGCCACGTACGATGAGAACAGCGATACGTATTTGCTGGAGTCGGTCGGCGAAGGCGAGTGGAACGTTTCGGTACAGGCGAAAGGTTACAGGCCCGTATCCGTCAAGGTTGATTCCAACGGTGTCGACATAGTCCCGCTCTCGATTGAACTAGTTCCTGAGCAATGCGGGGACGGCCAATGGTGCTGCAGCGGGACAGAGCAAACCACGCCTTTGTATAGTGCTCTCGGCGATATAGTGTTGCTTGCATTGAGCCTTGGCGGGCTCTCGCTAGTGCGCAGGTCTCGACTCGCGCCGTAGGTCCGATTTCCTAATAGGGATATTTACTTGACTCAACCTAGCCCAATCTGTAGTGTATTGTTGCATGAGCGAGGATTACCCACGGGCGCTGATTGACCTCGAGCGGCGTTTTC
>Ga0315274_10014023_pt1 | contig 11384 bp, 10 predicted proteins | sample YL17G02_20_MG_FD_203700 | JGI IMG/M metagenome (GOLD analysis project Ga0315274, IMG submission 203700) | Sediment microbial communities from Yellowstone Lake, YNP, Wyoming, USA - YL17G02_20 | ecosystem: Environmental > Aquatic > Freshwater > Lake > Sediment | place: USA: Wyoming | collected...
TTTCTTCAGAGATATTGGTTGAAGTGAGCGGACAGCTGTTAGTGTTTGATTCCGAAGGCCTAAAGGGGATCATCAAACTTTCAGAAGCAGCTATTGTAAGTTTTTCAAATGCGAGCAGGCTCCCTAATGGCGACATAGTGATGGTGGTCAGCTATTTGTCGGACTCTACGGGTGAACTTGGGGTGAAAATCTTGAGGGAGCTTAAGCTATCCAGTGTGATAACTTCCGCTTACCCATATAATGCACAAACAATGCAGGGCAGATTAGTTGCAACTATCTCTGATCTTTTTGGCCTTAAATATACCCATGTCGTTGCCTTGCTTCCTTATGAACCAAAACCGATTCTGGTCAATATTGAGCCTGATAGCGTGGAAGTTGGAAGCGGCTCGCTCATTCATGGAACCAGCGTATGGCCTTCTATTATCGGTCCCGCTCCACGGACCTACGAACCTGCGACCCCTACATGGCCCGCGTTAGCTTCCGAACCGCATTTGGAAGAGAAACAGCAACAGGAACGAGAGGCATGGCAGAGAGCTGAGGAGGAGGCGCAGCAACCCCTGGTCGAAGAGGAGCGGCAGCCAGCATTTGCAGATGATCGAGATGAGACAGTCCCAACCCTGATGGAGGTAAAACCAGTGCCTCTTGGAATGGAAGGTGAACGGTCCGACAGAGGCACTGAAGATCTCGGTCCTGAGTATGATGTTAGAGATGTGTCAGCCGCCTGGAAACAACTTCACTGTGGTGTCTGGCTCTCGCTCAAAGCGGCAGCCAACGCCCTCCGCGGCGATTTCGATGTAGCCCTCTATCTCAACGAACAGGCCACGCAGGCCATAACTGGGGGCCCCCTCGGGGTTCACTGTCCAGACCCTCTTCCTCAACCTGAGGGATCTGTTCAAAAAGACACAGGTCCCCCCGCGCCGCAGACTCAACTCTACAAGATACTTCTCAACTCCACGATAGAAGAAACGGGGCGGCTAATAAATGCCCAACAGAGTATTCTGGAACTTACAGAGACGAAAAAAAAGGCAGATAGAGAAGTTGCCGAGAAACGCCTGAAGCTTGAACTCATTAAGCTAAAGCTGGTAGATCCGAAAAGCCCCGAGGAAGTCAAGCAAAAGAAGGAGGACAGCGAGGCCGAAAAGCTCCTTCGAGAGGCTGAGGAGGTCAGCAAAAAGGCGGAAGAGGATAGGCAGGAGGTAGTCAAGGATCTTGCTGAAGCCAAATTAGAAAAGCAAAGAGCAGAAGAGGGGATTGGGCGGAACAGGGCCGTATTTGAGGAAGTCGAGACCAACCCTGAAGGTGCGCCAGAATACCCCGTGCAATTCAAGAAACAGCAGGAATGATGAGCAAAGCTGTAAAGCCAAAAATAAGCGTTTCTTTTGTCGTTACGAGCGACCTTTGATTTTGGAAGAGTAATCATGAAATAGTGGCCGGTCATGGATAAGGATTCTGTCGAAAGAAAGGAAGTTGACGATGAAGCGTCCCAAGCCGTGAACTTGGACAGCCTAACTAGTAGTAAGGTATTGGCGCGGAACACCGTATGGAACCTCCTTGGTCAGGGTGCGCCGATGGTCATGGCGCTGTTTGCCATCCCAGTGCTTGTCAAAGGGCTCGGCGTGGACCGCTTTGGCGTCCTAACCCTGGCGTGGGTTGTGATTGGCTATTTCAGTCTCTTTGATCTCGGCTTGGGAAGGGCGCTTACTCAGATTGTTGCGAAGCGATTAGGTAAGGAAGAGGCAATAGAACTCCCCAGACTAGTTTGGACCGCTCTGGCTATTATGGCGATAATGGGTGTTATTGGGGCGGTTATTGCGGGCTCGTTATCCCCACTTTTGATTGCAAAAATATTCAAGATGCCCGACCAATTGCGCCCAGAATCACTTCATGCATTTTATATTTTGTCCGCTTCAATTCCAATTGTCATTCTTTCTTCCGGTTTTGTCGGAATCCTTACAGCACATCAGCGGTTTGACCTGATTAACGCTGTGCGCATCCCCCTTGGCTTGGCGAATTTTATAGTCCCCTTGCTGGTGCTCCCCTTCAGCACCAGCATTGCGTCCATCACTCTATTGTTGGCATTAAGCCGCCTTGCTTCATGTGTTGCTCAGTATTGGCTTTGTTTGGGTGCCATGCCATCACTTCGCAGGGAAAAGCGTTTTATGCCCATGGCGATAAAACCACTATTCAGTTTTGGCGGGTGGATGACGGTTTCAAATATCATCGGGCCATTAATGGTCTATCTTGACCGGTTCGTTATAGGCGCCGTTATCTCGGTAACAGCGGTAGCCTATTATGCTACGCCATATGAAATGGTTACCAAGCTCTGGATTGTCTCTGGTGCCTTAGTAGCGACATTGTTTCCTGCCTTTGCTGCTACCAACAACAGCGATGCAAGTCGTACTATTCAACTTCTTTCAAAAAGTATTGCAGCTACGTTTATTCTCATTTTCCCAATAGTGCTTGTTATTGTAACGTTCTCGCAAGAGGGGTTGATGATCTGGCTCGGGAAAGATTTTGCCAATAATAGCGCTCCTGTCTTGCAATGGCTTGCTGCGGGCGTATTTATTAACTGTCTTGCGCAGGTGATTTTCGCATTGATTCAGGGGCGGGGACGCCCTGATCTTACGGCAAAAATCCATCTACTGGAACTCCTTTTCTACCTTCCTCTCCTTTGGTGGGCCCTCAAACAATATGGCATAGTGGGTGCCGCCGTTACTTGGACGCTGCGGGTTACTATTGATGGAATTCTGCTTTTATGGGCCTCCCAACGCTTGATTCCTTTTGCACGGAACGTTACTTTAAAACTATCAGGCTGTGTAATTATGGCATCTATCGTGCTGGCACTCTGTGGCCTCCCTGATTCTCTAACAGTACGTTCAATCCTTTTTGGTGTTACCAGTTTGATTTTTACCCCATTCAGTTTATTGTATCTGTGGCGTAATGGAATACTTGGGATAATGCCTCCAAGAGGCGTCATAAGCGAGGCAACACATACATCATGAGCAACTTTGAAAGCCACCATATAATCAACCAACCGTGGCCTGAAGATGCTTTGGAATACCTTGGCAGTTGCCCACTTTGCGGTACTGTTCAACGTACAGTTCTCTACGAAGGACTTCGTGATCGGGTTTTCTTTTGCGCACCCGGCTCATGGACCTTGCACAGATGTGGTGGATGTAACAGTGCATACTTGGATCCACGACCAATACCAGAGAGCATGGGCAGGGCGTATGAACAATATTATACCCATGAAACTGAAGATCAAAAAGCGCCTGCAAACTTATTAAAACGAATAAAGCAAATTGTTATAAATGGCTATTTCAACAGGAAATGGGAGACTTCCCTTTCTCCTGCATCACAAATACTAGGTATGCTCCTCCCCAAATCTAAAAAGGCCTTTATTGATGAAAACGCAATGCGACATTTACCCCGACCGTCGGGTGGACGGGCACTTCTGGATGTTGGATGTGGAAACGGGCAATTTCTAGCATTAGCCTTCAGTGCTGGGTGGCGAGTTACGGGATTTGATCTGGACCCAAAGGCGGTTAATAAGGCGCGTTCTCGTGGACTTGATGTACGTTTGGGAGGTTTCGAGACACTGCAACAAGCAAGAGATTGCTTTGATGCAATTACGGTTAGTCATGTCATAGAACATGTATACAATCCCAAAGAACTTATTGCCAATTGTTATCGACTGCTTAAGACTGGCGGATATTTCTGGATCGAAACACCAAACGTCAACAGCTATGGACATTCTGAATTTAAGAGTGATTGGCGAGGTCTCGAACCGCCTCGACATCTACAATTAGTATCATGGAATCTATTACAGTCCATGTTGTATGAAGCAGGCTTCAATCACATTGCGCCTGCTTTTTGGTACCCGATCTATCTACTCATGAATTATGCCAGTAAGGCTATAACATTTAATGAAGCGCCGAAAACAATGAAACCAACCTATTTCGATATAATTAAGAATCAGTTTGTTGAGTTAAGAAACCGTGTTGATCATACAAGGCGCGAATTTATTACTCTTCATGCAACAAAATGAAACAGAGCCGGTCTGGCAAAACTGGACAGTGACATAAGAGGTAAAGCTGCTCTATAATGACACAGAAAGGAGCAGTGACTATGGCATTCCGCAATCTCAGATATCGCTACTTCCAGTTTCATGACGTTTTCTCCTTTTACCTAAAGTTTGTTGGGCACAAACGGAATTCTGTAAAGGAAAAACGCCTTATTTTCTACCTTTTCTATGACCTTATGAATTTACACAAGAAATTATACACTACCGGTCTTAAGGCATCTCTTACCTAATCCTGAAACCTTCGGAATAAAAAATCTGTGGTTGTGAAAATGTCAAATTGCTGTGCAGTTCTGACGACGTTTAATCCAGACGAAGGTTTATCCGTTCGCATTGACCGGATAATAAAGCAGGTAAATGAAGTGGTGATTATCGACAATCACTCAAATGATCTTGGGTTAAGCATACTCATTGATATGGCGTCTAAAAAAGGCCTTCACTTTATATACAATAAAGCTAATCTTGGGATTGCCTCCGCTCTCAATCAGGGAATTCGTTGGGCGAAAGAAAAGAATTATAGATATGTGGTAATGTTGGATCAGGATTCAGTTATCGATGATGACATGGTTCAAAAGTTATACGAAAGCTATGAGAACTTAAGCAGGAAGGAAAGAATAGCAATTGTTGGGTCGAATTATATCGACCCTATTTCCAAGAGAGCACTATTAGAAGTAAGGTTCCGCGATAAACAGCCATTTATTGAAGTGAAGACAGTAATAACCTCCGGAAGCTTCATGTCATTGAGCACATTTCAGGAAATAGGTCCTTTCAGGGACGAATTTTTTGTCGATTTTGTTGATATCGAATACTGTTTAAGAGCACGGGCCAAGGGAATTAAGATAATGCTGTTGAGCAAACCTGTTATGCAGCACTCTATAGGGGCTGTCACAACACACAGATTGCTGTGGAGAGACACAGGGTCTTCCAATCATTCTCCAATAAGAAGATACTATATGGCAAGGAACCATGTTGTTTTAGCAAAGGAATATTTGTTTACCGATCCTGTATGGACAGTGCAATCCTTATATTCTAGGCTAAAATCGATCATATTGATGTGTTTGTTTGAAAATAATAAGCTGCTTAAAATGAAATATACTGCTTTAGGTATTGTGGATGGTTTGCGCAGTAACTTCAATCGAATTTTAGCTTGAAACGCCTGATGATAATCAAAAGGCCAGCCCTAACCTTGCTAAGACTGCCAGCTTATATACTGTTGTTTATGATGCTGATGTTTCCGATGGTAATGGAAATGCTCTACATAAAAGCTTTACTCTTTATTTTATCATTGTACTTGGTAGTGATTGCTACGATGCGCCGGGGTCGGTTGCGGCTACATCCGTTAATCGTCTTGTGGGCGCTTTTTATGACTTCAGTGATTCTTTTTTTTGCATTCCGGGGCTTTATTGCAGACACTCCTGGTGCGCTCAAGCAAGCTCAAGTATATGGTTTGTGGCCCCTTGTTTATCTTGTTTTGATTTCTGGCGCAGTCGATTCCAAAATATGGATAGGTATTCAGCGAACAATGGTCATATCAACCATTTGTATAGCTACCTATGGCCTGCTTTATGTTTTTACAGAACTGCAAGTATTACCTCGATTCATTGATCTGAACTTCTTTGAAAATGAATCTACTCCGGCAATAGGTTATTACGGTGGTTTTATTGAACTTCGCGTATTGGGACTTAATACCTTGACTTTTTTAATCCCATTTTGCATGGCGGCGTTGATATTCTGGTCAACAGAAAAGAGAAGCGCCGCAACTGGCCAGACATGTCTATGGGTTGCAGTCCTTCTAGGAGTAACTCTTGATATCCTTTCCGCACGTCGCGCTCTTTGGCTGGTAACTCTATTGACACCTTTGTTCATTTTTCTTCTATGGTTACTTTTGGTGAGAAAAGAGAGATTGACCAATATAAGGGCTATGGCTTCTAAAGTCTCCTTTCTTTGTCTCTTTCTGTCAACCTTGGCTTTCTTATCAAGTCATCTCTATGAATTTAATTTGGTAAAAATGGCAGAGGAGTTTGTCGGGGGTTTTGATTTCTCTGGTATAGGTCAAGGCGAAGCTGCGAGGGCTGAGCAACTCGATGCTCTTGTTCGCGGTTGGTTGGAGCATCCAATACTTGGTGCGGGACTTGGTGCGTCTGCAGAGGCATACGGATCTGTTAGGTCCGAGAGGCCGTGGGAATATGAGCTGTATTATGTAGCCCTGCTTTATCAAGTCGGCATAATTGGTTTTATTTTTTTAGCATCAGGTGTGGTTTGGACATACTTTATGGGCGTGAGAATCATCAAACGTGACAAAATGTTGAGGCGCTCTATGTTACCAATCTTAGTTGGTATGTTGAGTATGCTTATAGCCAATGCGACAAATCCCTATTTAGTCAGATTTGACGGAATATGGGTCATTTTCCTCCCTTTAATTCCAATCAATAATTGGCTATTGAACCAGAGACAACAGAAAATCTTTGTGGAGTGAGGGCCTTCAATATCAAGCGAGGCATCCTACGCATTAGAAGAAATGAGATAATTGCCTTAACATAGGGGGACCCTCCCTCAAGCCAGTTTTCTGGAATCGCCAAGGAGTAAATTCAGTTATCAAAGACCGTTTCATCTGAACCCAAAACTATAAAAACAGCCGATACTGAAAAAGCAGGCAGTAAAAGGCTGATTTTTTGGGCTCTGAATTATGGAAACTATTCAATTATCATTGTCAACTGGAACGCCGGTAGCCGACTTGCTGACTGCCTGAAATCTATTCAGGGTTTTGGTCATTCGGTTGATTCGGTAATTTTGGTGGATAACGCGAGACGTTTGAATTTTCCAAAATTTGCTCAGAGTTTCATTTTCTCCCAGACTTTTCAGAAAATCGGGGCTGGGTAAAGTAAGTCGCCGCAGATGAGAATGAGGAGTAAATTATGATCAAGAAGATTCACTTAAAATTGAAGGCTCACGGAATAAGTGGCTTACTTGGCGCCGTGTATCGTCGTGTCATCCCCTACCGCCTCGCCTGCTACCAACATTACAAACCATTCTTTCAAGGCAAGATTGGGCTGGAGATTGGGGGGCCAAGTAGCATATTCAAGCGGCGTGGGTTTCTCCCAGTATATACAGTCGCTGCTAGGATCGACAATTGCAATTTCAACCATCAAACCATTTGGGAAGGCGCCATCAAAGAAGGGGCAACGTTCCATTACGACAAGCAGCGTGCGCCTGGTAACCAATACATAGCCGAGGCCACTAATCTCGGCCATATTGCGTCGGCCTCTTACGATTTTGTCCTCTTGTCACACACGCTGGAACATGTAGCTAACCCTTTACAGGCCTTAGCAGAATTGACTCGTGCTCTCAAAGAGAAAGGACTGCTTGTGCTTGTCGTGCCACATAGAGACGGTACCTTCGATCACCGCAGACCAGTGACATCGTTGGCGCATTTTATTCAGGACTTCGAGCAGCAAATAACCGAAGGGGATCTGACGCACCTATATGAGATATTAAGACTGCATGATTTGTCTAAGAGTCCGGAAGCAGGCGACTTCGAGGCTTTCAAACAGAGGTCAAAGAGGAATCTGGAGAACCGGTGTTTACATCATCACGTTTTCGATACTCACCTCGCAGTCGAGGTAATTCATCACATGGGCCTGCAAATACTCGCTGTCGAGGTTTTCCACCCTTACCACATTTTGATTGTAGCTCAGAAGCCCATGCGGGGGCAAGAAGTGCAAAATGACGGCTTTAGAGGCATTCACACGGCACCTAATTGGCTTAGTCCCTTTCCATCCGATCGCCTACCTCAACACCAAATGGCATGACACGGCGCTCCACCGGAGGGCTATGCCGCTACGCTCTATAGCCGCCGGAGAGCCTTGTCGTTGTGCAAAGGTCTCTTATTGTCAATGCTACCAATCCTTATCTGGGAAAATTGACTATTTATGGACGATATTTCTTCCCCTGGCCTTGCTAAATGCCTATCAGCTAAAGCAGCCCAGGTTGACATCGTTATCGTCAACTGGAATGCCGGTAGGCAATTAGCTGACTGCGTGAAATCCATTCGCACCTTTGGTCATTCGGTGGGTTCGATCATCTTGGTTGATAACGCCTCTACAGATGATTCGCTTGCAGGGCTTTCGGTGCAGGACCTTCCACTCATAATCATCCGTAACCATGAGAATCGGGGATTCGCAACTGCCTGCAATCAAGGAGCAGCAGTGGCATCTAGCGATTATTTGCTTTTCCTTAATGCTGATACGCGCCTGTTTGAGAACTCTTTGGTTGAGCCGCTTGCTTTCATGGGCCAAGCGGAGAACGCTCATATCGGGATTTGCGGAATTAAACTGATTGATGAGTCGGGCAATGCTTGTTTGAGTTATGCAAAGTTTCCGAGTTTGCGGAACTTTGCCTTACAGGCGGTTGGTATTAATATGATTTTCAGAAGTCGCAGCATGGGCGATGATGGGGTTGTTTCGGAAGCTGGCGGTGTGCGCGTAGTTGATCAAGTTATTGGGGCGTTTTTTGTTGTTCGCCGGTCAGTTTTCGAGCAGCTTGGTGGCTTTGATGAACGCTTTTTTGTGTATTTTGAGGAAGTCGATTTCGCGTTGCGCGCCCGTAAAAATGGCTGGGCTAGCGTTTGCTTAACCGGGGTGCAGTGTATTCATATTGGCGGTGGTTCTTCGCGGCAGGTTAAGGATTTGCGGCTTTTCTATTCGCTACGGAGCAGGGTGCTGTATGGTTTTAAGCACTTTTCGTTATTGTCGGCCATCACTTTGTTCTTGGTTACCTTGTGGCCAGAGCTTCTTGGCAGATCGGTGTTTGCGTTAGCGCGTGGCTCATGGCAAGATTTTGGGCATGTCGTTCGGGGATATTCGATGTTGATTAAAGACATGCCAGCTATTTTAAGGGAAGTCGCTGAAATGCGCGGACAGTGAATGTAATTGGCAATGAGTGGCGTGATAGATAAGCATGGTCTTTTGGCAAAACTGGCTGACTCTGGCCCATTGGTGATGGAGTTGGGGTGTGGTTCGCGAAAGAGAAATACCGCTGCTATCGGTATAGACGCGCTTGATTACCCGGGCGTTGATCTCGTGGGGGATGTCTATGATGTCCTGCGAAAGTTTCCAGACGGTTGTGTAGATCAGGTATATGCATATCACTTTATTGAACATGTGAACGACCTCAATAAACTGATGTCGGAGTTGTCTAGGGTTCTTAAGCCTAATGGTCTGGTGGAGTTTATTGCCCCTCATTTTTCAAATCCCTATTTCTATTCTGACGCGACACATCGAAGTTTTTTCGGTCTGTATACGTTTTGTTATTTGTCAGTTGACTCACCATTTTGGCGCAAAGTGCCCACATACAAAAAAGATTTGTTCTTTAAGTTGGAGCGCGTCGATTTGCGATTTAAATCGGCACGCCCATTTTTTATTCGATACGTATTGAAGTCATTGATCGGTAAGATATTTAACTCGTGCAACTACATGAAGGAGTTTTATGAAGAAAATATTTGCTACCTATTCCCTTGCTATGAAGTTGGCTACCGACTTCGGCGGGTAGAAGTACTTGCGGAGCAGGTATGAAAGTTACGCAATCTCTTTTGTCGTGGTACATGAGGGAGCGTATGACTTTACCCGCTACACGCTTTCCGGGCATCGCCCGCTGTTCAACTATTTTTCGGAGATCAAGAGTGGGATGTTGGGGGGCCCGGGCACAGCACTAGTGTGGGCAATCGAGAATTTCGCCTTGGGTTTCGTGGTGCGGTCTTTTCAGCGTGCGGCAACCAAGGCGCTTGTGCGGCTGGGTTTTGCTTGGATTAAGTATCTCAACCGCCTGCTGGTCAATCGCCCCGAAGCGATGAACGGCGCTTCCTGCACCTATTTTCTTGGTAGCAAGATCGTGGGTTCAATCCCCGATACCGAGATTATTGCCTGCTATGTTGGGGCGAAGCATTTAAGGCATATTTGATAATGCGGATCTTGCTGTTAAGCCGCTACAGTCGTTTTGGCTCCAGTAGCAGAGTCCGCTCATACCAATATCTTCCCCATTTAAAAGCTAATGGCATTGATGTTACAGTAGCTCCTTTACTCGGTGACGATTATATTCGGGAGCTTTACGCAGGCAAGCGGAAGAATTTAGGACATTTATTGAGTGCCTATCTTCGTCGGCTTTGGTATTTACTTAAAAGCCATCGCTTCGATCTGTTGTGGATTGAATACGAGATCCTACCATGGCTGCCAGCCTGGGCTGAGGCGATACTTTCGCGCCTAGGCGTCCCCTATGTTGTGGATTATGATGATGCAGTTTTTCATCGTTATGACATGCATCCAAATAGCACGATCCGCGCACTTTTTGCCAGCAAGATCGATGAAGTCATGTGTCGGGCGGCTTTAGTAATTGTCGGCAATGATTACCTTGCAGATCGCGCGATGCGGGCGGGAGCAAAAAGGCTGCAATACTTACCTACGGTGGTTGATCTGGATCGATACCCTGTAGCGCGTAAAGGTGAGAATAGCGTTTTCACGATTGGCTGGATAGGTTCTCCCATAACTGCCCGATACCTACACGCTGTAGAACCAGCACTTTCTGAAGTGTGCAAGAGTAGCAATGCACGCTTGGTGCTTGTGGGTTCCGGTCAGGTCGAATTGAAAGGTGTTCCTTTAGAGATTCGCCCTTGGTCGGAGGAGACAGAGGTTGTCGATATTCAGAGCTTCGATGTAGGTATCATGCCTTTACCCGATGATCCTTGGTCACGTGGCAAGTGTGGATATAAGTTGATCCAGTACATGGCTTGTAGTCGACCCTTGGTGGCTTCTCCCGTGGGTGTCAATCAAAAAATTGTTGAGAATGGTGTCAACGGCTTCCTGGCTACTACTATAAGAGATTGGGGGAACGCTTTACAAGCATTGCGTGATTCGAGCAACTTAAGAAAGTGTATGGGCAGGGCAGGCCGACATAAAGTTGAAGTGGAGTATTGTATTCAAGTCACGGCGCCGCGATTAGTATCCCTTTTAAGGAGCGTGACCGAGAGGTTGAAGTAAATGTGTGGTATAGTGGGTTTTGCTAGTTTATCTCACCACATAAAACCCGATCAATTCAATGCCATTCTAATACGTATGGGTGATACCCTTTATCACCGAGGCCCGGATGATCACGGGTACTGGTTCGATCAGGCTGCAAGAATCGCTTTGGGCCACCGTCGCTTGTCCATTCTTGACCTCTCTCCGGCCGGACATCAACCGATGATCTCTTCCGACGAAAGATATGTAATCATCTTCAATGGTGAGATATACAATTACCGAGATTTGAGGCACGA
>Ga0315274_10014024_pt1 | contig 11384 bp, 12 predicted proteins | sample YL17G02_20_MG_FD_203700 | JGI IMG/M metagenome (GOLD analysis project Ga0315274, IMG submission 203700) | Sediment microbial communities from Yellowstone Lake, YNP, Wyoming, USA - YL17G02_20 | ecosystem: Environmental > Aquatic > Freshwater > Lake > Sediment | place: USA: Wyoming | collected...
CCATCGGGAAGTCCCCATATTACTGTTCGCGGAGGGGACCTGTATCTGTTTTACGCTTGCATGTCGCTCGTCTTGAACCACATGGACACTTCGCACGCCATTGCCGTGAACCAGCCGGGTTGCCGACTGGCAACCCCACGGTTCGTCCACTGACTCGGCACCTCTATCAACTTGCACAGTTTGACGAAGTGCTGGTCTGCCCCTGCCGTCCCTCCCAACCACTCCAGGGCTTCCATCGTGGCCTCCCATTTCGAGAGGGCACAAACGATTGCCCAGAAGAGCGGATAGAAATCGTTGATGTATCGTTCCCCAACGGCAAACTCAATTAGGTAAATCAGTTTGACGTTGCTGCCGCTGCTGGTTGTCAGTAACCCTCCCACGCCTTGTGTGGGACGCACCCGCAATACCGGCTCATCGAACACACCGATATCGGGAGGAACTTCCGGCGACGCCGTGTTGTCGAGTTTTAGGCGGTTCGTAGTCGGCACCAGACCCGTGATGGTGGTGTTGGCCTCCAGAAGGGTCCAGAAGGCATTGTGAACGAGAGTAAAGGGGTCGGTTGCCATGCTCTTACGACTCGGCTGGGTAACTTGAAATCATGTCGGCCAAGCGCCTCGGCCATGTCCCTCGGCCGCCGCACACCCGCCGCTCGCCGATCCGGCTATCCGCACTCTTGGCAATCATCAAGGCCCGTTCGTATTCCGTCATCGGCTGGCCTTGAAACAGAACCGCTGGAAGAACCGCGCCACGCTCTTGGGCAAAGTGCCAAACCGCACCGGCCCGCATCAGGTTGTGGAGGGCGGGGTCGATGTCTACGGGGTCTGAAATAACGTACTTGACGGCGCTCAAGGTTTGGGTGACTACGGCGTCCAAAACGCAGGCAGTGGTGGAGGAACGGGAGGCAATCGACCGCTCTTCCACCCACGGATTGCTCCCGATCATCGCCGTAGGCTTGGTCGCATTGGCGGCGATCCGCATGACGGCCCCGGGGACGAGGCTGCTGAAAGCCGTCCCCGTCCCCGTTACCGTGGCCGACCCAGCCGTCACTGCCACCGTTCCCTGATAGTCCGCCGCATTCATTCCCGTGAAGCGGATGTCCCGCCCCCGCCGTCGATAGATGAAGTCGAGAGTTCCAACGGCATCGGACGCCGGGTAGACGTAAAAGCCCACTTGCCCCAACAGGTCTTCCACCGCCCGGATGCAGTATTTCCTCGGCGTGCCCGTCGTGTGGTCGTGCCGGTCCAGCGACATGATCTCGTCGTAGGACACAGCCTCCATGTTCCAGTGGTACTCTTCGGTACGCGGAATGACCATCGAAGCAAAATCGTTTGGCAGGCGATAGTAGGTCGGGTAAATCTCGTAGGTCTCGCCTGCCGCGATGTCTGCACCAGGATTAAGCGTAGCGTCCAGTGTCAGTTGCGAGTCGGAATCCCGGGATGCCACGGCGCAGTTGATGTCATTTACCCGCACCGTGTAGTCGATTGAATTGGCGGGCCAGGTTCCGCTCGTCAACACCAGAGCCCGAGTCGAATGCGTGTAGGCCACTGTGCCTGTCGAGTAGGGAGCGGCAAGATGAATCCGGCCTTGCTGGTGGAGAAAACTCCAATTGAACGCCGTGCCGATCTCCAAGTATGCCGCCTGGATTGCCGTGCGATAGGAGTCCTGCTGGGCGGAAATGGCATGGCCTGCCGCCCAGCGGTCAAGGTGTTGGGCTACGTCTTCAGCAAGTAGCAGCAGCGGTCCAGCCATTAGCGTGTCTTCCGTTTCTTGGCCTTGGACTTTGATTTCGGCGGCTTACCCGTAGCGTAGGACAACCCCGTCTGGTGCTGGGCAATCGCAATCGCAGAGCCAATGGGATACCCCTTGCCCATCAAGGCATCCTTGATCTTGGCGACTCGGGTTCCTTCGGGCATTTCCAAACTCCTACTTCTTTCCCGACAGCCGATCCTTGGTCTTCTGCCGCAAGACTACTTTCTCGGAAGGCGTCAGGGACAGCTTCTCTTCCTGGATCGTGCGTTCGGTTTCGGCGTCCGTAATGTCATCGGCCACTTCGTATTGGTCGAGTGGAGTGGGATTCGCTTCCATGTTGCGACCCTTGACTTCAACTCGTCCGTTGCACTCCCACCCCTCCTTTTCACAACGACGACGAATCTGGCTTCGGGCCTCGCCTTTGTCCACCCAAGCGGCCGGGTCGCCGAAACCAACTTCCGGACGCACCAGTCCGGAAACGTACCGCTTGCCTTCTGGATTCACCCCGGCAGCCAGGGCCGCCGCACGGGCAATCCGGCGAGAATTCTCATCCCTCCCAAACCCATCATCGGACCCTTTGTAGATTGCGTCCCCGTGGATTGCAGGCATCCCGAACGATCCTCGTTTGGCCCGTAGTGCTACTTTTGCCTGGCGGAACGCCTCTGCCTCCACCGGGTCCGTCATGTCGTAGTGTTTGCCGTTCAGGGTCGCGCCGACGATCATTGGTACATCGCTCCTTGTTCATCGGAAACGGGTTGTCCTTGCTGGTCGGCCGGCGGCTGTTGCCCCGGAGGTCCCTCTTGTCCCGGCGGACCACCTTGCTGTTGCTGCAACGCGGCGGCTTGCATCATCTCAAGTTGCCGGTCGGGAAACTGGTATCGGTCGGGGTTGACTTCATTCCCCACTGCCAGGTCCGCCATAAGAGCGTTCAGTTGGGTAGCGTCGCCCGTGGTCTGGTAGTACGGCATGAAGATTGGCAGGGCGATCTTGGCAAACTCCAGGGTGTCGTTGCGGAGTTTCTCCCGGTTCTTGCGTCGTCCGCTGCCCGCCTCGATGGTGTAGGTGTAGTCGGCAGAAGCGAGATACGGCTTATCCGTCTCCAGCAACGCCTTCCATTTCTCAGTCAAGGGGGCGAGAATCGGCTGCAATTCCCCATTGGGATCGGTAGGACCGACAATCGTTTCCCCAAAGATCGGAGCGATGCTCTTCTCCCGAACGATGAGACGAAACGCCGCTCCGTTTTTGGCCGCCGTAGCCGAGTGGAAAGACTCGACCTGATCGGCCAAATCCTGCGGCCGGATCATGGCGTTCGACTGCCGGATGTTCGACGCTGCGGCCGACCGATCCTGCGTCTGCGGACTGCCGCCGGTCAGAATCTCCAGCATCCCGGTCGATTCCTCTAGTTTCCGGTCGGCACCGGACAGAATCTCGAAAATCTCCTTCTTGACTTCGGGAAGTTGGAGAACGTGGACCATCTTCGGAATGTCGATGCCCGGTGCCCCATCGTGTTCCAAGACTTCCAGGTCGTATCCCTCCAAGATGCCTTCTTTGACGACAAGGCCAAGTGCCTTGGCGATGATGATGATCTGCCGAGCGGAAATCTTGATGTGCCCCATCAGCCAACCCCAGCCGAAGTCGATGAAGCGAATCAGAGGCAAGGCATCTTCAAGGGGCGGTTTCGGATACAGACCTTCGGGATAAGGGTCGAGCAGAGCGAACGGCCACGGATCGGAGTAATCGCCCCAGATTTCGATGGGCCAGTGTAGGGTATCCTTGATCTTCTCTCGGTCCATGACGGCCAGCATGTCGGTCGTCAAGTTGAGTGGGTAGTCTAGGTCTTCGGAAATCTCCAGGAAGATGTAGTCGCCGGCATCGTCAAACAGAACGGCAGTCTCTTCTAGTTCGGGGTCTTGTGTATCGAGCCGATGCCCGATGCCCATCCGACTGTAGACTTCGTAATAGACCATCGTATCCGTGACGGCCTTTTCAGTCGGGTTGTGTCCGGACGGCGTACTCTTGACGGCCTTTAGGAGTTCCTCGACATCCAACCCCCGCTCTTCCGCGACTTTCCAAACCGGCCGCTCTCTGCGACGAATCGCGTAATCGGCATTTCTCGGCATGTCGGCCGCCGGATCAAACCACAAGTCTTTGTCCGGAACATAGAAGGCTCCGGGCAACGGACCATCCGGCGTTTCGATGATTTCCTGCCAGAGGATACCGCGTCCCGAGAGCAGCATGTCCTTGCAGGCCATGCGGCTTTCGTGATGGAAGTTGAACACGGATTCGCGGGCCGTGTAACCTACGGCGTGACTCAGCAATGCCGCTCCCACCTGCAAATCCGCTTCCTGCTGCTGTCGGATGATCTCTGTGCCAGGCGGATACACGGAAGCCACCAGTTCTTGCGACAAAGCCGGGAGGTCGGGTGTGACAAGCCGGTTGGGAGTCTTGGCCGCAATCCAGGGAAGCATTACCCGAACAAATTCACCCACCTTGCCGATGGCGACCGCATGGTGTGGGGCTTTGCCCGACATGAACGGCTGATCATGGGGATCGTTGTAATAGCCGTCAGTCGAAAACATGCGGGGCGTTCGGTAGTACCGGCGAATCTTGGCGACGGTGGTATCCCACTCGCTGCGGGCGTCCTGTGCCGCCTTGATCTGCCGTTGCCACAGTTTGGCAATGCTTCTAAGAAGTGCTTCCATCCTTCGCTCGTTTCTTCAAGACGGCAACTTCAACGGACAACTGCTTGACGAGATCTTCGAGTTCCCGGAGTCTCGCCATTCTCGGAGATTCATTCGACAGTTGTTTCAGAAGATCCTCGACTTCGCGGAGTCGCTTCATTCGCGGAGCTTCGTCCCACACCAGGCCACCGGCATCGACAATCAGGTCTGGTCGAGACTTGAGAATTGGGTCCTTGCGGTATCGCACTCCCGAATACTGAGTACCATTGTGTGTCAGTTTCAGGGAGTATGGCGTGACGAAATCCGCCACGGCCAAACTGCTGCCTTCATGGTTCAGCCCGCGATAGACCAAAACGTCGTCGCCCGGTTCGACGGGAGGGGTATTCACGGGAGCGGTCGGGGTGAGTTCCGGAGGGCACGGATCAGGCATCGTCTACTCTCCATAAGCAAGGACCATGGTGCCGCTGTGTTGTTTCTTGCGGCGTTTGCGTTGTAATGCGTCCCACGCCGTATCCGACGGCAGAAGACGAGTGGCTCCATTCAGCGGCTCGGGAGGCCAGTAGTACGGTGTGCCGGCGGCGAGATACTCGGCACATTGGCACATGTCCTTAATGATCTTTCGCTTGGCATCGGCCGACTCGCGAGATTCATTGTGAACATTGCGAATCTGGCGTTCCAGTTTGGGAATGCGACCCCGGGCGATCTTCAGCAACGGAGTGCCCGCAAAAGGTCCGTCTTCGCGCACCCGCATCCAACTCCGCAACGCCTCTTCCCGAGCTTCGATCTTGTCGCATCCAGGAACGAATCCATTGGCATTACCACGGCGGCGAATCTCAACGCCAGCCTCCATCAGGGCTTGCCAGTGATAGTACCCAAGGGGCGGATCATCCAAAGGTTGCGTTTGACGGCCCATGCGATTGTCAATAAACCCACACTCAAACTTAGTATTCCCTTGATGGTCCTTGATATAGCGACCCAGAGCAGCCGCGTCGGGTTGCTTCAAGTCCATCCCGTCGTAAATCCAACGATGTTTTTCTTCTGGATCAACAGCAAGGAAAAGAACTCCGCAGTGTCCCCGCCCAGGGTCGATAACAAAGTACCGCGTCCATTCCTCGGGAATGTCAAAGGGCTCGTAGCCGTTTGCCTCTTCCCCACCGTCCATTCGGAACTGTGGGTAGATTCGCATACCGGCGATGGCGTAGATGCCGTGGATACGTGTGTCTCGTTCCTCTTCGCTCAACAGGTCCTCGAAGGCGGCCTTGCGGTCGGCTCGAATGACCACGTTGTCTCGAAGGAAGAGCTGGAACGCCTCCACCTCGGGATCGCCCTTGTCGGCTCGTTCCCGCATTTCCTGGAGGAGATGGTGGCAATTCTGGGGAGTAGCCGACCAGACGCCCCGGGGTGTGATGCCGCCGGGATCGAGCATCATTCCGCGGATCGCTTCGTTGAACCAATCGTCGCTCTCGATCTGCTCGTCGATATGGACGCCGTTGTAGGTCGGCCCCTGGTCGGGCAGGGCCTCCGAAGACCGCCACATCAATTTCCATCCCGTGGACGGAATGGTGGTCTGGGCTGGAATGTTTTCGGACCTCTTCTCAAAGGCGGTATGAGCAACCCGTCGCGTTTTGCCGCCCCACATCTGGTCCGGGAGAAACGGTGGAGCAGGCTGCCATTTTTCGCGGTAGGCTTCGTCGTATGGGTCCAGCTTCGATGGATTGTTTGCATCGGGACGAATCGACCGGACCTTGCCTGTGATTTCGTCGGGGATGATGTAGAACGCACCGGGTTGGCAAAGGATGCGGTAGAGAGGATCAGAGAGGTGCCTGCCCTTCTGGCCGAGAATCAAAAAGCTGCCGTTGCGCGCGGGGTACTTGTCGGGAAGGAGCCCCAAGACGGCCATTGCGACTTCCGCGCAGGCGGCCGTGGTCTTGCCGCTCTTGTTGGAACCGTCGATGATCCGCCAAGTCTTGTAGGACTGGTGAAACGGCACAGCGGCAGGAAAGGGCGTGTAGAGAGCCACGGCCTCCAGACGACGCCGGGCGATTTCCTCCAGCATCGGCATGATCCGATTCAACCGCCCCGCCTTGGCAGCCGCTTCGGCGTGCTGATTGAGGATATCGTTGAAGATGTCAGTCCTGACTCTCACGCAGCAACTCCCTGGCTTCCTCTTTCAGTTCGTCAAGGGGAATCTCGTCCATCTCTTGCGGCGGGTCGGCTTTGTTTTTTGCCTCCAAGAGGACTACCACACGGTCGATGAAAGCGCGACGGGTATTTCCGCCCGTGGGGGCATGTCCGTATTCTGAAAAGGCTTGTCTCGCCAATCCTCGGGGTCCGCCAAAGGCTTTGAGAATCTCTTCCAGAAAGACGTCGATCGCCTCGCCGGCCGGGCAGTCTGCATCCGCTAAGGGAGGTCCCGGTAGACTAGGAGAACCATCCGAATCTCCGTTGCCACGATCACTACTTGCTTCCGGGGTCCGGTCTTCGCCGTCTCCCACGTTTCCGTTGCTAAGAAACCGCACAGGTCAACCTCTCTTCCGTCACACCCTCTGGCTGTCTCAGCGACTTTGGCGGTTGCTCGCCAAACCAAGGTCTCGGGACCGACTTTGATCGTACCTTTTGCCACTTCCTCCGACGCTTGACCCGAAGTGGCGGGCTTAGATAACGACGCTTCGCAGTGTAGAGTGCCTCGGCACGCCACGGTTGCCTTGCCGTCAACCATCCTTTTCCCTCACAGAACTTGCACGGAACATCGTCGGCCAAGGTACAACGGCACACCGCGAACGGAAGGGTATTGGCAACCATCTTGCGGATGCACTCGACATGACTCTCGATTCCGTAAATTGGAAGGCCGGCAGCCCCAACGCTCTTCTCCTTAATCAGGGCCAATTCCCGGACCAACGCCTGTATCCGTTCCAAGACAGACAACACTTTGGTCCGTGTCGAAAAGGCATCCTGCGTCCGCGGTGGCACAAGATTCCCCAAGCAATCCTTCTTGGCGGGGAGATTGTTCTGGGGGGCCAATAATCTCAAATTGCTGATGTTTGGCCCAAAGATCGAAATTGCAGTAGATCCTGATTCCGGCCTGGCGGCTTCGGGTGCAAAACCAGCCGTCTTGGGTATGTCCGGTGTCGGTCTTCTCTGGGCTTCTGTAGGTATCATCGAAGTACGCCAGAACCTCGCCGTGCTCTCCTTTCTGCTGGTCGAGTCGGTCGAAGACCGCCATGTCCACCAGCATCAAGCCGCTGCCTATCGACTCGACTTCCCAGACGCCGTGCAGGGTGGCGGCGTAAGCATTGTCCAATCGTTTGGGCATCGCCTCGCCACTCTCGACGAAGACTTGGACGGGATACGTCGGGCCTGCACCACGATAGGGGGCAGCCACGATGCTGCCGGGATGCAGTTGCGAGAACTTCCACGCCCACTCCCACCACTGAGGATGAGCGTCGATGTCCGGATCGAGAAACAGGATATGAGTCGCCCCGATTTCTCTTGCCCGCTCGACTGCCCGATTGTGGATCATCAAAATCCGCGAGGTGCTGATATTCAAATCGCGGATCGCCACAGTCGGCTCGTGACGGCCCATGTACCAGCCGAGTTGCAGCATGAAAGGACCGATGCGTGGACATTCCAGGTGCCATCCCGTGGGCCTGCAAATCAGAAGATCGAGTTTTCGGTCTGCCATAATGCGAAGGGTGCGGGCCGTCTTGCTACTGACGGCCCGCATCATGGATCAAGGTCAGGCTCCTTCACCCCCGACCAGAGTGTCAACGTGGACCACAACGTCCGTAGACGTAGCGGTGCAAGCCGCGTCGATGCGGCCCAGAACAAAGTTGCCGGCCCCGGGGGCAGCCCCTTCGACGTAGCCGCTGCCGTCTACCGTGACCTGGGCATGGGCACCCAGACTGACCGAAGTGGCTTCGGTCTTGACGTAGCACGGTCCCTTGACCACGACATAAAAAATGCAGTGATCCTCCAGACTGTCCCCGTCATAGGCGTCGTCGATAGGCAGAGAGACCCATCCTGCGGTGTCGCAGAAACCCGACACCTTACGCATGAAGTCGAGCGCCGTGGTGTCAAACTCGACGCATCGATGTGCCGCAGTGATCGCAGCACCGGAATCGTTCTTCACGGCCATGACCCACACGTCTTGGCCCGTGCCGTGAATCGTGTCGGTGGCCCTGAAGACCTTGCCGAGCAGTTGGTCGTTGGAAAGCGCACCAAGCAAGTTGGTGTTCCCTTCCTCAAGGGTTTCGCCCCGCGGGAAAGGGAGAAGTCGTTCGTAAGCGCTCATCGGGATTCCTCCGTTTCAATGGGCGAAATTAAGACGTGACCTTGACGCACCAGGCTGGCGTCTCAACCTTTAAGTTGAGCCAAGCATCCTGGCTGTAAGCCGTCGATTGGACTGTGAAATCATCATCGGTCTGCTTCTCGACGATCTGCCCCTGCCAGCTCATAAGGCTGAATGCAGACCACGGGAACATGAAGGCGGTGTTCAAAGGCATTCCGTATCCTGTGATCAGATCGACTCCTTCAAAGCTGGTGCTTTCATAGCCCAAGCGGGTCATTAAGGACGAACCGGCGTCCCGTTTGACCACGACTTGTTCGTGAGGTTCCAGCGAATCGAGAATCTGCCGGTACATCTCGTTGTCGCACATAATCACGTCCGGCCGTTTGTTGTGGAGTGCCCGCAATCGGGTCATCCCAAACCGGAAGGCCATGTGCCATTGAGCGGCCAGAGTATGCGCTGCGGTAACACCGTCGTGCGCAACACCGTCGAATACCGCTGCCTCGTAATCAACGACCATTGGTGTCCAAAATGCGTAAGCTTCGTCTCCGACCCCAATGGGCCAAGCCTTGCTGGTTCCGGGGGTCCAAGTGCTGGACGCATAGTTGCCGGGAGTGGAGACGATGCCAGCGTAGGTCCCGTTGGGACTCCAGCACGGCGAATTGGTAATCACCGAGCCAGTCGTGCCGAAGATCGACGGGAGACCGTGAACCCGTTCCGAGTAATCGCTGCTGGAACTTCCCCCGTCGTTATTGAGAAGGTCCTTGGCGATGGTCTGAATCAGGGCTCGGGTCATGGACGGCACAAGACGATCCGCCAGTTTGACAATGGCTGGACCGCCCGTGTTGAAGAGCATCTCGTCTTTCGAGATGGCTTCAACAGTCCGGTAGGACCGGCAGGGAAGTTCGGCCATTTTGTACTGGTTGGTCCGGGTCGGGTTGACTGCCTTCATCCCGTAGTTGGTCTCGACCGGCGGAAGCCGGAAGTGGACGGGCCAGGAGACGGCCTTGCCGTCCTGCCCGCCGCGGTAGTTGAAGACGAACCGCTTGCTTTCCGCCAACCCATTGAGGATTGGATAGTCGCGGATGCACGGTTCGGTAATCGTTTTGATGTACGAATTCAGTGTGACGACATCAACACGATTGGTCGGCAAAATATGGGAAGCCATAGTTGACCTCAAAAACTGATTGAACTAGCGAAGGGGTCAACAAGAGGGGATCGGAGGCCGTGTGCGGAGGAGAGTCAGGGATCGGGGCCGGGCTCGCCTTACGGCGAGGTGTCCGGCCCCACGTCCCCAAACACACCAACCGCCCCTCCGCAGACCGGCCAGTGTGTGTTTCCGTTATGGTTTGATCGTTCCCCAGTCGATGTTGTTGTCTTCCGCATACTGGATAGCCGCTCCCATGCTTCCGGCTTTCGCAATCAAAGCACTGCGGGTCACTTCCTTTGCCGGAGGCGATGCGTTGCGGGTATGTCGGGCAGCGGGTTTTCCGGGCGGGGGTGGAGGGGCTTTCTGTTTGGCTTGCAGTCGATCCATTGCGAGAGGCAGGGCCTTACTCAGCGGCAAGGGCCGCCCGGTTGCGGCTTCGACATCGGCCATAATTTGGTCGGCTAGTTGGGCAAGTTGCTGACCCTGAACCGACAGCCCCTTCGGATTTTTGGGATCTTTGAGCCAGGGATTTTCCGCCCGAAAGTCCTGCAATGCAGCACTCTCGGCGGCCTGGCTCTTGAGGTAACTGTCGTATTGGGTGAGTTCCTCGCGGACTTGTTTCCGCATATCGTCCATAACGTCCTTGAGGAACGCCTTGGGATCGGCCTTCAGTTCCGAAACCGTCAGCAGCAGATCCTTGACGATCTGCCCGTACTTCTGGACGGCTTCTCGAGGTGCGTCCTTGCGGGCGTTCCCGTGGTCGTCGAAGATTTTCGCGGCAAGCATTTGAAGTTCGCCGGCCCCGCCGCCCTTGGCAGTCGGCTCACTCGGCTTGTCGTTCTTCTTGGCGAGGTAGTCTTGAATCTCCGCTTCCGTCACGCCGGCAGTGCGAAGGGCCTTGCCGAGCTGGGCGTTTTCGTCGCGTTGCCCGACGAGTTTGGCCTTCTCTGCCAGACCGTCGAAAAATGCCGCGTCGTTTTCGTACTGATCGAACGGATCGGGAGCGGCGGGGTATCGCTCCTTCCACCACTTCATGTAGGCTTGCGGGTCATCCTCCGGTTCCGGCTCAGGCTCAGGTTCCGGCGTCGGCTCTGGAGTAGGTTCCGGTTCCGGCTCAGGCTCAGGTTCCGGCGTCGGCTCTGGAGTAGGTTCCGGTTCCGGAGCGGAGCCTGGCAGAAGGTCGGCAATGCTGTTAGCGGGGGCGGAGTCTGAGACACCCGAGGAGACCATTGCAGGCATAACGCAGTCCTAGCGATACCAGGATGCGGCCGGCACCCCTACGGGCGGAGAGGAGAAGGAGGAGGGGAGTGTTTTGGAGTCCTGAGTTGTTCCCGTTGTGTGACCGGTCGTTCGAGGCGCTCGAGGGCTCGCAACGGGCTCAGGACATTTGTTTCATCACACGGCGTCTAGGTGCCACCTCTCTACAAGGCGTGCCCTGTTTCTTGCCCAGCCGGCATCGCGGTTGCGAACCGTCTGGGTATGGAGGTGGTGGACAGGGAGGTTATCCACCACCTCCATA
>Ga0315274_10014025_pt1 | contig 11383 bp, 8 predicted proteins | sample YL17G02_20_MG_FD_203700 | JGI IMG/M metagenome (GOLD analysis project Ga0315274, IMG submission 203700) | Sediment microbial communities from Yellowstone Lake, YNP, Wyoming, USA - YL17G02_20 | ecosystem: Environmental > Aquatic > Freshwater > Lake > Sediment | place: USA: Wyoming | collected...
TGCCAGTTTGAAGCCCTTGCCTGCTTCGCCGAGGACTTGCTCGGGGTGGATTCTGACATTGTCAAAGCGTACTGAGGTGGTCGAGCTAGAACGCAGGCCCATTTTGTCTTCGTGCGGGCTAGTGCTCACTCCCGGCATGTCGCGCGTGACGATGAAGGCTGTCATTTGGCCGTGGTCGCCTTCGGTACGGGCAAACACGGTGAAGAAATCAGCGATGCCGCCATTGGTGATCCAGATTTTCTCGCCGGTGAGTAGCCAGTCGGCACCGTCTCTAACTGCACGCGTCTTCAGCGCTGCGGCGTCAGAACCAGCGCCTGCTTCGGTTAAACAGAAGGCGGCGATCATCTCACCGGTGGCGAGTCGGGGGAAATAGCGCGCCTTCTGCGCTTCGGTGCCAAACAGCAGCAGTCCACGCATCCCAATGGAGCTGTGCGCTCCGGCAGTGATCGTCAGCGAGGAGTCATAAGTGACCAGCTCTTGAAGTGTGCGCGAGTAGGCGGTCGAGGAGAAGCCGAGGCCACCGTGGGCTTCGGGGATGACCAGGCTAAACAGGCCCATCTCACGCATCTCTTGCAGAAAGGAGGCGGGGAGTTCACCGCTGACGTCCCAGGCGCGGAAGTCGGCGTCACGCCCTTTGAGCCAGGTGCCAAAGGCATCGCGTAGCTGGTGCAGCGTCGCCTTTTCCTCCGCCTTCATCTGGGGGAAGGGGAAGATCTGATCTTCGTCGATACGGCCGAAGCATAGGGAACGCATAAAACTCGAATCACTTTTGTCGCTGCTCATGAATACGGCCTCGTCGCTTGAGTGCTGGCGAAATGCCTGCCTTTTTATTCTCCATTATTTACCCTTAAAGGTTAAGTCGATGAGCTTCCGGCTGATTTGGGGAGAGTGGATTAGTAGCCTAGTATATTTAGTGATTTATGTTACTTGTCGCCGCGAATTCGTTGCGCCGCCCGTAAGCGTAAATTCGCCTTAGCCCCCCCGGTTCAATAGGCGCCACCCGTCTGATGATTCAATATTTCCTGGCATCTGCCGACACAGATTGACTACCTGTCAGCATAGGTAAACATGACTAAACGGATCATCATTATTGACGACGACGCCGTAGCCCGTGAGGCGACGCGTCAGACTTTGCTTCAAGCTGGCTACGATGTCAGCACCTTCGGTGCGATGTCCGCTGGTTTGCAGGCAATCGCGCAACACCCGCCAGATGGCGTGATCTTCGATATGATGATGCCGGGCATCGACGGCCTTGAAGCCTGTCGGCGCCTGCGCCAGAATCCTGACCTGGCGCTTATGAAGATCATCATCCTATCCAGCAGGTGCTTTGCACAAGAGCGCGAGCTTGCATTAACGTTAGGTGCGAATGCTTACCTGGTGAAGCCTATAGAGCCCCTTGAATTGACGCGGCGGGTTGACGAAACCATGTGCGGAGTCCTTAAACTGGCGTATTGGGGGGTACGCGGGACCCTGCCGGTAGCGGGGCGGCGCAGTCTGCGCTTTGGCGGCAATACCTCCTGCGTTGCGTTGACCCTCCCGGACGGTCGCCTAGTGATCTTTGACGCCGGATCAGGCATCTACGAATTGTCGCGTAGCCTTGGAGCGAGCAATACGCAGCGCTTGGATGCCATGTTGCTGGTGTCGCATCCACATTGGGATCACGTTAACGCTTTGCCCTTTTTCCAGCCACTGTATCAGGCTGGGAACTGCATTGAAATGTTTGTGCCGGAGGGTAGCGACCAGGGCGCAGAGGCAGCCCTGCTTGCGCAGATGGGTGGTGTTCACTTCCCGATTACCAGTCGGGAGTTTGCTGCACAGGTGCGGGTCCGCGCCATCAGTGCTGGCAGCTTCGAGCGTCGTGGCCTTAAGGTCACCTCGCTGGCATTGTCGCATCCGGGTCTATGCTTAGGCTACCGCGTGGATTTCGGTGGTGCTTCAGTTTGCTATGTGACTGATAACGAGCTGTTCAAGCGTGCGGGCAACCGTGCCGCCGAAGTGTATATGGATCGCCTCGCTGAGTTTGTCTACGGCGCTAATATCCTGATCACCGACACTACCTACAGCGATGAGCAATATTCCCGCCATGTCGGCTGGGGGCATTCGGGAGTGAGCGAGGTGGTCGAGCTAGCCGTTCGCGGCGAGGTTGATGCATTGCATCTATTTCATCACGATCCCAGCCAATCCGACGATGATATTGCAGCCAAGCAGGATCAGGCCTGCATACTGATCAAAGGCCGTGGGGCGAAGGTCCAATGCTTGGCTCCTTGTGAAGGCGACTCTTTTGAGGTTAAGCCTAACGCATTGCCTAAATTCGGGAAGATCGCCAGTTAGTGTCTGGCGCTTTTAGCGCCAGCGACTAGCTAAATTTTATTCATAGTGTTGATGCCGGCTGCTGACCTAAAGGCCGCGCTGGGCGAGGTCTAAGATCATATCAGAGTAGAACTTCTGATAGCTGAAATTATAGGACTGGTGGCCATATAATTGCCCGATGACATCCAGATGATGCGCGCGAAACGAGCCATTATACTTGCCGTGACGCGCACTGCGCACCGAGACGATACCGTCGCTTTCGCCCTCGGATTTAGCTAGGAAATCATGGGTTAGGTGCAGCGCCGATGATAACCAATCTGGATTTACTAGGTCGTTAAAAGGTACGCTGCCGCTCCAAGACTGATAAAAAACTCGGTCATCGTCTGGATTTTCAGGATTAAAGTGGTCGTTCATATAGGCGGAGGACAGGTTATACATGGATGCTTTGAGATCGATGGCGCCTAAATACTTGTATTTGGGATCGCTAGGGTCGATGTTGTCGTTGAGACCCAGCATGGAGGTCATGGCGGCAATGAAGGGATGGTGGCCACCAATCTTTGAATAGATGGCATCGGCCAGGTGCGTGCCTTGGTGCGGCGTGGAGATAGTGCTGATCGAGGCGACCCGATCGCCATAGCCCAACGTCGACACAAGGTAGCGTGCGTCCATGCCGCCCATCGAGTGGCCGATGATATTGACCTTAGCAGCGCCGGTTTCGCGCAGGATGTCATCGATCTGACCGGCTAACTCACGGGCGCGTATGGCGACGCTGTTGATAGCAGCAACGTGCGGAGTATAAACGCGGTAGCCCTCGGCGCGCAGCTTTTTCGGCACGCCGTAGAAATAATCCATAAACAGAAATTTATTAAAACCTAGAAAGCCGTGCTGGAGGACGACTGGATACTTAGTCCCTTTAGTCTCAGCGCGCTTACTGCCCCAACTCAACTGACTGGCATCGCCAGGACCGCAGCTACAGAGGCCAATCCAGATCGGTAAGATGAAGCAGCTCAAAAACTTGACCACAGCACACCCATCGCGGTTTAAGAAGTCTAGGCAATTGCTTTCTTGCCGCGATTACAACGTAATATAAATTGATTGTAAAGGAAAATCTGCCGATGACCTGGGCGCTAGTCGCGGCCTTTTTTGTCGGAGCTGGCTGCAGCTGCCGAGTATGTCCGTAGGCGGGCCCAAAGTCGCGGCCCTTCTGCCTAACCACCGAATATTACGTAAGTCCATCGGTCTTGTGGCGGCAGATGGCGGCGAAGGCTGCGACCACTGCAGCATTTTCCTGTTCGTCGCCGAGCGTCAGACGCAGGCAACCAGCTAGTCCGGGGCCGCCCGAGACATTGCGCACGAGGATGCCGGCCTTGATCAAGGCGGCGTAGGCGGCCTCTGCGGCCGCTGTGGTCGGCCAGCGCAGCAGCAGGAAGTTTGCCGCCGAATTCTTCACCCGCATGCCTAGGACGGCCTGCATTGCCGAAAGCTGCTCGTACATGAGCTGGCGTTGGCTCACGGCGTTGTGCTGAATTTGCCGCAGGTGGGCTTGGGTGTCGCTATCATTGAGCAGCACCTCGGCGCAGGCGATGGCAAAGTGGTTGAGCAGGTATGGCACCCGCACCTTGCGTAGCAGCTGAAGATAATGATCATGGCCGAGGATGTAGCCGATACGGACCCCGGCGCTGCCCATGGTTTTGGAGAAGGTTCTCAGCAGCAGCAGGTTAGAGTGAGCACCCAGCAAACTGGTGTAGGGCTCATCGGCATACTCAAAGTAGGCTTCGTCGGCGACAAACAAGGTGTCCGGATGTCGGGTTAACAAGTCTTCGAGCATGGCCTTGGGCAGCGTGTTGCCGACCGGGTTGTTGGGCGAGGCGAACAACAACATGGAGCCGCTGCGCAGCGGCGGCAGCTTGCTTAAGTCGTACTCCAAGTCCTCGTTTAGCTCCCAGGGAGTATAGGCAATGCCTTCGTATTGGCACTGTGATTCATAGAGCGGGAAGGACGGGCGAGCGATGACGACCTGGCCGGCATTTTGCTTGCCGTAGCCCTTACCAAAAACGCTGAGTAGCAGCGCGATTAAATAATTGGAGCCAGGTCCAAGCAGTACCGTGCCAGGTGCTACGCCGGCATGGCAGGCAATCTGATCGGCGATATCGTCGCTAAATGGTGCCGGGTAGCGGTTCCATGGCCGTTCTAGCAGCTTCGCCACAACTTTGGCTTTTATAGCTGGCGGCAGGTCCCAGGGGCTTTCATTCTGATCAAGCTTGATACTCACCTTGGGGGTATCGATCTGGTAGGAGCGAGCTGTCATCAGCGAGGGCGTGACATAGCTGCTCAACCAGGCTTGGGGTGGCATTTTAGGGACGATCAGAGCAGGCTTGATTGTGCTCATTGGGCTATGGCCTTTTAGGGAAGGATGCGGTGTCGCCGCAGTGGATGCGACGCAGTCGGTCATAGATGACGACAGAGACGGCGTTGGACAGGTTTTGGCTGCGCACGCCGGGGTGAAACATCGGGATCTGATAAAAGTGCTCGCCGTGGGTCGCCACTAAAGAGTCTGGGAGACCACTGGTCTCTTGGCCGAAGACAAACAGTGAGGCACTTTCGGGGATGGCCCAGTAAGGCTTTTCTGCCTTCTTTGACAGGAATGCGCAGCGTCCTGGAAATTGGCTTAGCAAATCCTCGATGTGGTCGTGGATCTCCAGGTCGAGGAAGGGCCAGTAGTCTAGCCCTGCTCGCCGCAGATTGCGGTCGGCAGCGGAAAATCCAAACGGCCGGACTAAATGCAAGCGGCAGCCACCGCCAGCGGCAAGGCGCGCGATGCTGCCGGTGTTTTGCGGGATTTCAGGCTGAAACAGGCCGATGTGCGGGTGGCCTTTGATCACGGTGTGCAATCATTGCTGCGCTGTTGCTCGGACGCTTGATTGATCAGCATCCAGCGCTGGTAGGAGTGCCTGAGGCTCAGAGTGGACACGACATTGACGCAGAAATGAGCGATGAGGCAAGGCCAAAGGCTGCCGGTGGCTTGGTACATCCAACCAATCAATAGGCCCGCTAGCACTGCCCACAAACTCCACGCGGAAACCACCCCGTCCTTCCCCATATGCAGCAGGCCAAACAACACGCTGGTTAGACCTAAGCCCAGAAACGGCTGGATAGCGCCGCGAAACAGCAGCTCTTCGCCAAACACGGTCAATACCGCGAGGCTCAGGCCCACCGGGATCGAACACGGCCCGAGTAGGTGCATAACCTGGGCTTTAAGGCTGCGATACGAGGCAAACCAATCCTCGAAAAAGTAGCTAAGGATCAGTAGTACGCCAGCGCCGAGGCCGCCGATGACCACTAGTTTCATGGCGGCCTGGGGGAGTGCCGGGATGCTTAGGGCTGTGGTTAAAGTTTTATGGCCGAAGGCGATCACGGCTAACCCGATGCCACCCATGCAGCCATAAATCAGCAGGGACTTGTATAGTAGCTGCAGCGGCGGGAGCATGTCTTGCTTAGTAGGCTGTCCGGGTCGAAGCTGGGTCATCGTTTGGCCTCGTACACGTGGTACGTTTAGGTCGTCTGTCGGATTACCTTGTCAGACACTAGGTAGCAGACTGGTGGCCCCTTTGTCCACCCTCCATTGTGCGCTTTAACCTAGCGAAAATTAAGATGATCTGACTATGGTGCTGGTGCAAATGATCGCGTTTGTGGATGGCCCCTAAGGGCCAATGATGACTAAGCCGTTAGCTTTGAGCCCGGCTAGTGGGCTTAAATCCGTCACCTTGGTGCCAGCTAAATTCAGAGTCTTTAGGCGTTCGAGTCCACTGAGTGGCCCGCCGTCGACAAGCTGGGTATTGCCGCTGAGGTCTAAAACGGTGAGCTGCTGCAGTCCCGCCAACGGCGTGACATCGCTGATTTGTCGGTCATTCAAGGTCAATTGCGTCAGTGAGAGCAGTCGTTGATTCGCCGTCGCGCAGTCGCTGCTTTGGGTTTTGTAGAAAATGGACTTGATGGTAGCGAGCGCTCCTGCGCTTATCGTCTGCTCCTGGCACAGCCGAAAAAAGGCCGTGTCTTGGTTATTCCCTAATTGCCGGCGGGTACCAAGGATGCGCAGACCTTGTTGTTCAAGCGCGGCCAAAGGCGCGGTGGAGGTCACTTGGTTGCCGTCGATTTCCAGTAGTTTCAGCCCGGTCAACGCGCGCAGTGGCGAGAGGTCGCTGAGGCGGTTGCCCTTAAGAGATAGGCTGCTTAGGTTATGTAGCAGCGCCAGTGGCGTCAGGTCTCGCAGCATGAGGCCATCGAGATTTAGCTGTGGATTGGCCTTCAGTCTTTGCGCGGCATTCGTGCAGCTGGTGGTGGCCAAGCTCAGCATGATGGCTTGAATCGTCTCTTGCTGCGTTGCACTGGCGTACTCGCTCTGGCAGAGCTGGAGAAAGTCGTCAGCCCGACGCGGCGCCTTGACCTTCTCGTCGTACCATAAGGCACAGTCCGCCGTCGGTCCCTGCAGGTGTCCAGCTGCGGCCTGCTGCACCCAGCACCAGCCATCGGCCGCTAAGCTGATCAGCCCGCCATCGCCACAACCTAAATGTATGCCGCGGGACACCGTGCCGAGCAGTTGCCAAGCGCCTTCGTCGCCTTTGACCAAGGCTGGTCCGCCGCTATCGCCACCACAGGCGTCCTTGCCGCCGCCTCCGACTTGGGCTTCAGCCGAGTTAAAGCTATGGATCACCGCATCGACTTGAAATTTGCGGCCGCTGCCCCGGTCATCCCGCTCACCATAACCAACGAGGGTCGTCGAGCCAGCACGCAGCGCGTGTAATGACTGTGCTAAGCTGACCAGAACCGGCAGTGGCGGTATCCCGGTGATAGGAGCGCTGAGAAATACTAGGCCATAGTCGGCGTAGCCGATCGGGTGGAGGCGCAACAGCGGATGCACAGCCACCGCCTGAACCGAGGCGCCGGCGCTAAGCTCACCCCCTTCGGCGCCATCACCAAAATAGACGCGCAGTTGCTCCTTGAGTTGCTCGCCAAGTGTGGTGGCATCAAAGCCTGGGCCCTTTAGGCAGTGCCCTGCAGTCAAAATCACATCGGCGGCGATCAGCACACCCGAGCAGCTGAGCCTAGCGCCGCCGCCTGGTAACTGGAGCGTTAAGGCCACCACTGCGGGTAGATCGCCGGGGGCAACAGGTGTACCGCCGTAGATTTTTGGCGTTGACGGATGGCTGTGTTGCAAACAAGAGCTTATGAGCCAGCAACTGGTCAATACCAGCGGGGCGGCCCAGCGCCATCTGGGTTTAACTAGGTTGTATTTAGGCTTTCGTCTCATGTCGTCACACTATCAGGCTGCACCGACTTAGTCATCTGCTGCTGATTCGGGCGGCAGCCGGCCTTGATTTGGGCTTCCTCAAGCAATCTGAATTTGTCGTGCTTTCCGTTTAAAAACAGCATAAAGTACCGAAAGATATCGGCCTAGACAGGCGCAAGCCAATGCCAAAGTGGGAGAGATATGTGTGTTAAAACCAGTCTATGGGTGGTGGTCTCAATGTTAGCCTCCGGGTTGGCTCAGGCCAAGGATTTTAGCCAGTACCAGAAGCCGAGTGCCGCGCAGCTGCGCCAACAACTGAGCCCGGTGCAGTTTTCGGTCACCCAGGAGGCCGGTACCGAACCCCCTTTTAAAAATGAACATTGGGACCAACATGCAGCAGGGATTTACGTCGATGTCGTTTCCGGCGAGCCACTGTTTAGTTCCATAGATAAATTTGATTCAGGCACGGGCTGGCCCAGCTTTAGTAAACCGTTAAGCGATGGCAACATCGTCCGGCGTAAGGATCGTCACCTGTTCACCACGCGTACCGAGGTGCGCTCCAAATATGCGGATTCACATCTGGGGCACGTTTTTGACGATGGTCCTAAGCCAACAGGTCAGCGCTACTGTATGAATTCGGCGGCGCTGCGTTTTATTCCGGCAGCGCAGCTGGGAGCTGCTGGCTATCCGGAGTATCAAGCGCTATTTGCCGCCGCCAATCCTGAAGTGACTCCGGGGTCCTCGCCGCCGGACCTGCAGCAGGGTGCTCTGGCCACGGCGGTATTTGCCGGAGGTTGTTTTTGGTGCATGGAAAGGCCATTTGATCAACTTAAAGGTGTCACCTTGGTGCTGCCTGGTTACACTGGTGGCAGCAAAGATAAGCCCACCTATGAGCAAGTCTCAGCCGGTGGTACGGGGCATACCGAAGCGGTGCAGGTGACTTACGATCCCCAGCAGATCAGCTTTGAAAAGCTGCTGGAAGTGTTCTGGCGCCAAATCGATCCAACCACGCTAGATGCGCAGTTTTGTGACCATGGTTCACAATACCGCGCTGGCATTTTTTACCAGACTGAGGAGCAGCGGCAAAAGGCCGAAGAGTCGAAGGCGGCTTTGGCAAAAAGTGGTCGTTTTAAGGAAAAAATCGTCACCGAAATCACCAAGGCTGGGGCGTTCTTCCCCGCTGAGGAATATCATCAGCATTACTACAAGAAAAATCCTATCCGTTACCGTTACTACCGCAATAGCTGCGGTCGCGATCAGTTTTTAGAGCGAGTCTGGGGCAAGAATCCGGCGCCGGAGCATTGAGCCTCCGTGCTCAATTATAATTTAAAAGACGTTTAGTGCTCGCCAGTCGTGAGCAGTTGCACCTGCCCAGGCGTTGGTCGCAATTCATTGCTTTTTTCGACAATGTCTGGGGCCAGCAGCACCCTTTCGCCACGCGGCCATGCCGGTGCTGCGCCGAGGCGGTGCTGCCAACTAAAGAATTCTCGTTTGGGTCCACGGCACACCATCTGCCGAGACGCCCCCTTTTCTCGCATCAGGTCGCCCGTCAGGCGAGCAAGGGACCGGCTTTCGCTCGGTGGCGTCCGTCTTAAAAGCAGGTACGAGTAGGTCAGGCTGCGGTTACGCATGGGGAGGTGTTCCTCCATGGCCAGAAACCACTCCGGGGCTGCCCACTGCACTCGGTCATGGCACCAGTCACGCTTTGACTCCGTCAACAACGGACATGCCGCGGCGTGAGTGCACGGCGCCCAAACGTGCCAGCCTTGAGATTGGAGTTCGCTGCGCCAGCCGAGCAGGCGCCGACTATCCTGGTTGGTTGCTGGCTCGATCAGCATCAAGGCCTCCTGTTGCAGAGCCCAGGCAGGTATAAGCGGCAACTCGGTGAGGGCGTAGGAGAAGCAGGCGAGCCGTTGATTGGCCTCGCTAAACCCCCGTTCAGGCACTTGTGTCAGCCAGGTGAGTGGAGTGCCTCCTACCGCCGCTAGCTGCCGATGCATGGCGATTGCCGTGCTGCTGCGTTCGATAGCGTGGCCTGAGGTAAATTGGCCGGGCAGCATTGCATCCAAAGCTAGGGACACCGCGCCCAGGCCGCTGCCAAAATCGCTGTAGTGGCGCAAGCCAGCGAAGAAGCCGACCTCCTTGGCCATTGCGATGACGCCGAGGACGCGGCGGTAATTGAGCGGCAAATAGTAGCAAATATAAGCGATCTGCGCCCAGTCTTGACTCCACGGTGTTGGCGCATCGGGGTGTTCCAGATAATGGTCGGACAGCCGCTGCACGGCGGCGGCTAATTTGGCTGAGTCGGCTAACGAGACGCGGTATTTAGCCAGCAATCTGTCTAGGATCCCTACGTCTAGGGTGGATAAATGCAGGTTTGGATTCATGTGCTTTGTGCGCCTCACCTTGAACGATGACTATCAGCCTGGTGGGCCAGGCAGGTATCCGCTAGTGTTATCATTCTGGATGTCGGTACGGCCACCTTCTGATAGTTCATCATCCAAGTCGGCATCCACCAGCGCCGATCATGGTGGCACCTAACAGCTGTTTTTATTTGTAATTTCGAAATATTAGCTCTCGAGGTCGTTCATGATGATTCCAGCAGTTATCGTCGTCCCACCCGGTAATCCCGAAGCGCAGCTCGAAGTCGGTGAGTTGCTGGTCGTCATCGGTCCACCCGAGCAGCCTCGGTCGCCATGGGTACAGGGATTGATCGCCGGCGCAGTGGCGGCGTTGAGCAGAAATCACCACTACCTGCACTACCATATCGGCTTCATCGGTGGCAGTGGCGGCACGCCATACGTCGTACTCGACTGGCGCCAGTCCGGTCAGGGCCCGCTCGAACGGCGTTGGCTGGCGCACAAGGTCTACGCTCAGGTGGCGGCGATGTTTAATTTGAAAAAAATTGCGATTTATATGGAAGGCGGTAGTGCTGGTCCTGAGCTCGCCTTAGCTGAAGACCTTTGGACTCGCTACCTGAACCCGCGCTACCAGCTCAGCAAATTGACTGGCCTGCGCCTTTTGACGCCCGAGGGCGATGCGCTGCACGCGGCTGATCCGCACCTGGCCGTGCGCTTAAAGGCCCAGCTGGGCTTTCGCCAGTGGGTTAACGAAAACCCCGACGAGCTGACCTCGATCGAATTAGGCAATCGCTTGGCGGGCTTTTGCGGCGAGTTTAACTGCACCTTCGAGAGCCTCGGCCGCGAGCGCCTAAGCGAGTTAGGTATGAACCTCTTGCTTGCCGTGGGTCAAGCTAGTGAGCGTTCGCCATCGCGCTTGCACATTGCTACGTCCGGCATGCAGCCTGGACTTAAACCGCTCCTCCTGATCGGCAAGGGTATCACCTTCGATACCGGTGGCATCAACTTGAAGCCGCATGAGGGCTTCGTTAACTGCATGAAAAACGACATGGGTGGAGCTGGATTGATGATCCAGTTGTTTATGGCACTGGTATCCAGTGGCTACGCTGGTCCACTTGCGGTGGTAATCCCCTGCTGTGAAAACCTTATCGATGCTAAAGCCATGAAGCCAGGAGCGATTATACGGGCCTATAACGGTAAGGACGTCATTATCGAACACACCGATGCTGAGGGTCGATTGATCCTTGCTGACGCGATCACCTATGCACAGCAGCAGATGCGTCCGGCTTTGACTTTGACGGCAGCGACCCTGACTACGGCCTCGCTACGGCAGTTCAGCAACTTCTTTACGCCGGTGCACTTCGCCTCGTCGGCCTTCCAAGCGAGCTTGACCCAAGCTGGTAAAAGCTGCGGTGAAGAGTTTACG
>Ga0315274_10014026_pt1 | contig 11383 bp, 20 predicted proteins | sample YL17G02_20_MG_FD_203700 | JGI IMG/M metagenome (GOLD analysis project Ga0315274, IMG submission 203700) | Sediment microbial communities from Yellowstone Lake, YNP, Wyoming, USA - YL17G02_20 | ecosystem: Environmental > Aquatic > Freshwater > Lake > Sediment | place: USA: Wyoming | collected...
TTCCAAAATTCTTCGGAAGTGGTTGGATGGCACTCGTTCCATTCTGGCTTTACTATCTTGCCGATTTTCTCCAGTGCTTTTATTATTTCCTTATCGGCCTCAGTTGCATGTCCGCTAACAGTGATTACACCGTCGGCGCTTATCCAGAACTTCATTGATTGCTTCATTCCAACCACATCCCGATTGCGTTAATGCCGTGCTACCAGATTCACGTTCTCCTCGTACATCTCGCTGGTGGTATCCTGCTTCACGGTCTTGCCCAATCGCTCCAGCGCCTTATGGATGTCCTCGCACTTCGTGCCCTTTACGCCCTTGATTGTAAACTCAAGGGTGCCATCGCGCTTTATCTTTATCTGAATTGATTCTTGTCCCATTAGCTCACCCACCTGTTTGCGACGAATATTATTTCGCCATTGGTCGTCTTCTCTTCACCGATGTTGAACCCCAACTGCTTGACCTGTTCAACAGTCTTGACATACGCGTACTGCTGCGTTACCTTCTGCATTACATCCTTACGCATGTCATCGACATGAACCTGTCCAGTGCCGCAGTCGATTATCAAATCGACCCATGCATCGTAACCATGTGCACGCTTGTTCACGGTCACGACTTTTCCGTTCACCTTATGCTCAAGGCCCAACTTAGTCAAGGCGGCAATAACCGCCTTGACGTCCGTAAATTCCGTCTTTATTATCACATGCTTGCTCATACATTCACCTGCCTTCCGCGATTTTCCTCCTTCTTCTCTGGGTCATTGGCTATCCTCGCTCTGCCGCTGGCCCAATCCCGAAGCTGTCCTATCTTCTCTTTGAATGTTTTTCCGAATGGAACCGTTTCATTCACCGCATCAACGATATCCTTTGTGGTGAACTCGCGGTTATCGTCAAAGCCCTTATACATTGCCGATATAACGGCCCCTTCGATTTCCGCGCCAACGAATCCTTCGGTTACATCCACGATTTTGTCCACATCGAACTTCTTTGCATCGCGATTGCGCTTTGCGATATGGATTTTCACAATCTCCTCGCGCTCTATGCGAGTGGGCATGTCAACGAAAAAGATTTCATCGAATCTGCCCTTACGCATTAGTTCAGGCGGGAGCTGGCTGATATCGTTGGCAGTTGCTACAACGAATACCGAACTCGTTTTCTCTGCCATCCATGTTATGAACGACCCGAAAACTTTTGCAGTTGTTCCTGCATCACTCCGGTCGCTGGATGATACGCCCGCAAATCCCTTTTCGATTTCATCAATCCAAAGAATGCACGGCGCAACGGCCTCAGCCATATCAATCATATTTCGCATGTTCTGTTCTGAACCGCCAACCAGTCCGGTGAATACCTTTCCAACGTCCAGCCTAAGCAATGGCAACTGCCACAAGCCCGCAAACGCCTTAGCGCACAACGATTTGCCGCCACCGGGATATCCTACAAGTAGAACTCCCTTCGGTGCTGGCAGCCCATAATCGCGCGCCCTATCGCTGTTTGCGGCCATGCGTTGATTTGCCCAAAGCTTAAGCCGCGCTAACCCGCCAACGTTCGCCATGTTTTCAGTCTTGGAATAAAACTCCAAGATACCGGACTTCCTGATTATCTGCTCCTTCTCCTTTATGATTGAATTGATATCGAAGCACTTGTGCTCAACCAATGACTTCGACAATGCGTTTTCAATTTCAATCGTAGTCAGGCCAAGGCAGGCTTTGATTATCGTTTCGCGCTCTGCCTTGTTCGTTGGCTTTGTTATCTTCGGATTCAATTTAACTCCGCTGATAATGTCTTCCAGAATCCCGCCAACTTGCCCAACATCAGGCAACGAATAATCCGCCACCGTTATTTCCTTTGACATTTCCGGTGGAATATAAAGATTCGGACTCAGTATCAGCGCCGTCTTAGTTGTCTTCGTTAATGCCTGCGCTACATCTCTGAGTTTGCGGACTATGATTGGGTCTTTCATGTACGGATGGAAATCCGTAAGGATATAAAGCGCTCCATCATCTTTCGAATTGGATGCATTCAGAATGTAATCCAATGCCTCAGCGGGATTATTCTTTCCCTCTCCGCCCGGAATCCATCCAGTGGTTACCTTCCAAACGGATACATCCATCGGCTTCCCTTTCATATTCGAGATGCCCGCCCTTATTTCGCCTATCACTCGCTCTTCTTCCCACGATACCACATAGATTAGTGGATATCGCGCCTTAACCAGTACGCTGATTTCTTTACCATTGGACATAACTACCGCCTCCTTCTATTTTGCCTCCTTCTATTTTCGTGTTGATTTCTTTGTCAACTTGACGCCAAGGTCTTCCAGTATATGAGCGAAAAGCTCTTCTCGCGTAGCTTCAGAGAACATAGTTCGCCCATAACTACGGCTGATATTAACACACCACCGAATGGTTTTTCGATGCTCTACACCATCGTGCTTCTCCCATTCGACATCTTCATCTATTTCAATTGTGTACTGCCGATACGTCTCCTTCTTATTACCTGTCTTGTTTTTCACCATATTAATCACTCCAAATTTTACCTGTCTTGTTTTTCACCATATTAATCACTCCAAATTTATAAGCTTAAATCTCGGATTCTTTATCCGCCGATGCTGCTTTGTTTTAAGTTCTGGATGTGCTATTTTATCTACGATAATCAAGGACAAATCGTCGTCCTCCTGTTCCGGTTCGATAAGTAAATCACGCATAATAGACCGCCTTTCGAAGTTCTAACATCTTCCAAATATATAAATCTAGGCTTTTGAAATCCAATTTTATATTAAAATGCCCGCATTTTTTTCTCCATTTCCGTTTTTATTTCGCTGCCAAACATCTTAATGTACGACATAGCAACTGAAATATCCTGCCACCCCATGATAGAAGTTATATAAAATGCATCGAATCCGGATTTAGCTAACTGCTTTGCATAAGTTCCACGAAATAGATGAGGAAACAGTTTCCTATTTAATTTTGCTCGCTCTGCAACTGTATTAATTATATTTCTTACAGAAGCTCTATTCATAGCCATTTCCATAACTATTTTATGATTTTTAAATACTTCTTTTATAGTTTCACTCAATACCGGATATAATTTCGGTAGTAACGGTATAGTTCTAATACCTTCTTCTGTTTTTGGAGACCACCAACCATTTTGTTTGTCCATTTTTCTTTTCTTAATAATCTTTTTATCAGGGTCGTTTGGGTCTGGTTCTTCATCTTTACTACGATGAGTACAATCATAACAATCGCATTTTTGCCTAGTTGGTATTCGTATTTGGTCCGTATCGTAATCTATCCACTGGTCCGTCATATGTAATATTTCAGTTACTCGCATTCCAGTATAAAGCGGAATAAAGATAAAAGCACGTTCAGGTAATGTCTGCGCAGCTTCTTTCAGCTTTTCTATTTCATCTTGCTTAAGTAAATGGTCTTTTGTACGAACTCCTTTTGCTCCCATACTTAGTCACTCCAATGAACTTAACATCTTCCAAATATATAAATCTAGGCCTCAACCCAAATCTATTAAATCAATTCTACTTTTATTTTTCTTTGATGGCGGAATTGGGTATCCTCTTGCCATAGTTCATGCATCCCAATTACGTTTATAGCTACATCTATTATCTATATTGAATGGACACGTTTTACAAACTTGCATATCCGCAGTTGCCGCTGGAACTGGCATTGCACATGCATCTGGATGATTTCGTTTCATTCAAATTACCTTGTTCTTTTAGACATGATGCTTCCTCAATCCATCATATACCAACATTCACCGTTCGGGCGAACGAATACGTTTCCAGTCTGTTTGTGATAAGCTACCGTCACACCACCCATATAAACCGCTTCTAATATAATCGAAGTTTTACTATCCGGTAAGTCCACGGATGTATAGAACACCCTACTCGACTTTTCCGAAAGTTGAGTTGCGGCGTCGTGGAGCTTGTCGCTTAACGCACGGTTCTTTCTAAGAAAATGACCGCCTGTTCCGCGCAGCATTAATGTTACTTTTATTCCATTGTCCATTATACGAATGTCCTTGGGATGGAGTTTATAGGAACGAATGCGCTTAGGAGCCAATACCCTTTTCTTTTCCTTTTCCTTCGTCTCCTTCTCTCTCAGCCACGCCTCGTGCCGTTGCATATAATAGCTTTGGTCGGACATCATTTATCTCACCTCGGTCCTTCAATTTCTTTTACATTTCAATTCTATAATTTATTTCAAAAGAAATAGTGGTAATATTACTACTATGGGCTTCAAAAATAAAGAAGTATGAATCATGTATTCTTAATGAAATATACATTCTAGAATGGTTTGTAAGTTTATCACTCTGGATACTATTACTACTTGGATGGGCAAAAGACCAACCAACAGGAGGTTCTTTATAAATTTTGAAAATTGATTGATTCACAAGATATATATCAATTTTACTACTAGCATTCATTGTATAATTTATCGCGATTTGGTTTCCACTAAGAAAGTCTAATTGATATGTCGTATAAGAAGACGTTAAGCTCCAGTTCATAGTTTCATTTATGGATATAGTTTTAGAATTTATATTATCTGTTTTAGATTGATAAACATGAGGTTGAGTTTTCGGATAGAAGGATGGAGTCACACAAATTATAGTTATAAGTAGTACAATGACTAACATACAATCTAACTTGAACCATCTTCCATTTGTTTTTTGTTCTTCTACTTCTTCTATTACTACTTCTTCTGTTTTTTGTTCTTCTACTTCTACTTTTTTATTTCGAGCAAGAACTTCTTTGGCTTTCTGCACTTCAAATTCTTCTTTTTTATATTCAGCTATTTTTTCTCGTAATATTTTAAGATTTAACTCAATTTCATTACGTTCCATACAACCTATTTTTTTTACTTCTGATATGAAATATGAAGTATTTGGTATGATTAGAGTATTTAATTCAGCAAGAAGTTTAAGTTTAGCTTTGTAATCCTCTTGGACTTTATTATAGCATTTTTTACACAAAACTGGTTCTCCAACTTTTCGCGAAACTCCTAATCTAAAAGAATTTTCGCATAGCTGACAAAATTTACTATCGCATGTAAAGCAAACCAGTGCATGATTATTGTCGGATATTGAATTAGTACAAACTGGGCATTGAATTTTACCATCATAATAAATGGTATCTGCTTGTACCACAGTTGAACGATTGATAACTGAATCCTGAATATTTCCTTGCATTGGCGCACCCACCTACCCTACCTTTTAATCCATATCGCGTTCATCGCGGAATCCGAGCCAAACTGGAAACCTCGGCAAATCCTTTGTACCGCATTCCTGATACTTGTACTTGATAATTGCGCCGATGAACTTGGCTTTGTTTTTCCAAATCTCTCTTCGAATCGCCAGCGTCAATCCCTTTCCCGTTCCCACTTCAAATGTGGTATTGGGGAACCGCTTCTTATCGCGCACTACGAATTTGCCAAGCGTATCCATTTCAATCATGTTCTCGGCGCAATGCGACCGCTTTGTGCGCCCAAATGCATCCTCGCCAGCCTCGTTATCATTATGCATCATTGGCAATAGTTCCACAATCTCAGCCTCGGAATCTTCAAAGCGTTTAATCTTCAGCAATATTCTATCGGGGACATGACTGCGCCCGGATTTGTATATTCCATCCAGCGACCGAATCATAACGCCCTCGTATTTCTGTTCAAGGCACTTCTCTTCAAATGTCTTTAGTTCATCCAGATTGTTTATGAGTACATGTGGAACCAGCTTAATGCGGTCATCGTTGACTGCTTTTATCTTAGCAACCAGATTCTTATATCTGGTTTCGTATGGCTCATCTAGTGCAGTTGTAACGTAATCGAATACAGCATAAAAGAAATCCGGTTCTCCAGAACTTCTCATTATGCCACCGGATGTATCACAGAACTCGGTGTTCCTGATTATAAGTTCGCCATCGAATCCGTCAGGGCAAACGCGTTCCAGATATGTGCGTATGAAATTATTTCCAATCGGCTTGAAGTTCCGCGACATTGCCTTGCCGTTCACGATTAAGCACCGGATTCCATCCAACTTCGTGCTCGCTAAGACCGGGAATTTAACCTGTTCCATCTTTACTGGGTCTGCCAATAACGGTTTTACAATCTGTACCATTTTAATCACCTCGAATTAATTTAGTTTTTCTTTTCGTCTTGCTTTAACATCAGGTCTTTGATTATATTCACGCATGTAAGATAGAATTTTTGCTTTTACTTCAGGGTTTTGCCGATAATTCTTCCTTCGTTTTTCATTTCGTCGTGCTTTAACATCGGGTCTTTTAGTATATTCACTTCTGTAAGATACTTTGTGTGCTTTTACTTCAGGTCTTTGGTTATATTCATGGCTATATTCACGCATATAAGATTTAATTCGTAATTTAGCTTTTTTTCGATAAGCCTTCATCTTCTCAATAACTATAGGATTTTGTCGATATTTGTGCATGTAGTTCCGATTGTAATCTCCCTTATGTAATAGAATAGACTGAAGACACACAATACAAGTTGGCATACAAGTTTTCATATGTTGAATATTTAATGGTCTCCTCCAATCATTCCTGCCCACTTTTAATTGGCAAAACGATGAGTTTGTTCCGACTAATCTTGCGTGAATTTCTAACTTTTTCTTCTTTCTGAATACTTCTATGTGTATCATTTTAATACCTCCTAGCAATCATCGGTTTGTTCAATTGAAATGAAGTCGTCGCGGGAGAATGACATTTTCTTACCGCCGTAAAATGTTGCAACCAAACTATTGAAAGGCAATTCTACTCCTCCAACAGTTAACTCCGATACGTCGTCGTATTCCACTGTCTTACCATTTTTTTCTCGAACTTGCATCCACATTTTAATCCCTCCATCCAGCATCCTACCATACTATTGCGTCCAGATGATTCTTTATTTTCTTGGTCAATTCAAATCGGTCTTTAGCTTCTATGTTCTCATCGAACTGTCCATCCATGTATATCGAAGCGTGGCACTTATATGACTCGGTTGAGGAATGTGCTAATATAATTTCAATCTTTCTTGCCATTTAATTCCTCCTCGGCAAACTTAAATCACTCTTCTTAATTATTATGTAATCGGCATTGCATTTGAAACCGCTAATGATTCCGTTGATTGGACAAGTAGCGCATTTTGTTTTAGCTGGTCCTTCTTGGCTATTGCATTGCGCCTCGATTATTTCCATTATCTGAGTAAGTTTTTCGGCTAATACGATTGTTATCATTTCAATGCACCTCTGCATATCAATCCTTTTGTGCCATGCTGATAAGCGTACATTACTTCTTCTGGAATTTTGCTTTCGTTTTCGAGTATCCACTTATCAAAATATTGGTGGAGCTGTTCCACTGTAAGCTTACTTAGTGGATTCAAGTCCATAAGTTCTTCCGGAACTTTATCCTTACGCGTCTTGACTTTTCGGACTTTGTCTGGGCCTCGGACTTTGTATGGGCCTTGCCGACCACATGGCCCCTCTATGTTATAGCACATATCGTGTTTTCTATCGAAGCACTCCCACTTGCATGGCGGATGCATTTTGACGTATTCTGCCCGTTGTGCAATTTTCGGTTTGCATTTTGGGCATTCTTCAAACCTGCCAATATGACCATTTCTCTCATCACCAATTTGGTGTTCGAGCTTAAGACAATCAACCATTTACTTCACCTCACATTCTATGACCCTTATATTCTATAAGAGTTATTCTACCTTCGTTCTCATTTACCCAATCCATATTTATTCCTAGGCGAAGTGCACTAATTTGCGCCTCGGCATACGCCCCTATTTTTTCGGCAATATGTTGCCACGTTTCGTCATGCGGATTTTCTTTAGCCCCATTCAATAATTTATCCATTATATGAGATATTTCGTGTAGCATAATTTTCTTTATTACTCCAGATGGATTATTTAAAATTAAATTAATGTCTAATCTAATTCTTGGACTAAGTATTGATTCCATGTATGAAGCCCCGCCCGTGAATTTCTTGTTGACTTCGTTATCTAGGCTTCTCCATCCTAACCATTTATCTTGAGAAACTTCAAATCTCAAATCAGCTCTTTCGTCAACCGCTTTAATTAAGCGGTCGAATTGCTGATATATGAAGTTCGATGCTTCTTCTAATTCCATTTAATCACCTTCACGCGAATTGTAATTTCACGCGAATTGTGATATGACCGTTGCACAATTTTCGTATTGCCATCACTTTCATATTTGGTAGTTGACTTATTATTGAAAGCGTAGCGCTCGCTCCATCTTCTGCGTTCATTCTGCAATTAGTCATTGCTATAAACGATACTGCCATTATTCATCATCTCCCATATCATCTACTCGGTCTGGTTCATTCCATTTCCCGCAATCGCGCGGGCACTTGTTTTTGCAATCGTTATATCTTTCAGGGTCATCGGTCTTGCATCTCTCTTCGCAAATATCGCATTGCATATCGCAATTGCCGCACCTATCTGTTTCTGAGAATGCCATTTAAATCATCGTACCCAAATTGAATCTGTATCTTTCAATTGGCATATTAATAATGCGACTGTTGTCTTCTCGATATTCTTTAATTAATTCTCGTCTTTTCTTTTCAAGTTCCGACCGCGTTTTAGGTTGTCCAGCTCGTCTATTAATAATTTCAACCTCTATTATCTCAGGCGGATTAACTTTAATTATTTTCCTTTTTGGTTTTCGCGAAGTTTTTACCACCGCTCTCGCTGCCTCCGCCTTTTTCTTTTCTACTTCTTCTAGATATGCTTTGAATGATGCATATCGAATCCAATTCGTTTTTCCACGAGTCATTTAAAATCACCTACAAATATACAAATCTACAGATGGTGCTTCTTCATTATTATTTTTGCCCAACCTTCGAGGCTTCGGTCTCCTTCACACTTATTCTCGCAAGTGGTACAATCATATTTATCTTTCCTGCCTCGATTGCACTTTATTTCTTTCTTGCCACCTACTTCTTCCTTGCCCATTTGTACCATTTGTATTCCTCCTTCATTTATTTCTTTCCCCTAACTATATTCAACGTGTTCTGCGACCGCGTGACTGCTACATAATAGATATTCGTTTCTTCTTGTGTCCTACCCGGCTTGAATGTTTCAATCATCATCCAAACGGTATTAGCTTCGAGCCCCTTTGCTTTGTGAACGGTGGAGCAAATTACTTTGCCCGTTGTATCTGTATCCGAAAAGATGCTATCGATTCGTTCCATGATTTCTTCTGGGTCTACGCACCCGTCTGATATTGCGATAACCGTGTCAACCTTATCATTGATTGCCACTTCCATAGCGCCGTTCTTTTTGTGCTTGTGTAGCTTTTCAATTTCGCGTACCCGATAATTATTCAACCACTCAACGAGTTCGGGTATGTTATCGGCGCGGCTTCTCTTGATTAATGACTTGAGTGAATTGGCAACTTCACGACCCGCAACTGTAGCGGGAATGCCGCGCCTAAGAAGCGCAAGGCAAATTGGCATCAATGGCGCATTCGTTCTGGATAGAACGAAATCTTTTGGTGCTGGAGTGAATTTGGACATGAAGTCATCTGCGCTAATTGTATTGATAACGCCATCGGGATTCGTTTCGTATGCTTCTATATCCGGTACAACAGTTCGCGCCAACGCGATTACATTCTTAGGGCACCTGTAGCAAATCGAAAGATGCATAACTTTCGCGCTCAACTCAACGCGCATTCTTTCCATTGCATCCTTATCCGCACCGCGCCACGCGTAGATAGCTTGCCTATCATCACCAATTGCGATTATGCGCCCGTGGGCTTTGCATGAATGCTGAGTCAGCCACAACTGACAGGCGTTCAAGTCTTGGGTTTCATCTACGAAAACATAATCATACTGAATCAGTTTAAGCCCCAAAATTTTTGGGAGCCAAATCATATCATCGTAATCTATTTGTGTACTGCGCGTCGCGCATTCCTTTAAAAGTATTAACGTAAAATCGGCCAACTCTTCTTCTGAATAGTTGTCGGTTTCAATGTTAAATTGAAATGCTAAATCAATGATTTGTTCTCTGGTTTCGGCAATAAGATTCTTAGAAAGCGAAACCAATCTCGACAACGCGGTACGCGCTTCAAATGGCGCGCTGGGCACCAACATATCAATCATCTGCTTTACCTTATCCGTATTGACATCAACTGGTCCCCACGCGTATCTTACTGCGCGGTATCCAATAGAATGAAGTGTACGGGTTTCAACATTCGCTGGCGCTCGCTGGCTAAGAGTTCGCTCATTCTGCTTATTGAACGCGCATAGCAGAATAGATTTGCCCGTTGGAACTACTTTCAACGATTCCACTATCGTTGTAGTTTTCCCGCTTCCAGCGCGGGCTTGAACGATAACGTTGCCCGTTCCATGCGCTACCTCTTCTAATAGCGCTAGTTGGTATTTAGAATATTCCATATTGACCGCCTACTCGAATACTGAACATCTTCCAATTATATAAACCTAGCTAAAAGCCCTTTCCTCTCATTTTAGCCTCTTTTCTCTCATTTTAGCCTATTTCGCTGAATGCCCTAAAGCTCACATACGAATACCAGCAGGATTCTGAACATCTTCCAAATATATAAATCTAGCCGTTCTGGGCACAAACCCCATGTTAACCCTTATCATGCCAACGCTTACGGCCAACGCTTACCTTGCCACCCCATCTATCCCCAACCTACCTCCTTTGATATCACCTAGATAGGGTCTATACCCTAGGTAAGAGCCCCGTATGTAGGCGCTAAGTTCCGTTAGAGGGATAACGGAAACTGGGGTATTAATAATATATCATATATTCATGCTATTTAGCATGGTAAGCATTGTCATGGAATAAGGTATATATAATTGGAAGATGTTCAGAATCCGCATGAGCCAAAATCGCGGGAACGATAGGGTAGGGCAATGGGCGTTTTGATAGAAATCGCGGTTAGGGCTTAGGTATATATAATTGGAAGATGTTCAGAGATTGAGGAAGTGGCGGTTAAAATGACGGTAGATGCCGATGAGATGTTAGAGGCATTGAAAAGGCTGATAGGAAAGACCGTTACCGCCGTTGAGCACTTCGGTAGCGATATGAACGAGGGATTCATTATATCTTTTAGCGACGGGACATTTCTTACTGCACAGGACAGCGAGTACGGAGATAGCGCCCTTGCATTCTTGACTCGAACGGAAGTTGAGGATATACGGAAGTGAGCGCCTTGAGTTAGATGCTATGCTATCCAAATAGGTTTATATATTTGGAAGATGTTCAGAGTTTGAGGCGGTTTAAATGGGCATATCAAGTGGAATAATAACAGCCGGAGTAGGTATGGGTATTTTAGGATTTATACTAACGATATTGCCGGTCACCACCTCATACTTCTTTGGCTTAATACAGGAAACAACGTATCCATTC
>Ga0315274_10014027_pt1 | contig 11383 bp, 9 predicted proteins | sample YL17G02_20_MG_FD_203700 | JGI IMG/M metagenome (GOLD analysis project Ga0315274, IMG submission 203700) | Sediment microbial communities from Yellowstone Lake, YNP, Wyoming, USA - YL17G02_20 | ecosystem: Environmental > Aquatic > Freshwater > Lake > Sediment | place: USA: Wyoming | collected...
AAAAAACATTCCATTTGACCAGGAAAATGACAATTTTATCTTCGCGGAAGAGCAAGTAAGTATCTTTTAAATGTTTCCCCTCATCCCGGATTTCATATGATAATTGTAGGTCGTCGTATAGGACCTGTAATTTGCTCGCCCAAAATGTCAAGCTGTCGAGCGCCGTGATAGTGAAAGCAATCGCTATGACATTTCCGGTCCCACGGCCCATTTCAGCTCTAAGGCCAAAATTATCGAACTCGATCTCCTCATATCTCGAATTGGTCTTGACTGATGCATAAGGTACGGTCGGCTCGCAGGAGAGAAACCCCAAAAGACCTACCGTAATCAAAAGAAATACAAACTTTGCCTTCATAATGTAAAAAATACAATCTCCCATCATCGCCCGTCAAGTCTTAGATGTTGCATGCCGGGGTTGCGGAGCGGATTCCGTGGGGCAGTAAAAGACGGGCAAGGCATGCCTTGCCCCTACATGTCGGGGGCAAGCCCCCGACCTACGGAGCCTTTTTCTATTGCCTATTGTTCCCCTAGTGGCTACGTGGCTATGTGGCTCTTTTGTTCATTCCACATTCCACATCCCGCATTCTACTCAGTCCTCAGTCCTCATTACTCAGTCCTGTTAATCAATACGGTTGCGCCCAGCCGTTGCCAAGGCCGGCGGCCTCGAAAGCCTCCAACGCCTCCTGGTATTCGCTTTTGAGAATGCGGCGGCTGAGCTTGTCGATCGAAAGCGCCTTGTGGGCCGGGAAATACTGGCTCATCAGCGAGACGAATGTATCAGGTGAAATCTCGTTGGCAAGGAATTCGAAAATTTCTTTGGAGCCGGAGATATTTTCGGGAAGCACCAGGTGACGCACCAAAAGCCCCCGCACGGCAACCCCGTCGTCGTCGAGCACTAAATCCCCCACCTGGCGATACATCTCCTTTATGGCGGCGCGGTTGATCTCGGGGTAATCGGTGGCGGCGGAGTAGCAACGCGCGTTCTCTCCCTCCCGATAGCGCATGTCGGGCATATAGATTTCGACTACCCCATCGAGGAGGCGCAGCGTTTCCACCTTGTCGTAGCCAGAGCTGTTCCAGACGATCGGAAGTGTCAATCCCTGTTTGTAGGCCACGAGCATGGCGGCCATGAGCTGGGGCACGTAGTGCGAGGTGTCACGAAATTGATGTTGTGCGCGCCGCGGCGCCCCAGGTCGAGCATCATGAACGCCGCCCGGTCGATCGTGACATAATCGCCGTGACGGCCCTGGCTAATCGGGTAGTTCTGGCAGTAGACGCATTTGAGGTTGCATCCCGAGAGAAAGATCGTTCCCGAACCGCGCGAGCCTGAGATCGGCGGCTCCTCACCGAAATGCAGGTTGGCCGAGGATACTTTCAGGCGCGAATCGACACCGCAGATCCCCTTGGTGTTTCCGGCGTTACGGTCGACATGGCAGTCGCGCGGGCAAACTGTGCAGTCATCCAAGAGCGCCAATGCCCCGGGCGTGCGCTTCTCCAGGAGGGCGATTTTTCGGTCGCGCGAGAAATCTGTCATGGGGGGAATATAACAATTAACGGCGCGGGTGGCAAATTTGGCGCACAGCCTGCCTAAGGCGGGTGACACCTATTAATCCTTCATGTGAAGTGTTCGCGGTCAGAGCAAGCTTGAGACTCGCGAGGAGGCTTGAAGCATCTTTTGCCCCCGCGCAGGCGCTACAGAATTCGCTCATAGATATTGTCTAACTGAATTTCGTCATTGGAGAGAACATCCGGAGGGGTTTTTTCGCGAGTCGGAGCTTGCTCCGACCGCGGATGCCCCAAAGGGCAAATAAGCATGCTTTCCTCGTCCGGCGGTTACCGGACTCGGGAAACATGCCACCCGGGAGGTCCAGTGGTGTTAGGTTCGGGGACTCGACACCACAATTTATGACCTTTTATTTCCCCATCTTCGTCTGCAAAAATGCCATTAATCTTTCCGGCTCGTCGGTGCCGATACGGAGGAGCTTGCCGCTGGCGAGTTTCAGCTCGATCGCGTCCAGGCCGGAGACGTTGTACAACCAGCCGCGTCCAAACCAGCGAATCCCCCAGCCTAAAAGCCAGTGGTTGCGAACCTGTGTAACGCTTTCGATATCGCTGTAAAGGAATTTCTTTCTTACGATACCGGGGCCGAAATAGAAGCCAACCTCAGTATCGCCGGCAAAGACCGTGAGCGTGCAGAACATGACCAGCGCCGCCACCAGGACGGCGATAGTTATCAACAGGTACACGGTCGACGTGACCGACGAAGCGAATGTCAGTATGAGAACGACCGGTATCACGAAAAACAGTATGTACCATCCGACCTGAGTATGCTTATACATCGATCTATCCTTACTGCCCCACATAATGCCTGCCAATAACTATACCCGCAACGCCCGAAAATATTCGACCCGACATGGCCATACAAATCGATTGACCCCCAATTTACTATCCAGTATTAATATACCGCAATGAATATCGCATTTTCGGATCGATTTTTGAATATGTTGAAGACCGCCCGGCGAGTGGTGGTCTCGACCGGCGCCGGTGTCTCGGCCGAATCGGGGGTGCCCACGTTCCGCGGCGCCGATGGGCTCTGGAAGAAGTTCCGGCCCGAGGAACTGGCCACGTTCGAGGCTTTCCAGGCCAATCCGCAGATTGTCTGGGAGTGGTACCAGTATCGGCGCGAGATAATCCACAAGATCAAGCCCAATCCCGGCCATTATGCGATCGCCCAGATGCCCAAATTCTTTGAGGCGTTCGACCTGGTGACGCAGAATGTCGATGGGCTCCACCGAGCGGCCGGTTCTGAGGACGTGATCGAGCTTCACGGCAACATCATGCGCAATAAATGTGTCGACTGCGGGGGACTCAACGACGATCGGGAATTCGCTCAATTTCCTCCGTTGTGCCGATGCGGTGGGCGTCTGCGCCCGGATGTTGTCTGGTTCGGCGAGATGCTGCCCGCCAGCGCCTTAGAGCGCGCCGAGAAGGTGTCTACTTCATGCGATATCTTCTTCAGTGTGGGGACCTCGGGTGTGGTGCAGCCGGCAGCCAGCCTGCCGTACCTGGCCAGGAGAGGCGGCGCCTTCGTGGTTGAGATCAATCCTGAGCCGACGGAGTTAACATATATCACCGACGAGCATTTTGTCGGCAGATCGGGCGAGGTCTTGCCGGCCATTCTGGAAAAAATCAAGTCCGTCAGGAGCCGGAGCCTGACGGCGAGCTAAGGGGATAATCATGCAGACCGAAACCGCGAATTTACTTTCTCATCTGCCGGAGAAGAGCAGAGATGTAACAATTAAGTTCGCCGACAAGATGGCGAACGCATTTACAGACAATCTGGTGTCGGTGATTCTCTATGGCTCGGCGGCCGGCGGGGAATTTATCGAGGGCAAATCAGACATCAATATCATGATAATATTGCAATCGGTGCGAGCGGTCGACCTCAATATCATAATGGACAATGGCAGGCAATTTTTCAAGAAGGGGCTGGCGGCGCCATTGGTGTTCGAGAAAGAACACATTAAGACCTCGCTCGACACTTTCCCGATAGAGTTCTCCGATATCAAGAATCGCCATATCGTCCTTTTCGGAGCCGACCCGTTCGAGAAAGCTGAGATCGACAGCCGCAATCTTCGCTACCAATGTGAGCGTGAACTCAAAGCGATGCTTGTCAACCTGAGACGCGGCTTTGTGCAGACCGGCGGCAGCCGGGAGGCGCTCGAGACCCTGTTGACAAAGTCGTTATCTTCTTTGCTGGCTACTTGTCATGGCCTTCTCTGGTTGGGCGGCAAGACTCCGCCCGACAATGTCCCGGCGATGTTGGGATTGCTGAAGGAAACTTACAAAATCGACGTCTCCGCGGTCGAGAGGGTATGGCGGTTGCGCAAGGGCGAGTCGGGGGCGACTGCGCTGTTGGAGGCCATATTCGACGATTATACACGCGATATCGCCCGCCTCGCTGCGATGGTCGACAAATTGTGACAGGCGATTATTATAACCGCGATGAATAATCTCGCGACAGCCGCGTATATTATTATTTGAAGGTAGCGTTGCGACGTCTTAGGGATTTGGCAATTGGAGGTATTATGAGGACTGTTTTGGCGGGGTTGATAATTCTCACATTTATGGCGATCTGGCCCAGGCATAACAGCATGGCGCAGGCTGACGGTTTGGCGGAGCGGGCGGCGCAGATTGTCACGCAACTTTCAGACCACGACCTTTCCGCGGCCTCGGCTGATTTCGACAGCACCATGAAAGCGGCTCTGGCCGGTGAGAAGCTGGCCGAGGCCTGGAATGGCCTGCTGGGACAAGTCGGGCAATACAAGGGCCAAAAATCGAGGCGCGCCGAGGAATATGCCGGGTACCGGTTGATAGTGGTCACCGCGGAGTTTGAGAAGGCCGATATCGATATCAGGGTGGCGTTCGACACCGCCGGGCGCGTGGCGGGCTTGACTTTTGCGCCGTCGCAACCGCCGCCGGCTGAATTCAAGAGCGCCCCATATGTCAACCCCAAGGCGTTCCGGAAAAGTGAAGTAACGATCGGCAGCGGCGATTGGGCGCTTCCCGGCACATTCACCGTACCCTGGGGCAGTGGCCTGGTACCGGCGGTGGTGCTGGTGCACGGCTCGGGACCCAACGACCGTGATGAAACAATCGGCCCCAACAAGCCGTTCCGCGACCTGGCCGAGGGACTATCGACCCTGGGGATCGCGGTGCTCCGCTACGACAAGCGCACATTCAAACACGGCCAGAAGATGATTTCGTTCCTCGATAGTTTGACTGTCAAAGAAGAGACGATCGACGATGCAATTGCGGCGGTCGATGTTTTGAGAAAAACACCGGGGATCGACACCTCGAAGATATTTGTCCTTGGCCATTCACTCGGCGGGACACTGATCCCCAGGATTGGCCAGTCTAGCCCGGGCATTGCAGGGTTTATCGTCATGGCCGGAGCCACCAAGCCGCTGGAGGATCTCGTGGTTGAGCAGATTGCCTATATATTTAGTCTCGATGGTGAAATCTCCGAGGCCGAGCGCGGCCAGCTCGAGCCGATTCAGGCGCAGGCGGCTTTCGTCAAAAGCGATTCACTGACTCCAAATACCCCGCGTGCGAAGCTTCCCCTTGGGATGCCGGCCCGCTATTGGCTCGACCTGCGCGGCTATCATCCGGCGGAGTCGGCCAAGCTTCTTGATCGGCCGATGCTGATATTGCAGGGCGAACGCGACTACCAGGTGACGATGGAGAATTTTCAGGCCTGGAAAAACGCGCTTGGCGGCCGAACAGATGTGACATTCATCTCGTATCCTGAGCTGAACCACCTGTTCATAGAGGGTAAGGGTAAATCCTCGCCCGATGAATACAACAAGCCGGGTCATGTCTCGCAGAAGGTAATAGGAGATATCACGGCGTGGATCAAGGGGCGATAAAGCAACCCTGTCAAAGCGCCAAGTTTAATAACCTGCCGCCATGCCAAAAATCACTGCAGCATCCATCGCGAGTCAGAGCTTGCTCTGGACGCGACTATATGCGTCGGATCTGGCGACCCGACACCACCACGATAGGGTGAAAGGGCGGTAGGGGCGCAGCATGCTTTGTGGGGAGCTGTGGGGAGCAAGCTCCCCACCTACAAGGGGTCTGGTTTCAGAACAATCGTTTTGCAGGTCGGTAGCTTGTCCATTTGGACCTTAAGGCTGCCGACAGCTTGACATCGCAAGAAAACGGTACGTAGCCAACCTCTATATAACCTCAAAAAGACGCAGGGGCGTTCAATTGAACGCTCCTACTTGTTGCTTCTTACCCCATCGCCATAATCGCCGCGCGGGCCAGGATTGCGGCGCCAAACGGTATGGCGCGCTCGTCAGCCTTAAACGCCGGATGATGCCAGGGTTTGTCGGCCCCGATCTTCTTGTTGCCCACCCCGAGGCGGATCATCGCGCCAGGCACTTCTTTGGCGTAATAGGCGAAGTCTTCCCCGCCCATCGATGGCTGCGGTATTTCCACCACCGAACGCCGGCCGAAAAGCTCCACCGCCACCGCCCGGAAGATGTCGTTGATCTCCCTGCTGTTGAAAAGGACCGGGTAGCCACGATTGTAACGAAGGATGTACCTTGCGCCATAGGTGTTACATACCCCCGCGATGATTTTCTCGATCATGCCAGGAATTTTCTCGGTGAGGGCAGGGTTGAGAGTGCGGGCGGTACCACGGAGCACCACTTTATCGGCAATGATGTTGGTAGCCGTGCCACCGTTGATTGCGCCTATTGAGACTACCACCGGTTCGAGAGGATTCACCTGGCGCGATGCGATATTTTGCAATGCGGTTACGATACTGGCGGCCACCACGACCGCGTCGATAGTCTCATGCGGGCGGGCGCCATGCCCCGAACGGCCGACCACCTCCAGCGTCCAATCGTCAGCCTGCGCCATCATGGGGCCATCCTTGACCCCGATTGTCCCGGCCTTGCGCGTGGAGTCGACATGCAGCCCCAGCATGACTGAGACATCGGGTCGCTTCAGGACCCCACGCTCAATCAGGGATTTCGCCCCGCCAGGATGAACCTCCTCGGAGGGTTGGTAGATGAATTTCACCGAGCCGGGCAGTTCGTTTTTGATCTCCGACAGTATCTTGGCGGCGCCCCAGACTGTGGCCATGTGAACATCGTGGCCGCAGGCGTGCATGCGCCCCGCATTCTTGCTGGCGAACGGATAGCCGGTTTGCTCGGTCACCGGCAGGGCGTCCATATCCGACCTGATGCCGATAGTCTTGCCGCCACGCTTGCCGGTGAGCAGGCCCACCACAGCGGTTTTCCAGATTCTGGTATTTACCTTGCATCCAACCTTGCGCAACTTGCCCGCGATGATTTTTTGCGTCTCGAACTCCTGGAGCGCGATCTCGGGACGTTGGTGCAGTTTCCGCCGCAAGGCGATCATCTCCGGGGCGTGCTTTTTGGAAAGGGCAAGAATGCGCGATTTCAATTCGGCCATATCATCTCCTGATTGATTTATTACGCCTGTTACATTTTCCAGATTGTCAGGGGCAAGCCCCCGACCTACAACAGTACTGTCTTAAATCAATTCTCCTTGTAGGTGGGGAGCTTGCTCCCCACAGGCCATCATAAATTTGCCACATCTATGAAAACGTCTGCCACAAATGGAGAAAGTTTTTTTATTTTCAGCCCCAAAAATGAATGCAGCAGGTCGATGGCTCCCTGCCACTGCGGCTTGCATGTTGGCCCTTCCATTTTTGAGTCATTAATAAAGTATATGAATATTAAAAATGCGTTTATATTGTTGTCCTCCCGCAAAAATCTCAAATGCGCCAATCTATTGGCATATTGATAGAAGCATTTGGTCCAATCCACATATTCATGAGCGTCAAAGAAGACCTTGGTTTTACTCAAGCTTGCATTTATCAATTCTATAGAAGCAAGGCTTCTTGCCTGGCAAGGATTTGAGGCGAGTTCAGCAATATGACTTTTCGCTTCAACTAAAATAATCTTATCCGCCCCTGCCTTCCCGAGCGCGTCCCAACAGGGGCCACCCTGTGGCCAGAACCTTTCAAGTGGAATTCTAAGGGGTTTAATGGCCAGGAGATTAATAAATTCAGCATCACAATATTCTGCGTAGGCGTCGTCTTTGCGCGGGCTGAGCCATTTAATTTGGTCCGGATCGAGGCATTTGATGCTACAACCAATGTGATGATTCAATAGCGTTGGATTTTCGTTAACCAGATATTGAATCCAATATTGGCTGCCTCTCTCAACTTCCCTCTGTTTTCTTCTCATCGATATTATGCTTTTTTCGCAATTTGGATTTCGAGACGCCGTCAATACGCATTGGGGCTTTTAAATATGTTCTTCAGCGTCAGGAAGATGATCTTGATATCAAAGATGAGCGACCAGTTTTCCACGTAGTAAAGGTCGTACTTGGTACGCTCGGCGATAGAAGTATCTCCGCGGAAACCGTTGACCTGGGCCCAGCCGGTCACGCCCGACTTGACCTTGTGGCGTTGGAAATAGCGCGGGATATCATCGCGGAATTTTTCGACATAACCGGGTTGTTCTGGCCGCGGCCCCACAAGCGACATCTGACCGGCCAGGACGTTGAAAAGCTGCGGTAATTCGTCGAGGTTGTAACGGCGAATCACTTTGCCGACCCGCGTGCGCCGGGGATCATCCTTGACAGTCCAGCCTGAACCGTTGGCATTCCCCTTATCTATCCTCATGGAGCGAAACTTAAACATTTTAAACTCGCGGCCATTGCGCCCCACGCGCAGTTGCCGGAAGAAAACCGGGCCGGGCGAGTCAAGTTTCACGGCAATGGCCACGGCCGCCAATATCGGGGACGCCGCCAGAATTCCCAGCCCCGAAAAGATGGTATCGAAAAGCCTCTTGACCACCCGAGCATAACCCTCGATAGGCGTTTTCCCCCAACGAATGACCGGTATGCCCTCGATCTGACCGGCCTCGGCGTTGGATGTCATGAGGCCCATGGTATCTGGTGAGAGCATATATTCGAGCCTGAGGTTCTCGTTTTTCAAAACGAAGTCGGTGATGAATTCCTGGTTTTCTTGCGGCAGATTGAAAATGATCACGTCGATTGCATAAGCCTTGATAATGCTATCGAGCTCCAATGTATTGCCCAACACGGGGTATGGCAGGGCACTGTCGCAGACGAATCCCAGGGGCGCTATCCCCCACGCCGGCTGGGCGGCAAGTTTCCTGTAAAGCTCATGGCCTTTTTCGCATGCCCCCACGACGACAGCCCGTTTCGAGATTATTCCCCTTTTAAGGCACCATTTCTCGACTCGGTAGATAGCCTCCCGGGTCAACCAGATTACCATGACCGATATGACAAAGGCTATCGCCAACACCAGACGGGAAAAGCTCTCCCCGCGATAGAAAAAGTTCGTGGCCAGAACCAGGAATGTCCCCAGCACAACGCCGCGGATTACCTCGTAGAACCTGTCGAACGATGAGGGTGAGCGTCGCCTATAGTGCCCGAAAACAGCAAATATAAACAGCCACACCAGGCAAACGTAAATAACTGCGTAGAGGTAAATCGAAAGGTCGGGTATGCCCAGCGTGATTGGAAAAATCCGCACCAGCCATGAATCGAATCGGAGCTCGTAAGCCAGCAGGAAGCTGGCATAGATACCAGCGATATCTCCAAGTATGTAAAGTATCGGCAAGGCAAACCTGATCAGTCTGCGGGAGTGCTCGCGGGCCGGCGCTAAACCGGCTCGGCTCGGTTCGGTGACGCCTTCTTTTATTTCAAGTCTATCGGGGCTCATGAGACCTCATCCGGACCTCGCTGCCATCGCGTTCTCTTGGGGTGTCATGCGCTCTTCGAGGCCGACCTTGCCACCGGCCTTGAATCGCGAATAACTCTCCGATACGAAGTCGAGCATCGTGGAAAGAAACACCTGGCGCGTGAACCTGAGGGAGTTTCGCCTGATATTGCCGGCATCGAACCTCATCTGCCCAAAGTGCTTGATAGCTTCGGCCAGGTGACTGGGCCCGGGTTTGCGATATAGGAGCCCGGTGGCATCCGCTCTGTCCAGACTATCTATCCCCAGAATCGGCCCGATTACGGTTTCAAGCGCACCGCCCTCCGCCAGAGCAACCACCGGCCGTCCGCATGCCTGGGCCTCAACCGGCACGATACCGAAATCCTCCACCCCCGGGAATATAAATGCTTTGCAGTTTCGATAAAGCCCTAAAAGGCTGTCATCGGAAACCCAACCGGTGAATTCCACGTTCGGTGGGGCCATTTCCACCAACTTTTTCTTTTCGGGCCCATCGCCGACAATGACGACGTGTTCGTCAAGCCCACGGAAGGCCTCGACAATGTCCCGGATTCTCTTGTATGGCACCAATGCCGACACCGCCAGAAAGTAGTCGCCGCCATGATAAGCCTCAATTCGCGGCATGACATCGGTGCTGGGAGCCGGTTTGTAAAAATCGGTATCGGCAAACGGATATATTACGCGCGATGGCCTGTTGTAGAATTTTCCCACTCGTCGCTTGACAAACTCCGAGATGGAAACGAAGAGATCGACTCTCGAGGACGACTGCACGTCCCAGCGGCGCAGGTTCATGCAGATAATGCGGGCCAGGTGGCGCTTGAGCTGGCCGGTATCAGAATCGCTGAAATAATCATCAAATCGATCCCAGATATAGCGCATCGGGGTCAGGCAGATGCAGATATGGAGGCTGTTTGGCCCGGGGCGAATCCCTTTGGCGGCGCTGTGTGAAACAGATATGCACAGGTCGAAATCGTCAAGCTTGAAAGACTCCATTGCTTTTGGGTACAGGAGAAGCATCTTGCGATAACCGCGCCTCAGGCCCGGGATTCTATTCAGGATTGAGGCCCGCACCTCGTGGCGTGAGATTCTTTTCGATACCTTGTCGGGCTCATAAAAGAGCGTGAATATGACGGCCTTGGGGAAAAGCTCGCAAAGGGCCTCGAGAACCTTTTCGCCGCCGCGCATACCGTTTAGCCAGTCGTGAATCAGGGCCACTCTCATCGGACATTTCCTTGCTGCGGAATTGCATCCGGTGTCGGGGAAAGAAGCTTGCCGATAGCGTCTATGACCTGTTCGGTTCTTAATGTCAGCATGCAGGCCCATGTCCCAATCGGGCAGGATATCTCGCCCCTTGACGCCTTGTCGGGATGATAACAAGGGTGGCATCCGACCTTGTTGATAACGGATGTATGAGGCCGGCCCAGGGGGGCCACGAGGTCGGGCGATGACGGCCCATATATGCCGACAGTCTTCGTGCCGACAGCCGAGGCCAGATAAAGCGGGCCGGAGTCGTTTCCTATGAAGATAGCGGCACGCTTGAGGATAGCGGCCAGCAGAGGGAACGATGTCTTGCCCGCCAAATTCCTGTCTGCCCCGATTGAGTCCGCGAGCGCCACCTCTCGGGGTGAGCCTACGGCGACGATCTGAAGACCGAGCTTGGTCCGAAGGAACGAGATAACCTCTTTGTATCCGGATGCCGGCCAGCGCTTGATCAGCATGCTGGTGCCGGGATTTTCGCCGCCGCCGGGGGCAATTGCCGCGAAAGGCCCGACAATGTCAAGACCTCGCAGGAGCTCGTCGGCCTCTTCATCCTCGCGGATGGTAGTTGCGTATTCCAATTCCTCGCTGGAATCATGTGCGCCAATTACAGAGGTAAGGCTCAGATACCGCCGCACCTCGTGCGCGTTGGAGTCGAATGGGGCCCAGATGGTTGCCGGTGGCCGGGAGGTATCGAAACCGAGGACTTGTCTTATGCCTGCCAGCCGGGCCATGATGGCAAATGCCGGGGACCGATGGAAACTTATGACGAGGTCAAGCTTCTGCGCAGCCAGCAACTTAATGCCGGAAGCCAGG
>Ga0315274_10014029_pt1 | contig 11382 bp, 10 predicted proteins | sample YL17G02_20_MG_FD_203700 | JGI IMG/M metagenome (GOLD analysis project Ga0315274, IMG submission 203700) | Sediment microbial communities from Yellowstone Lake, YNP, Wyoming, USA - YL17G02_20 | ecosystem: Environmental > Aquatic > Freshwater > Lake > Sediment | place: USA: Wyoming | collected...
GCAAAGTCCAGCGGCTTCCCTCAGGCACCACCATGCAATTGCGGATTGCCAATTGCCGATTGCCGATTCGAAGACTCAATCGGAGATCGGAAATCGGAAATCGCACAACGTGCACGCCCTACGCGTAGCGTTGGAGGCCTGGCGATGGGGAACATGCGTGTGTTCGTCGCGCTCATCGTGCTTTCCCTTGCCGGCGCAGGCCGGGCGCAGGAGGCGAAGTGGCAGGAGCGGATTCTTGCCTACAAGCCCTACGACGGGACGGGGCGCTACACCTCGGACAAGGACGATGGCGTTCGCGGGATACAGGGGCTGACGACGCTCGCCTCGCGCTTCGGCGTCAAGCCCTACGCTGAGCTTCTGGGCCAGGACGGCGTCTGGCAGTCCGAGCGGGTGATCTTCCGCGACGTGGATACCGGCGCGACGGTGATGCGGCTCACGAACGACCCCTGGGCCGACGAGCTGTCGTACTTCAAGGGGAACTGGAGCGCCGACGGCAAGCACGTCGTCTTCCGCAGGCGGCCCGGGATGTGGGAATCGTCCACGCCCACCCACGGCCCGATGGCGATGAACAGCGACGGCACAGGGCTGCGCAACGTCTTCCGCGACTACCCGATGGTTCGCAAGGAGGTCTGCTCGCCGACCGAGCCAGACATCTGCTACGCGATGGCCGCCGACAAGAAGCTGGTCGCTTTCGACCTCGCGACGGGCAAGACCCATCACGTTGTCCGCGACGTCCTCGGCTGCTGGCACCTGAAGGTCTCGATCGACGGCAAGTACCTGATGGGCCGCTCCGACATCACCAAGGGCGGCAAGGGCCTCTGGATCGTGAGCGGCGACGGCAAGGAATACCACGAGAGCCCTATTCCCGAAGCCATCCATGACTCGTACCAGTTCCACCCGTCGCAGAGGAAGGTCATGTTCTGGTATGAGGGGCGCTACCGCACCGAGGGCTTCGTGCAGTGCGACTTCGATGGGGGCGGGATGACCAAGGTGGACATGCTGTTCGACTGGAACCACGGTGACGTGGGCCTCGACCGCGGGGCGCACTGCGAAGGCTACATCACCCGCATCCAGGGCGACACGTGGCTCTACAAGCAGGTGCTCTTCGCCCCGCCCGGGGTCGAGTACTACGACGACCCGGCCGACGCGAACGGCTATCTCGCCTGGTCGCCGAAGGACCAGCTCTGGGTCTACTCGACCCGCATCCTGCGTCGCCCGCACATCTCCGAGCTCCACGCCTTCCACGCCGAGCCAGCGCCCGACAAGGTGGTGAATCGCTACCGCATCTGCTACACGGCGCTCAAGCGTCCAGGCTGCCTCGACAACCCCGGCGCCAGCCCCGACGGCACGAAGGTGCTCTTCAACTCGAACATGCTTGACAACGTGGACGCCTACTGCGTCGTGGCCCGGCTGCCCGAGCCGCCGCAGGCGCTCAATGCCTTGGGCCTGGTGGGCAGCGTCAAGCTCACCTGGCAACCCCCGCCGCACCACGCCGAGATCGCGGGATACCACGTCTACGTCAGCGGGGAGAGTGGCGTGGGCTACGTCCCCATCACGCCGAAGCCCATCGCGGCGGCCGAGTTCACTGTCCATACCCCGAACTCAGAGCCGGGTTTCTACGCCGTGTCTGCCGTCGAGCACTCGGGGCTGGAGAGCGGCCTGAGCGAAGAGGTCTCCGCCAATCTGCCCCAGCCCTGGAAGCGCCGCCTCTTCGTCGAGGCCGAGCGAGGGAAGCCCAACTCCAAGATGTGGGTCGCCTTCCAGGGGCTGGCCTCGAACCTCCACTACGTCTGGATGCGGGGGCGCGAGGGCGAGGGCAGGCTCGTCCTGCCCATCAACCTGCCGCGAACCGATGGCCAGTGGACCGCCTGGGCGCGCGTGCGGGGCGAGAAGGGAGCCCAGTTCGTCCTCTGGGCTGGCGACAACCCGGTCCCCCTGAGGGCGCCGCCCTCCACGCGATGGACCTGGGCCAAGGCCGAAGCCACGCTCGCCCTGAAGCCCGGCCCGTCCGAGCTGGTCCTCAGCAGCTCGACCTATGGGAGCGCGGTGGACTGTTTGTTCCTCACCGACGACCCTGGCTTTTCGCCGGACGCCTCGCCGCGGTTTCGCTGGCCGGAGCTTGCGGCGCCGCAGGGGCTGAAGGCCGAAGCCGCCTCGCCCTACTCCGTGAAGCTCGCCTGGCAGAGCGTCGCGGGAGCCCACGCGGGTCCCGGCGGCTCCGCCGCCCGCGTGGGCGCCCACCACTACAACCTCTACTGCGGCAAGGAGGCGAGCTTCGCCCCCGACCAGAGCACGCTGGTCGCCTCGCCCGACCGCAACGCCTTCCTCGATTGGGGCCTGCGGCCAGGGGAGACCCTCTTCTACCGCCTGACAGCCAGCGACCGTGCGGGGAACGAATCGGCGGCCTCGGCCGCCGCCCAGGTCGCCACGCCGAAGATCGAGCGCGTCCTGATCGAGAAGGACCCCGCCGAGAGCATCGTCTTCGACGTGCCCCGGAAGGACACCTGCGTGCTCTGGCTGAAGCTCAAGCAGGGGCCGCAGGGCGGACAGTACCTCACAGTGAAGATTGACGGCAAGCCCGGCGGCACGTGGACCTGTGCCTTCGACAAGCTCAGCGACGAATCCTGGTTCACCTACGACCAGTGGGGCAGCTTCGCCCTCGACGCCGGCAAGCACACGCTCACCATCGAGAACAAGACGAAGCACGCGCTCACAAGGGTGTTGCTCACCAACGACCTCTCCCTCAAGCCCGATGGCCACGTGAACATCCTGGGCGGTTGGTAGGCCGGAGGCCGACCCCGATTCGTGGGGTGGCTTGGTCTTCCGCCTTCCCTCTCCCCCTGGGAGAGGGTAGGGTGAGGGGCCTGGGACCGGGGGTGAACTCCTTGTCGCAGGCCCCTCACCCCTCCCTCTCCCAGAGGGAGAGGGAGCCGGCTCTCGGAGGGAGGGCGAGTTGGCTGTGGCCTGTGCCAGGGGAGAGCCTCAAGGTCTGGGGTCGTGCTGGGCAGGCCGCTTGACCTTCTCGCGGCTCTCGGGTATCCTGACAGCGGCCCGAATGGCACTACGAGGAGATGGGTGATGACGCAACGAGAGAGGATTCCTCGACGAGGCTTCCTGGCCCGTTCGGGGCTGAGCCTCGCCGGACCGTATTTCCTGACGAGCGGGGCGCTCGGAGCCGAGGGGAAGGCACCTGCCAGCGACCGCATCCGCCTGGGCGTCATCGGCACCGGCGGACGCGGCATGGCGCTCCTGGCGATGAACAACTATCCGCGCTCCACCATCGGTGCCGTCTGCGACGTCTACCAGCCCCACATGCTCCGCGCCCAGAAGGCCATCGGCGGCACCTGCTATGCCTATCAGGATTTCCGCCGCATCATTGACCGCGATGACATTGACGCCGTGGCGACCGGCACGCCCGACCACTGGCATGCTCTCATCACGGTCATGGCCTGCGAGAGCGGCAAGGATGTCTACTGCGAGAAGCCGCTCTGCCGCACAATCGCGGACGGCCAGGCGATGGTGCAGGCGGCCCGCCGCTTCAACCGCGTCGTCCAGATGGGCTCGCAGTACCGCTCGATGGGCCACATGCGCCAGTTCTGCGAGTGGGTGCGCAACGGGCGGCTCGGGAAGATCGAAAAGGTGCGCCTCTCCCATGCGTGCTGCCCGAGGGCCAAGGTGGCCCCCGGCGGCCCGCCGCCCGCCGACCTCGACTGGGACCTGTGGCTCGGCCCCGCCCCCTGGGCGCCCTATCATCCGAACCGCTGCCTCTTCAGCTTCCGCTTCTGGATGGACTATGCCGGCGGGTTCATCACCGACAACGGCACGCACATGATAGGCGTCGTCTCCTGGGCGATGGGCACCGACGAGACCGGCCCCGTCGCCATCGAGGCCACGGGCAAGGAAGACCCCGAGAGCATGTACGACGTGCCCGTCGAGTTCAGCGTCCGCTACGAGTTCGAGAACCCCAAGTTCGTGATGACCTGGGAGCAGCCGGGCGACGGCGGGCTGAACATGCAGTTCATCGGCCCCCAGGCGACGGTGGACGGTTTCTTCCGCCCCACGCTCGTGAAGGGCGAGGCCGACCTCTCGCCGACGACGTCGGGCGAGCTCCATCTCTACGAGAGCAACGACCACTTCGGCAACTGGCTGGAGTGCGTCGCATCGCGGAAGCGGCCCGTCTATGACGTCGAGATCGGCCACCGCGTCACAAGCTGGAGCCACCTCGGCAACATCGCTTGGCTCACCGGCCGCAAGCTCCGCTGGGACCCCGTGAAGCAGTGCTTCCCCGACGACGCGGAGGCCAACCGCCTCCTCCAGCGCCCCTACCGCGAGCCCTGGCGGCTGTAGGGCGAGGCGACCGAAGTCGGCCTACTCCTCGGCGAGGCCGATCGGGAGCCCCTCGATCCGCTCGAAATGTGCGCGGTTGTTGGTGAGAAGCCGCAGGCCGTGCTCCAGACAGGCCGCCCCAATGAGAAGGTCGAGGTTCTCGATTAGCCGACCCTTCTGCCGCAATCGTGCTCTCTGCTCACCGAAGACGCGGGCCGTGCGCTCTGTGACATCCAGCACTTCCAGCCGAGAGAGGAAGCCATCAAGGCTCTTGAGCTTCTCTGACGGATTGCGGCTGAGGTGTGCTCCCTCACACAGTTCCCCCACGGAGACGGCGCTGATGAAGAGTGTGCCTTCCTGCAAAGCGCCGATCACCGCGACGGCTTCCGGTTTCTCCGCCAGATAGTCAATCGCCCAGTCTGTGTCTATCAGGTATCTGACCACCGTGGAGGCTTCCTGGTTCCGCGGTCCTTCCGGGCCTCGTAGATCATGCGCTTCAGCGCCTCGCAGTCCATGTCGCGCCATCCTCCCGCGGCCCGGCGGAAGGCATTGCTGTCGCCGAGCTTCCGCTTGGGGGCGGCATCCTCGGGGAATAGGACAGTGACCTCGCAGGGCCTGTGGCCGGCGAAGTCGGGCGGCAACTCGATTTTCCCGTCCTCGTACTTCGCTCTAACGGCGACCATCGCATTGCTCCTCGGCCGTGGCCTCTCTTCCGCCGGACATTATAGCAGAAACGGGGTGTTGGGCAACGTGCCATTGTGCTACTTGGCGTTCCCCCGGGTCACTGCCTCCTGCAATCCGAGGATCTGGCGGGCCAGGAGCCAGCGGAAGGCGTCGAACGCCTCGGGGTCCCAGAGGCCGTCATACTTGTATTTCTCCTGGACCTCGATGGCGTCCCAGACGAAGCGGAGGTCGGCCTCGGCCGCCTTGGCGAGGTCGGCGTGGCCGGCCTCGCGGGCACGCTCGATCCAGCGCTCGAGGGTAGTGACGTAGCGGCCGTCGTCAATCCCCTCGCGATAGGCCTCCCACAGGGCGACCGGGATGGGGCTGGCGTCGTCGTCCGTGCGGTTGAAGAAGTCCATGTAGCCGCCGTCGAGGTAGTTCCAGGGGTCGCTGGTGCTGGACTGGTAGATCCAGGGGGTGAGTGCACGGAAGCCCGAGCGCCAGAAGCCGAAGCCGTAGGTCATGCGGGCGCCGGCGGCGGGCGTGTGGTCGTTCTCGCCGTTGATGTGGTTCGGGTAGCACCAGTATTCGACGCCCCGCTTCTTCATGTCGTCGAGGATCGTCTCGCGGGACAGGCTGAAGGGCTGGCAGCACCACACGTCCACCCAGGGCTTCATGGGCGCGAACTGCTCGTGGGCGGGGTCGGCGGTCACGTAGGTGCGGACGCCGGGGACGCGCTTGATGGCCTTCAGCACCTCGGTCATGAACTGCACGGCGAGCTCGACGGTCGAGGGCTCGTCCACCGGGTAGTAGAGAAGCTCGGGCCACTGGCGGCTCTTGCGGCCGGCCTCGACGGCTCGGACCAGCTCGGTCATGTCGTCGAAGAACTCCTTCGGGGGCATCTTGAGGAGGCGGAGGTGGGAGCCCATTCCCGCCTTGATGTACTTGGCGTACGCGGCCTCGGTGGGGATGTGGCAGATGATGGGCTTGTCGAGGCCGTAGCGGCGGCAGAGGTCAATCTTCTTGGCGAGCGGCTCGAAGTCAAGGAGCCATCTCCCGTTCGCGTCCATCCGCCCGCTGATGCCGGCGACGATGGCGTTGTTGCCGTGGGCGGCCATGTCGGCGGCCTCGAGTTCCGCCTTGCGGCGCCACCACTGCCGCGAGAAGGCGTCGGGCGCCCGCATCATCGAGTCGTAGGGATGGTAGTAGTAGATGCCGTAGACGATGGAATGGTCCTTCTCGAGTGCAATGGGCAGGACGCGGAAGACGATGGGCACGGGGACGGGCGGCTGGCCGTCAGCGGCCACCGTGGCCTGCCCGTTGTAGATGCCCTCCGGCGCGAAGGCATCGGCGTAGACCGTGATCCAGACGCGGAAGCTCTCGCCCTTGACGAGGGGCTGGGGCTTGCGGAAGGGCATCAGGACGTCGGGCGCGCGGTAGTAGACGCCGGAGGAGCTGTAGTTCGGGCGGACGTGCATGTAGCGGACGTAGCGGACGCTGATGTCCTCGCGGGGGATGGTCTTTCCATCGGGGGTCTTGAGGTCGCTCACTTCGACGGAGAGGCGTGGGCAATCCCTCAGCGGGAAGATGGTGAAGGTGAGCGGCTCGTACTCGTCCTGGGCGGCGAAGGCGCGCAGCGTGGGGTCGCACTCGTCGCGTTTCGGCGCCGTGTTTGGCCAGATGGGCGAGAGGTAGTGGCGATGGTAGATGGCGAAGCCGCGCTGCTTCTCGGCCTCCGTGAAGGCGGGGAGAGGAGTGGGTTCCTCGTGCGGCGCGTGCTTCCAGGTCTTGAGGACATCGTCGGGGAGGACGAAGACCTCCTGCTCGATCTTCGCGATCTCGCCCGCCTGCACCCGCGCCCATTCCGCCTCGGGCACGGCGAGAAGGGCGCACGCCGCCCAGCGGCTCCGGGTCGAGAACGCGAGGTTGAGGAGGCCCCCTTTCGCCTCGCCCCGAAGCTCCAGGACGCGAGCCGTGTAGGCCCCGTGGAAGGTGGCCTCGTCGCTTCCGTCTCCCGAGGCCGCCCTGAGGTCCCACACCTGGTCGCGGCTGCCGCCGGCAGTGCCGCAGAGGAGCCAGAGGCGGTAGGGGCCGTCCTGGACGCGCAGGCGCAGCAGGGCAGGCCCCGGGCCGCCGACGTGGTCCTGGCGGAGATCGGTCGTGTAGATGGGCGGGGGAACCTTGCGCCCGCTGGATGCGTTGACCGTCCAGTCCCGCGGCAGGGGCAAGTCGCCCGAAACCAAGCCAACGGGGTTCACCCATCCGACAGGGCGCCCGTTGCCGGCAACGGGCTCCCGCTCGCCGAAGACGGTCTTGTGTGTCACGCGGATGAAGCCCGGGCGGACGGGGGAGGTCTCCGTCCCGAAGTCCACGCGGACGGTTTCCCCTTGCGCGCCGGCGAAGGCCAGCAGCGTCGCTGTCAGGAGAACCGAGTGTGCGGCCATCTTCATTTCTCCTGCCATGGGCTTTCCACCAGACGGAACGGTGCGACCTTTCTTCGGGCGGCGTCATCGTCGAAGGCGATCAGGGTGTATGCCCCCGGCTTGAGCTTGCGCTCGCCAAGGTCAAGCTCCACGCTCTGAAGGCCGCGCTGGACGGCGAGGGCGTTGAGGCGGATGGTCTGCTCGCCCCTGCGGAGCGCCAGCGGCAGGCCCTGGGCGACCTTCTGCGGCGGGCCGGCCACGTCGAGCTCCACCTTGAGCGTCGGCCGGTCCTGGTAGAGCACGGGGTTGAGCAGCTTGAGACTCGTCAGGCCGAATTCCGCCGCTCGCGCCAGGCGGAACGCGCCGAGATAGAAATCCAGCTTGTCCCCGTGCTTGTAGTCGCTCTCGGAGATGTTGAAGCCAAGGCGTGCGGCATCCTTCGCGCTCTTGATCGACCGGATGGGGATGGAGAGCCGCACCCACTGGCCGAGCTGGATTTCGCTCAGGTTGCGGTGGAAGGCGTTCTGGCGGTCGGGGCAGAGGACCTGGAAGCTGAGGGCCTGCCTCGGCGCCCGCTCGCGCGACATCGTGGCGTAGGCCATGAACTCGAGGCGCTCGAAGTCCGTCCAGCCCTTCTCCTCCTCCTTGAGGTCCGCGTACATTCGCGGCCAGCCGATGGGGTAGTCCTTCTCGCCGGCGAAGTGGTCCACGGGAATGTGCAAGTGGAGCGTGGGGCGGCCATCGGCCTTCAGCTCCTTCGACTCCTCGACCGTGCACTCCGCCGGTCCCCAGCGCGCGGGATTGCCCAAGCCGTCGAGGTAGAGCACCTCCTCCTTCCCCTCGACCACGGCCTGCTGGCCCCCCCGGGCGGAGATGCCCAGGCAGCACAAGACCACCGCGGCGACGAACGCTGGGGCCGGTTTCATCTTCCCATCCTTTCAGTTGCGCGTGAATCTGACGGGCCTGCCGATTCGGGCGGACTCCTCGATGGCGAAGAGGAACCGACCTGGACGCGGCTCCGCGCCCGATAGCATGACAGTCCGGGTTCCTCGGATCAAGCGGGATAGGCGCAGGGAGTATGGCCCCCAGCTATGGCAACCGTTCCCCAACCCATCCGAGTGGTTCACCTCGGCTCCTCGCGCTTTGGCCATCCGGCTCGCATGTAGGGCGTGCAAACCTGCACGCGGAACCCTCTTCTCTCGCTTTGGCGATCCGGCTCTCATGTAGGGCGTGCAAACCTGCACGCGGGATTTTCTCCTCTCGCTTTGGCGATCCGGCCCATTCCGGCTCAGTGTTGCACAGGTTTCACCCTTTCGCGCGCGGCCGTTTGGCGATTCGACGCATTCCGGCTCAGAGTCGCGCAGAGTCGGCAGACTCTGCACGTTCCGCAGGGGGGGTGTCAACTTTTTTCCCCGGCCGGAAGCTGACTCCACCGCCCTTCGCATGTCCCATTTTCCTTCCTCCAACTCGGAGCATCCGACATGACGACCCGCGACCACATCCGCTGTCCCGTTGCCAGAACGGAGGGGTCCGAACCCACCTCCCTACCAGGGAGGGGGTAGGGGGAGGGTCGGAGCCTCCCGTTACCCCAGGGCGCCAGGAACGGGGGCCATACTCGGAGCGAATGCCCTTGACCTTGCGAGCCATCACGGCCACGCACCTCCTCTCCCACGTCCCATCCCGCCGCCACGCACCCGGCCTCATGGTGCCTCGATCACATCCCCTCCCACAGTACAACGACGAAGCCCCCCCAAAATATGATCCCGGATTTAGATTAATTTTTCGGAACGTCCCAAGTCCTTGAGATCGGCTTCTCCGGCTACGCAGCGGTTGCCCAAACGAGGACTGGCCCCTGGAGGGTCATTGGGCCTCTGCTCGACACCCCGGCGCCAGTACGGGGTCATTCTGACCCTGAACGAAGTGAAGGGGAAGAATCTCTGCCGGCCCAGAGGACGCAACGCTAACCGGGGGTTGGACTCGCTGCCCGTGGTCGGTAGAGATGCTTCGCGGAGCCTGCCCTGAGCGGAGCCGAAGGGCTCAGCATGACCCTGGTACGCCGCGGTCGCGCGGCAGGCGCTGGATTCGCGAGTGGGCGATGCTTCGTCTGGTCTGGGCGACACGACCTCTATCCCTGGCACCAGTTCCCCCGCGACGGCCACGCGCCTCCTCTCCCCGGTCCCATGCCGCCGCGACGTCACGATTGGGACGGCGCCTGGAACACAGATCGGGAAGGCCGAAGAGAGCCGTCCACAGATTGACACAGATTCACACAGATAAGAGGGTTGACTTGGGCTTCGAACCCCCGAGGCCTCTTCTCCTATCTGTGTCCATCTGTGAGAATCTGTGGACGAGTCTCCGCCTCGTTCTCGATCACATCCCCCTCCAACAGTACAACGACGAAGCCCCCCGAGAATATGCGGTCCATTTCCTGGGAAATCGCAGAAAAATCTCTCCCGAGGGCCTCTCGGGACTGGCCGTTTCCAGGGCAGATGATCACTTTCTCCCCCCTGGGAATGATCATCTGAAGCCCTCAGTGCTCCTGACAGGGATTGACAATGCCGCCCTCGAAATGACTCATCCTGCCGCAACCGCTGTCGCTTCAGCATCTTACGGCTCCTTGCTGTGCCTGGCACCGCAGTCGCCGGTGCCTGGCACCGCAGTCGCCGCAGTCGCGTGTGGCACCGCAGTCGCAGTCCCCAGTCCCCCGCAGTCCGATAGACTTCACGGCGCCGTTGACGGATTGGGGGGAGCCGAGCGAGTGATTCTTCGTCATTGAGTCCAGTCTTCGGTCCTCAGGCCGCTGACCCTCTGGAAATCGGTGTCCGACGTGACGAGCACGGCTCCGCGCTCCAGCGCGGCCGCGGCGATCCAGAGGTCGTTCTCGTCGAGCGGCGTCCCATTCCGCTCGCAGTCCAGCTTGATCCGCGCGTACACGTCTGCCGCGGCCCCGGCAAGGCCCTCGCACGGAAGGCGCTCGAAGTGGTTGGCGGCTTTCGCCTCCAGCTCCCGCCGGCGGCGCCCGTGGGGCATGCGCGCCAGGCCGTAGAGGATTTCGCCCCGCACGATGGTGTTGGTCACCACACGGTCCGTCGGTCGAATCGAGGCTGCGCGGGCAGCCGATCGAGCCTCCTCATTCATCAGCGCGCTGAGCGCATTGGTGTCGAGCAGGTAGATGGCCATTTATCGCTTCCTGTTCCGCGGGCGCCGCGTGAGCGGGTTGTCAAACCGGACTGGGCGTTTCCCTTCCTCGATGAGGCGCAGCAGTTCCGCCACGTCGCCGGGCTTGAGGTGTGGCGGCGCGTTCACCGCCGCGAGCACGGCCTCCCGCGAGCCCTTCACCGGCTCCACCGGCGTCACCACCACCCCCGTCCCATCGGGCAGGTCCACGTCATCGTCGAGAACCACAGTCCGTCCCTGCACAGTCCCCCTGTAGGTTGCTTGAGCCATATGGCGCACCTCCTTCTCCTCCCAACCTTATTCTACCAAATCTCCCCGCGGAATGCCCGGCGCAAGAGGGCGGCCGGGAGAGCTGCGATGCCTCGAATCTGCTCCTCCAGCGAAGCCCTCAATCGCATGGCGCTCTCTACCTGTTGACTCGCGGTCAAGTATCCTCCTGCTTCGCTCTTTCCAGATTGAGCGCCAGGTCGAGCCGCAGAGGCAAAGTCCGTGCCAACCTGACTCCGGGATCGCCAAACCGAACCCGGCCGTGGCCCCGACATCGTGAGAGGCACGGTTTCGGCCGAAGCGGAGCCGGGTCTTGGCAATCGAGCCGCCAGTGCGACATTTGCTGTTAGTAGGTGTGACCCCGAGGACGCCCGGCATTTCGCGCTTGCATTACCCTCGGAACATGGTAGTATGACTGAGGGAAAGAGAGGTGAGCCGTGAGCACTGCGCACGTGATGGCCAAGGGCCAGGTGGTCATTCCCGCGAAACTCCGGCGCAAGTACGGCATCGAGGCGGGCACGCCCGT
>Ga0315274_10014030_pt1 | contig 11382 bp, 9 predicted proteins | sample YL17G02_20_MG_FD_203700 | JGI IMG/M metagenome (GOLD analysis project Ga0315274, IMG submission 203700) | Sediment microbial communities from Yellowstone Lake, YNP, Wyoming, USA - YL17G02_20 | ecosystem: Environmental > Aquatic > Freshwater > Lake > Sediment | place: USA: Wyoming | collected...
GGTAAATTCCTCATTGAAAAACCAACTCCATCAAAGATTTTCAATCAACGAGCAAAACATAGGCGTTATAGCAAACGGCGTTGATATAGCGTACATAGATTCCATTAAGGCAGGTCCGAGAAAAAGACGGATACTATTTGTCGGTAGGCTTGCCCCACAAAAAAATGTCGGAATGTTAATAGACGCCTTCTCGTTGCTGCCAAAGGACCTGAAAACGAGATATGAGATTAGAATCATAGGCGTTGGCGAAGAGATGAATGCGTTAAAAGATCTTGCACTTGAAAAAGGTGTCCCTGCCAATTTTCTCGGGACCATGTCGGATCATAGAGACATAATAAAAGAGATGAAAGAAACCGACGTTTTCGTAATGCCGTCAATAAGGGAAAGCATGGGCATAGCGATACTGGAAACCATGGCGTGCAGTACACCTGTAATATCAACTGCAACAGAAGGCCCGATTGATTATATAGAACATGGAAAAAATGGAATGCTTGTTCCAATAAATGATGCAGAATCTCTTGCGCAATCCTTAATCCAAATATTATCGGCCAATGATCTTAGGAAGAAAATCGGCAAAAATGCAAGAAAAACCGCAGAGAAATACGATTGGAATTTCGTAATCAAAAAAATTGTTACAGAATATGACAAAATGGTGTAGGAAACCATATACTGCGAGATAGATTTTTTGTTTTTCACACGAAATGAATCCAGTTATCTATTTTTAACGCAATTCTTCAGCCCTCATTTGAATGGGGATGAAGAATTGTTTGTATGATCAGTCATTTGGAGAAATAAAAACTAGTTATATATGGTGATGTCACATCTTATTCTGTCTCGTTAAAATCAATCTTGTAGAGCTTTACCTCGAATCCCCAGCTATTTACAAGCTTGAAGTGTTTCAGCCCCTCGCCGTTAAAGAACATCATCCTTGTGTACATCGCATTCTCCAATTCCGCAGGCATGTACATTATAGAGCCAAAGGACGGATCGAGTAGCAGAACTGTACCTGGTACATCCGCATCAGGATTGTCCATGACATAAAGGCCTGTTTGTGTCGGATAAATTATTCGTTTTATCTTTCTGAATTGATTGCCGTTTTGAAGCAAGGCTGTTATTGTGTCATTTTTCTGGTATAAAATAATGGACTGCGCCTGGGAAAGCGGATATTCATACCCGACAACGCCCTCTGAAAACAACGGTTTCTTTCCACCGAGAGACAATATCATGTAATTTCTTGGTGTTCCCTTGCAGAGCGATGTATCGCAGTCGATCATAGGATCCCACGTTGAAAAATATGTCCACCAGGTTGATTTGCCTATCAGGTCAGATGTTGCTAAAAAATACATCTCGCTACAATTTGGCTTCTTGTATCTCTTAAGAAGCTCCACAGCAAGCGTCTCGTTGTCTGTGAACATGGCTGATGCAACGTCTTTCATTCTTGATGATATGAGTGTGTCTCCTCTTCTAACGATTATCTCTGTTATACCTTTGTCATATCTTTCAAAATTGATTCCCTCTTGATATTTCGAAATATCTATGCCGAGTTCGCTGATCCTGGTTGAATTCAGCTCAAGAAGCGCGTTCTGGCTTGCTCCGTCATATATGACAGGTCGTTGTGCTATTCCTGTTATGAAATGCCCTGGGTCCCAATAGGTGGCTATTACAGCGCATTCCTGAGTATTATTTTTCATCCAGTTGAGTGCTTGCCACCAGTTGTCGTCAAGTATCGGTCCTGAGCTGATTGATACTGCATATGATGGAATTATGTAAAACACCACTGACAACAGCACTGTAAAGTATGCTATTACAGAAAGTGCCACCTCTGCCTTGTTCATTCTTTTCGTCGCATACAAAATAGCTATAATGATTATCAAAACCAGAAATGTAATGGCTGTCATCATTGAGAAATCAATGCCTATCGGATACATAGACGGTACTGCAATTAGGAATGCCAATATACCAAAAGTTATAGCAAACAAAATGCCTTTTTTCAAATCAATCACCAAATTCCTTATCCTCGCCAATAGCCATTCTCCAACCCTTTGCAACTATCAAAGCCAGGCAGATAGCATAAACCGGGGCCAGGAATATTGTAGCTCTAACAGCTATTACGCTGGCGAACACGAATGCCAGAAACCAAATGCCCATGAACAGAAGAGTATCCAGATGTAACCTTCTCCTATAAAACGAATACATCAGATAAACAAAACACAGTAGTGTTAATATGAATGGGGATATCAAAATCAGCAGCAACGTAGGAATGCCTGTCACACCAGCAGCAATATCTACTCCTGCTGCCTTCACAACAACTTCGCTTGCCTGACCCCCTGCCATCAGTTCTGCAACAGAAACATATACGTTCGGATAGTTTCCAGCCTCACCTTTTACAGATGCTGCACCGCCGAAGGATCCAAATATCGACGTCACTGGATTGGCAAAAAACCCGACTCCATAGTACGGAACTGTTATCAAATAGAAAACTGCCATGAGGATTACAAATCCTACAATCATAGACTTGCTCAATTCCCACAATGTTCTCAAACTTCTGGTAGTTACCAGATTTATAATGAGTTTGAATACTATGAAACCTACGATAACAACCAGCGCAAACCAATAGGTGCTCCATGAGAAAGCAAAAAGTGCCAGAACCAATCCGGCTATGGCAGAATAAAATATGTTTTTCCTTGAAAAAATATTGTCTTTATCCAGGCTTTTGTATGCAACAAGGAAGGCAGCTATGGATGAAATCATCAAGACCATGACAACACCATCAGAGTCAGGATCGCCTCCCAGAGACCTGGCTATAAATGGAACCATTAAAACCATGAACAATGCTGCCAATACGCCAGCCTTTCTATCAAAAAGCGTCTTTCCTATGTAGTAGGATGGAATCACTATTAGACAGGCTATAAGTGCAGGAAACCATGCAAGAAACTCAAGCAGGGTCATTCCCGGAAACAAGAGTCTAATAAAATAATAAGAATACGCCGAACCGTAATAGTACAAATCGTATGAAGAGTGTCCGCGATCAAATCCCTCAGGCGCATTCATGAGATAGTCGTGTGATGGCGTTACCCCGTTGTTTTGGACTATATCATTGATTTGCCTGTAGAAGAAATACGAATCAATATTTCTAAGATACGGCCACCTGTCAGAACCGTCCGGACTATAAAATCCTACCATGCGAATCCACATGCTGAGGGATATTATAACCAAAACAACAACAACAGGCCAGTATTTCTTCAGCGTCTCAATGGTACGCTTGTACTTTACTGCAAGGACTGCTATCAGCGCAACAGAAACGCCTATGGCATAAATGTTTTTCCACAGAACCCAGTAAAAAACCATGGACAGTGCTAAAAGTGGTATCAGTTGCCAATAGTTCTTAAACCACTTCGAAAATTTCAAAAATGTTATCCGTTTTTCTTCTGACACTTCATAACCTCTACAGACTATCTATCTTTAGCCAAAATCTTTTAATGTCAACCAATTAAGCAATATCGATTAAAATTGTTGACATGCCTGGAACATTCATGGTTCTGCACGAAGGAGCTGTCCTACAGCAGTTTCTATTGCCTTCATAGAATTATAACTTGGCCTCCAGCCAGTCTTTTTAATTTCATCTGTCGACAGCATCATTATTGGAACATCCCCAACCCAGCCACTGGACCCTCCTGTATAGTGGTATTCTGGACTCAGACCCATGGCAGAAGATACAATATTAGCTATATCAACAACGCCTGCAGAATCGTCGCTTCCAAGATTGAAGATATTGGTGCCGGCCGTAGAACTATTGACCACATTTATCATAGCATTAATACAATCATCAACCAGCATATAGGATTTTGTTTGTCTACCGTCGCCGAGTATCTCCAATTTTTTCGGATTGGTTTTCAGTTTTTTTATAAAATCCGCCATAATTCCGTGAGTCTGGTTCTTACCGACTATATTAGCGAACCTGAATATACATGCCTGAATACCGGAACCGCTTGAATACGAAGAAATCAAAGACTCGCATGCAGCTTTGCTCGCTCCATAGAGAGAAACCGGCTGCAACGGAGCGTTTTCTGGAGTCGGAGTCTTTGCATTGCCATAAACCGTAGAAGACGATGAGTACATCATTCTCATTATCCTGTTTTTCTCCATGGCCCTTAGCGTATTTAGTGTAATTGTCACGTCTTTGATAAAATCTTCTGAAGAAAATGTCCTTATGTCTGGTTTAGCAGCCAGATGCCAAACCATATCAACACCCTTGATATGCTCGTCGGCAAAATTCTTATCCAAGAGGTCTCCTTTGAAAAAGTGGAGCTTCTCGTTTTTCGGCAAAAATTCGATCCTGCCAGATACCAGATTATCTAGCACTATAACCTCATGACCTTCTTTGAGCAATCTTTCTGCAAGATTACTACCTATGAACCCTGCTCCGCCTGTAATAAGTGATCTCATAATAAGCCATTCACATTAATGTTTAAGAGTTAATCATCGCAAACCGGAAATCTGCTATTTTTTATGAATATGCACCCTAGCGCCTCAGGATGTATAGAAAATTCTTTATGCCATCGCTTACCTTGACTCCTTTGCCATGGAAGTATACCGGAGACCTGACCGGAACATTCGCTGCCTTTACTTTGTTCCTGCCAACCTCCTTTATGATCTCAGCTGCTATCTCATATCTTTCTGACCGTAAATCAAGATTCGAAAGAGAATCTCTTGTAAAGGCTCTGAATCCGCTTTCAGTGTCCTTGAGTTTTGTATGACAAACGAGATTTGTTAGAGCTGTAAGAAGGGAATTCCCAATTTTTTTCTTTAGTGGATATCTCGAAATGTCCCTTTGGCCCAGGACAAAACCATAGCCCTCTTTTATTCTCTCTATGAACTTCGGTATGTCAGACGGTACATGCTGCCCGTCAGAATCGATGGTTATTATGACATCGTTGTCATTTTTCGTTATATCAAGTGCCTTGCTGAATCCTGTCCTCAACGCAGCACCAAGACCTCTGTTGATATTGTGTCTCACGACAATAGCCCCGTTGGATTTTGCTATTGCAGATGTATTATCCATTGAGCAGTCATCGACAACTATTACCTTGTCCACATATTTCTTTATCTCCTTCAGCACAGCACCAATCTTCTTCTCTTCATTATAAGCCGGCATTACGGCAATGACTTGAATTTTCATAACCATCATCTATAGGAATCCAGCGTACTCCTTATGCCAGTGTTTATATCAATCTTAGGCGACCACCCAAGCCTTTTGATTCTTATGATATCAGAAACGCTTCTGACGATGTCCCCTTTCATCGGCTGTACGTGATTGACCTCTAATTTTTTATTAAGTATTTTCGAAATGATGCCTATTATCGTATTTAGGCTTGTTTCAGTTCCTGTGCCAACATTGTAAACGCCTTCATTTTTCAGACCCAATACCAGCGCATCAACAACATCCTTAACAGAAACATAATCTCGAATCTGATTTCCGTCTCCATAAACAGTCAGTGACTTTCCAGAGAGAGCACCCTTACAAAATATGTTTATGACACCTTTTCCTCCTGGACCGTAAACATTGAACAATCTAACAATGAAGGCATTCTTCGGGCAATCCCTTTCAGCAAGCAGCTTGTTCTTCCCATATTCTGATATTGGGTTGCATCCGGAATCCTCGGATATTGGAATCTTCTTAGAAATTCCATAAACAGCTGATGATGATGTGAATATTATCTTCGCCTGAACGGCTTTTGCCGCATCGAAAACATTCTTCGAACCCCTATAGTTTATTTCATGATCCAGTTCTGGATCTTCCATGCTTTTCCTGACATCTGTCTGTGCCGCAAGGTGAAAAACCGCATTACAGCCCTTCATGGCCTGGGACACATCATGTTCATTTGTTACAGAACCATCTACAAACCGCGCCCTCTTGTTTATACCTTTCCTGCTTCCAGCGGAAAGATTGTCTAAAACAACAACATCATGACCCAGATCAAGCAGTTTATTAACAAGATAACTTCCTATGAATCCAGCTCCGCCTGTTACTAAGATTTTCAAAAATACCCCCTCAATAGACAAATAGAGTAAGAATCAGAACATTTAAGAAAGGTTTTTTGAAAATGTAATCAACAGTTCTGTACAAATCTTCCATTATAATTTTTTGTTTAGAACTGTACGAGATTTAGTAGAATAACACTCATCTATTCTCCATCTTCCTTAGTTCTCTTATAGCCTTGGCCAAGTCGTAGTCTAAATTCTGGAGTGTTCTCATGACCGTGTCTCTGTCTTTTCCTGTCCGCTCCATGATCATCTCAACATCCTCTTCCTTTGTCTTTTTTGCTGGAGCGATTATTTTTGGTATTTCTTTAACAGTCCCGGTTATCTGATAAACCTCTTTGTCCATCACACTTGTTATCATTATCTCTGGTTTTGTTATAACAATGTCTTTGTCCCTTGTATGAATCTCCACCTCTTCGGCATCAATCTTCTTGGCAGTTATTCCGAACTTGTCCATGAGCTTCTGCACTTTTTCCTGCTTATTCTGTGTCTTCTCTTCCTCGGTTTTTTTCTTAAAGATCATTCATTTTCACCTCTAATCTTTGAGAATTGCTGATCTTTGATCAGGCATTTTCTTAAAGATCATATTTAATCACCGACCACTGATCCTTTGAATATATAGATTGTCCGTTTTTAACCGTTTACAGCGAAATTTTAGCATGCTTCTAGAAGTATTGCTGTTTCTTCTACTAGGAACAGCCCTCGGAGTATTGATGGGCCTTGTCCCTGGCATTCATCCCAACATGATTCTGCTCTTAATACCGTCGCTCCTCCTATTGAACATCAGCCCGCTTATGCTCATAGTATTCGTCGTTTCACTTGGCATAACAAATGTCTTCCTTGATTACATACCCTCAATCCTACTTGGCGCACCGGACTCTAGCTCAGCCTTGTCAGTGCTCCCTGGGCACAGGCTTCTCCTTGAGGGTCGTGGCTATCAGGCAATCAAGCTAACACTGACAGGCGGCCTGCTTTCCATCTTCTTTTGCCTGGCATTTCTTCCTCTGGCAATTCTAGGAATACCCCAGCTTTACGAGTTTGTTAGGCCATTCCTACACTTCGTCTTGATAGGAATCGTTGCAATAATGATAGCGACAGAAAGAAAAATCAAGAAGATTTTTTGGTGTACAACTTGCTTTTTACTGGCAGGGATTATAGGAATATTATCCTTCAAGATGCCGATCGATAACACTCTCATATTGTTTCCTGTTCTGGCTGGATTTTTTGGTATGCCATTTCTAATACTACAGATAAAGGCAAAAAATACCGTGCCTGATCAAAAGCTGAAAGATGAGAAAATACCTAGAAAAATAATGTTGAAGTCGTCGCTTCTAGGAACCGTGGGCGGAGTCTTTTCTGGGTTCCTGCCAGGTGTTGGTAGCAGTGAAATCGCTGGTTTTGCCACAATAGACAAAAATGAGAAATCGTTCCTCATAACGCTCGGTGCCATAGCAATGGCCAATCTTGTCATGTCATTCATGATGCTCTGGCTCGTTGGAAGCACCAGAAGCGGTCTTGCAGTGGCCATAGACCAGATCCTGTCAATTGGTCAGAACGAATTCCTGATAATAGTAGCTGCTATATTAGCATCTGCTGGCATTGCAGCCATGCTTACGCTTGTAATCTCGAAGCGTATGATAAAGATAATTCAGAAAGCAGACTATTCGCTGATAAGCAAGATCGTCGTCATGATGATCGTCTGTCTTGTTTTCTACTTCACTGGTTTCCTTGGACTGATGATAACCGGCATCTGCTGTGCACTGGGTCTTTTCGTCAACATAATGGATATCAAGCGAGGTATCATGATGGGAGTCTTGATCGTACCAACGATCCTGTTTTTTGCAGGAATAAATGTTTAGAAATAATCGTCACGCGATTCTCTTTATAATCTCTCCGAATGCTGGCCTTGTGACAAAGATTCCTATCAGAACTCCTAGAATAGTTGTTATTGCAAATCCACGGAGAACTCCGAATCCAACAAGAGGAATCATTGCAGCAATGACAGTTCCGCCTGCACCAAGAATTATGAAAAACGCTCTTCCAATCTTCTCCTTCAAAGTCATCTGCTTTTCCTCGCCACGTATTGCCTGATCCAGCAGAATAATCTGGGAATCGATTCCTGTACCAATAATCGCGATTATAGCAGCCAGGGAGGCAAGATCAAGTGTCCAGCCCATCGGTATCGAAAGACCGAGTATGATTATGACCTCGCTCATTGAAACAACTATCATCGGAATTATGAACTTTATTTTTCTATATCGTATTGCTATGATTACGGAAACCGCTGCAACAGCAGCCAGTATAGAAAGCAATATTCTTGTCATGAAATCCGTATGCAACTTCGGTGGAACCTCCTGCATCTGCACTATGTTCACATCTACAGGCAAAGAACCGCTCTTCAAAATAACCTGAAGCTTCTTCATCTGTTTTGTAGCGTCCTCCAATGTTTTCGAATATCCTGTTATTGAAGGCTCCTTCAGCACCTGCCCCTTAAGATCACCAGAAATACTCAGCTCATCGATAAGTGCATTATCTATATACAGATACAACTTGGAATCAAGATAATCCTTACCGGCGCTTGTGTCAAATCTGACAGGTATGTTCTTCGTTATATATGCAAATCTCTGTGCACCGATATCTGACAATTTTACGCTGAAGTACCATTCATAGGCTCCGTTTTGTGGTCTTATGGATGTCTTATCCGGATCGCCATAGTACACCATAATTATATCCGCGCTTGTGAATGGCGTCGTTGTTATGTTGGCGTAATCTGATGCTATCTTTTCCACGGTCATATTTATGCCGGCGAGAGCAAACGTGTTGCCCTCCTTGTATTCAATACCGTCAATACTGAAACTGCTATTCGAAATTGTATATTCATATTTCCTGTCTAACTCGATGTAAGATTTGTTTTGCTGTACTTTTAGCAAAAGCGGTATTTTTCCTACAAACTCTCCCTTGTGTTCCAAAAGGTCCCTCAGCTCTTCCTTGGTACCGCCTGCTATGCTGATCTCTATCAGCTTCTTGTCCTCAATAAAAACCGGTACTATGTTCATCTCTCGGAGGCCGTAAAGATTGATTCTGTTCTGAAGCGTTGTAGTTACCTGTTCAAACGTCTGGTTGTCACCCGCGCTTATATTGGGTTCTATTACAGCTTTTATTCCACCCTCGATATCAAGCCCGAATCTAAGCTTCGTAAACGATATCGGTCTGACCTCGATGCCAAGAGTACCATTCATGGTGGCATACTTCTGTCCCTTGTTTGTGCCAATGGTTATCACGCCATAATAATCTCGCGTAATATCATCAGTGGTGACATCCTTGCCGTTTATCCCGTATATTATATCACCAATAGAAACCGGCGCAGTCGAATTCTTATCCTTGACTATGACTTCGACTCCCTTTGGCGAAAAATTGGGAGATATCAAAAAAATTGCCAAGACTATGAGTAAGATAAGCAGCCATATCTTCCAGCTCTTCAACAAATCCAAATTCATGATCTAAACCTCTATATTCTAGCCAGCCTCTTTCCTCTCCTTTCGATTGGCATACCACCGCAGTATTCCGGCGTTGGTTAGCCAAGTTGCTGGCATGTCTATCAGCAGTCCTATGATAAGAACAGTAGCTATCTGCTGAAGCACAGGATCTTGGGACACAAAATACATTGCAGTGAGTGCAGCCAAAGCGCACATCGTCATCGTAATTCCTGTCTTCATTGCGGTCTTTATTCTTCCAGGCACATCCCTGCCTTTTGTCCTCAGAAGCTCTGTTGTGAGCACCACATCAGTGTCAACAGAATATCCTATGAGCATGAGCAGTGCAGCAAGAACAGGCAGCGACAATCTGACATCCATAATCGAAAGAATAGCCATGGACACAAGTATATCTGTTGCACCGCAAAGGATAACGGCTATTGATGGGACAAATGTTCGGAATAATACGAAAATCACAATTGACATCAGAATGAATGCTGTTATGATTGCTATCTGAGCAATCCTCCACTGTGTTTCTGAAAATGAGGGTCCTATGAATTTTGTTGAGTATTTGCCCTGAACACCGAGATCCTGCAATTTCTGCTGAATCTGGCTCTCGTTCGCAGTACTGTCCAAGCTGACTATGAGCGTATTTCCAATAACCCTGACTTCAGCATCAGGTATGGCTTCTGTTATCTTATTTAATCCAGCCGTAAAGGAAAATTGCTCAATAGATATTTCCTTTCCGCCGGTGAGCTCAACATCTCTTTTCAGGACAGAACCATGCGCCATCTGATTATAAAACAGGATCGAAACCGATGCGAGCAGCACTATTAACATAACAAAAGTTAGCGGTTTCCAATACCTGTTAAAAAAATTCTCGAATATGTTGAAATTCATAGTACATTACCTTTTCACTAATATGAGAGAAAGCTTTTTATCATCCTATCATCAGTATCCTCAGATATAAAGATTGAAGCCAAAGCAAATCTCATGTTGATACAAATATTGGATGTTGATTATTTCTTAAATGGTACCAAGCCTGTGATAAGAATATTTGGCAAGCGCGAAGATGGTACCTCTGTGTGTTGCCTATATGAAAATTTTCTGCCTTATTTCTATGTTGAAAAAAATTCTAGTGTCTGGGAAAAAATAGACGAGATGAACCTTAATTATGAAGAAATTGAGATGTTTTACCCGATAGGGTATCAGGAAAGTCCAAGCAAGGTATTAAAGATAACAATGTCGAGTCCGCAGGATGTGCCAACTGCCAGAAGAGCTCTTGAACCCTACGGAAAGTGTTTTGATGCTGACATTCTATTCAAATACCGCTTTATGGTAGACAAAGGCGTCCGAGGAATGTCATGGGCAGAAGTGGATGGCAAAAAAATTTTCACCAGGACCGTGAAGGTCCCTGCATATCAGATAACTGACATAAGACCTGTTGAAAAAACAGAAACATCCAACCTGAAGTTTCTTTGCCTTGATATAGAGTGTCTCAGCGATATGTCGCGTGAAATTGATGCCAAAAGGGATCCCATGATAATGATATCCCTTGCTTTCCACCCATTGCAAAAAAATCTCGATACGCTGGTCCTCGTGGCAAAACCCTTCTCTGGAGAAAAAGTACAGTCGTTCTCAAATGAGAAGGAAATGCTGGAAGCATTTATAAAAATCGTGCAGGACTACGATCCTGACGTGATAACCGGATTCAACATAAATGGCTTTGACATGCCGTACATACTCGGTCGCCTTGAGAAATATGGGTTGTATGCAAACCTTAGCCGCTGCGAAAAGCCTGCAACTGCCCGCCCAGTGGCATCGTCTCAGGAGATATCAGTTACTGGAAGGGTTGTTGTAGATCCAT
>Ga0315274_10014032_pt1 | contig 11381 bp, 18 predicted proteins | sample YL17G02_20_MG_FD_203700 | JGI IMG/M metagenome (GOLD analysis project Ga0315274, IMG submission 203700) | Sediment microbial communities from Yellowstone Lake, YNP, Wyoming, USA - YL17G02_20 | ecosystem: Environmental > Aquatic > Freshwater > Lake > Sediment | place: USA: Wyoming | collected...
AGATGTCGCGCCCCCCACGGCAAAGGATGATATGGGGGTCAGGGATAAAGTGTTTTTCATCCATGTCCAGGGCCAGCCGGAAGAAGGATCCCCTCTGCTCGTGCCTGGGGAGTTGGAGAGGGCCCCCTCCATGGGGCCTGCTGGGGTGCAGGGATCCGGTCTGCTACTCCAACAGCAGGTATGGGTGCTTGGTGGGGGGCTGCAGGAAGCGGGTCACGGAGGCCAGCGGGGGGTGTATCTGCAAGAGGGCCACGGCACAGGGCGGGTGATCCCGGGGCGCTAGCCAGGTTCGGTTCGCTCGGTCGGGCCCCACATCCATATAGCAGCCTGCGGTTTATCTCGGCGTGTGCGGCTACGGGGGGCCTGCATATACAGGAGGCGGGGGTGATGGGGGAACGGTGTAGCGGCTTGGGGGGGAGCCATTGCCGGTGGAGACTGGAAAAAGGGCATACCCTACATTAATAGTGCCTGTCATCCAACGGGGGTGGGGATGTGCAGATCGGCGACCCCGCACCACCGGCCTTCGCCTTCGGGGCGGAGGAAGTGGGGCGTGACGGCCCCTTGGCGCCGATCCTAACAGGACTGGCGATGCTTCTCTGATGCATCGGGGTGCCATGGCCGCCGTTGGGTGACGCAACCCGTGGCACAAACGTCGCCATCGATCCAGCAGGCAGAGTGGTGATGGACGTGCTGGCGAGCGGGGTGCAACTCCCCGCCTTCCCCGTTCCGCACTGGGGCGGCTTAATCGACACTTCACTGCAGATGGGATCCACGGGCCCCCGGGTTTCGTCGTGCCCAGGGGATGGGCATCCCGGTGCGGGTGGGGGCCACACGCTGGGCAGATCATAGATCTCTTCTGGGGCCTGCATGTGCAGGCGCGGGTCTGCCGTCCAGAATTTGTTAAGATCATGGACATACCCAGAAACGCACGCATCGCGTGCATAAACACACATTGGCAAGGGATTTATACTACCTTATCCTAGATATCCCATAATGAGAGTTTATGGATATGCGCGAGTCTCCACCAAGAAGCAGAGTGTGGATCTCCAAGTTGAGACCATAGCCAGGTACGGAAAGTATGCAAAGATCAAGGGGGAGGGGGTGGAGGTAGCTCGGGTCTTCACGGACACCGCATCAGGCAAGAATATTGAACGTCAAGGCTTTCAGGAAATGCTAACCACCTTGGAAAGGAACCCGCTAGAGGTCGGAGCCATCATCATCACGAAGCTCGACCGAATCGGCAGATCCCTCATGGACCTCATACGAATCTCTCAGTGGCTCCGAGAGAAGAAGATCGGGTTGATTGCCATCGAAAGCAATATCGACACCACCACCAACGAGGGGCAGCTCTTCTTCCATATCTTGGGTGCTCTAGCCGAGTACGAGAGGAAACTGATCCTCGAGCGCACCGAAGCAGGGAAGGAAGCTGCGAGGGAGGCGGGGACGCGGTTTGGGAGGAAGAAGAAAATGGTAGACATCGAGGATGTGAAACGGCGGCGCACTGCAGGGATTCCGATGACAAGGATTGCGAAGGACATGAAGATCTCAAAGTCGCTGATTTACGAGAGACTGAGAATCGAGAAGCCAGCAGGTGAGATGGATATTCACGGGTGATGGGGGTCACGCTATGACACCGGAGGAAGCAGAACAGAGGATCAAAGCATGGTGGGAGAAGAGAAGCACCCGACCGGCATGCAGTCCCAGGTCATCGGCGATTGCACGGGCCTGGACGTGGAGCTTTGTTGAGGATGTCGCAACCACCGGGGGATCAATCATCAAGGCGGTGGATGCAATTAATGCAGCCGGTGCAGGGAAGTGCCAAGTAGCACTGGTGGTTGTTGACCGGGAAGAAGGGGCGACCGAAGCATGCTTGGCAGAGGGGATCAGTCTCTATCCGCTCTTGAGGAAGCGCGACTTCGGCGTGCTGGAGGGTTCATGAGAATACTGGAGCATGGGCACTGGCTGGGGCTCGCTGGGTCCATAGCAGTAGGCGTGGCGATGGGGCAGATGATCTTGGCAGAGTATCCTTGGGAGTACCCGTTGACTGTGGTGGTGGGGATTACCCTGATAACCCTCGGGAACGCGGTCGAGGCGTGGGAGAGGATCAGGGTACTCGGGGCCCTGCAGAAAGAGGTGGAGGTTCTCAGGGAACGCATTGTGGAGCCTCAGCAGGCGCCCACAGAGACCGCCGTGGAGCCCCGGCAGGGGCCCCCGACCAGTCTTGGGGTGCCACAGATACCACTGGCGGCACTCCCGCAGTCCGTGGAAAACCGTTTCAGGACCGCGACGGAGATGGCAGCGGCCGCCATATCATCTCTCTTCGGGGCCTGGCGCGGGAAGAACCCAAAAGGGTGGTGGGAGGACTTCATCGATGAAGCTCTCATGCCCGCATTCTCCGTCGCCTTGAAGAAGGTCGATCCGGCCCTTCTGGGCACGCAGGAGAAGGTCAGGAAGTCGCAGTTTGGCCCGGGAGACCGGAAACCATGACCGAGCGATTCGTAAAGAATGGGCTGCTCTTCGCGGTGATGTTCATCCTCGTGGTGAACCTGGCTCTCTGGTTTATAGTGCCTGTGCTGGTACAACCTGTGACACAGGGGGCAGGAACCGCAGCAGAGGCAGTCATCCCGTCAGCCGGGTGGCCATATGGGGTCGTTGGCCTCATCGCGGCTGTCCTGGCCATGACCGGGATCATCCTGCTAGCCGTGCGGCTGGGGTTAGTCAGGCTCGTGAGGTGGTTCCTGGTCTTCGGGACGTTCTGGATCCTGGTGTTTGCCCTTGCGGTTATCGTGCTTCGGGTCGCGGGGTTCCTGGACTACTGGATGCTGGTTCCAGTCCTGGGCGTGGCGGCGGGACTAATGTGGCTGGCGTTCGTCCGGAATCACTATTCCGCCGGGGATGTGATCGGCATCCTGGTCCTGAGCTATGCCGCAGTCACGATTGGTTTCTCGTTCAGTCCAGTTGCCGTCATCGCTGTTGTGGTGATCCTTGCTGTGTACGATTTCATTGCTGTGTACTGGACGGGCCACATGATGTCCCTGGCGAAGGCGTTCGTAGGGCAGGGCGTCCCGATCGGGCTGATGGTGTTCGGTGTACAGCCGGGGGGGAAGCTGGACCTCGGGCAGCCGCGGAGCGAGAGGAAGTGGATCGTGCTGGGGTGGGGTGACCTCGGCATACCGGCCGCCTTCGTGATAGCGGTAGGCCGGGTGGCGCCGGCAGTTGCGTTTGGGGCCACCTGGGGGGCCGTGGCGGGCTTCTTCCTTCTCGCGTGGATCGCGGAGCGGTTCCCGGGCCAGAAGGGCCATGCGGGGCTGCCGCCGATCGTAGGCTGCATGCTTATAGGGGCCTTTATCGGGCTGGTGGCGGTGTTGGGGGTACCATGAGTCACGAAACACATACCAGGTGCGACGGTTGCGGAACCGTTGTAGGGGAAGGTTTTCCAGAGGGGTGGATCGTCTTTAACCTCTCTGAGGACTACTGCGCAGAGATCATCGATAAGGATCTCGGGGAAGGATCTTACGACGCCACCCCCATCGCCACCGAGGATCTGCATTTCTGCGGTGTGAGTTGCCTCGCAATGTGGGCGGGCCGGAGGGTTCTCGAATATTCCGGGAAGAAAAAGAAGGGATCCTGATGGAACCAATATCCTACGATATGAGTAACCCTGCCGACGTGGCGCGGTGGTTCAGGGAGATGGAGGACCATCTTCAGGTCGACGATTTCCTCCACAATGGGACAGATCGGATAGGCCGGAAATACGCATGGGCGGCCTTCTTTGAGCTGAAGAAGCTCCTTGCGGAGCACGGCGTGGTAAAAGGCCAGCCGGAGGGAACGTGACGAGCCAGTTCGATGACCTGGAAACTCTTGCGGGGTACTGGCAGGCAGGAAGGATCCCGGAAGACCTCCGTGGGGAGGTGCGGGCCGTCGTGGAGATTGCCGTGCAGCAGGCGGGCGAGCACGAACCGGACTGGAACTTCGAGACATACCTGAAAAAGCAGCGGGGGCTGTCGGAGAAAGCGGTGGATGAGTTCTTTGGCTTTGAGATGGCAGCCAAGTTCAAGTTCCTTGACGAAACGCATGATTTCCTGGACCACGGCATGGACAATGGCAAATACCACTGCAGGGTCTTCAGCGGGGCGCTTCGCATAAGAATGAAGCACCTGTACCAGGCGCTCGGGGATAGGGGGCTGTACTTTCTATGACGGGCAGGAGACCAAGAACTCCAGATGATCTTGAAGCGAAGCTCTGTCGGTTGCGAGCTGCAAGGAAGACGATGTGTAACGACCGGGGATCCGATCTGAACCGGATGTGCTGCGTGGTCCTGCGGTGGGCCCTCGGGGAACTGGATGACATTTACGGACCCGACCAGGAGAAGGATTGAGCATATCTGACTTACCCACCATACCGCCAAGGATATATACCATAGCGGTTATACATTCATGTTACCATGCCGAAAATTACGCTCAATCTGGAAGGGTATAAATGTGAACGCTGTGGTCATGAGTGGGTTCCGCTGGGAAAGAAAGAACCTATAGTATGTCCGAAGTGCAAGAGCCCGTATTGGAATATCCCGCGACGGCAGAAGAAAAAGAAGGCGAAGCCCGGTGACGGAGCGTGAACATGCAGGAACAAGCGAGGATCGTGAAAAAAACGAATGGCACCGCAGATGTGAAAGAAGAGAGGGTCAGCCCATTGAAATATATCAAAACATCAGAGATACGCCAGGATGAGGAATACGAGACCATTGTTCCCCGACCAAGCCAGGACGACTATTCTACTTTGAAAGAAAGCATCCAGAACGTCGGAATCCGGGTGCCGTTGATAGTTGATCAAGAGTTCGTTCTTCTTGATGGGTACACCCGGTATAAGGCCGCAACCGAACTCGCCACCCCGGAAGTTCCCATAGAGGTCCGCCAGTTCAAAAACAGACTGGAAACGATGCTATTCATTGTAGAAATTAATGTCGCTCGCCGCCACCTCACCGTTGCGCAGAAAGCTAATCTGGGACTGAAGCTGCTATCCCTTGAAAAGGAATTGGCAAAGGAGCGACAGATACGGAAGCCTGGATCTGTTCCACCAATATTGGTGGGACAAAAATGTGAGACCCGGGAGGCAGGAGAAAAATATGGGCGCGGAAAGGTTCCACCAACGTTGGTGGAACCTATCGAAGATTCAAACGAGGGGATGGCCCTCACCCACGCTGCTAAGAAGGTTGGAGTTGGGCGCGAGACGCTCCGCAAAGCCAAGCGCGTTCAGGATAAAGTCGCCGAGTATCCAGAACTCGGAGACCGGTGGCAACAGGCACTGGCTGGCAAGGATTCTGTGGATGGCGTCTATCGGCGGCTTGAGATCCTGGAGACAGAACACGAAGTCAGTAGCCCTACTCAGCCCGTGATAGAGTCGTACTCAGAACTGCCGGTTGACCAGATCATTTTCGGTGACTGTATCGAGAAGCTCAAGGTTCTTCCGAATGATTCGGTAGATCTGATCGTCACATCGCCCCCGTATGGCGAGAATCGGGAATCCACCTATGGGGGCGTACCTCCGAAGGAGTACGTCGGTTGGTTCTTACCAATCGCCGATGAGCTCAGGCGCGTCCTCAAGCCGGACGGTTCGTTCATCCTGAATATCAAGGAGCGTGTCATCGACGGCGAGCGTGGAACCTATGTCTACGAGCTGGTTCTCGCGCTTAGGCAACGAGGATGGAGGTGGGTTGAGGAGTATATCTGGGCAAAAAAGAACACAACCCCGGGCCACTGGAGCACACGGTTTCAGGATCGGTGGGAGCGGTGTTATCATTTCACGAAATCCGAAGATTTCCGAATGTACCAATCAGAGGTCAAAGAACCCATCGGCTCGTGGGCAAAAAAACGGCTGGAGAATTTAAGCGAGGCAGACCTGACGAGGTTGGAATCAGGTACAAAAAGCGGATTCGGACGTAATATATCCCGGTGGGTCGGGAAAGATACAGTTTACCCGAGTAACGTATTAATTCTGGCGACGGAATCGTCTCACAAAGGGCATTCGGCTGCCTTCCCAGAGCGGCTACCTGCGTGGTTCATCCGCCTCTTCACAAAAGAGGGTGACCTCATCCTCGACCCGTTCTTAGGCAGTGGAACGACGGCAGTTGCTGCCATCAATCTTGGCCGCCACTTCATCGGGGTTGAAAAACATCCACCTTACTTCAGGGTAGCCCAACAGCGCGTGGAAGAGGCGCAGATCGAGTTCGCCAAGAACGGCACTCCCGCAGACTATTTCCTGCCAGTATCCAAGACGAACGGCGAGGGTTAAAGCGATGGAACAAGAGGGGTGGATAGGGTCGGCGGCGCGAGAGGCGCTATTGGCGTTCCAAGACCAAGTTATCGGAAAATTAAGTGGGGTGGGTCTCCATGCCCTCCTCCGTAGGTCCAATCCATATTTACTCAGAGCAATCGGTTTAAAGGACGCTTCGGAGGTGATAGATCGTCTTTTAACTGATTATCTTAGTGCATCAGACCAGACTGTGTTCGGAAGAACATTCATCGAAACACTCTGCTCAAGAGTCCCGGGTGTGGAACCATCGGGGATTACTGGTATTGATTTCAAGAAAAACAACGCTTTGATCTGCGTTAAATCCGGTGCAAGCTGGGGAAATTCAAGCCAATGGAGTGCATTAATAGCGGACTTTCTCGCCGCGAAACGCGCCTATAAGACACATCCGGTGGCGCAAGAGCCCGAATGTGTTCTCGGAGTGGCGAATGGGCGAGGGGCAAAACGTACAAGAAGAAAAGCCCTACCATTCACGGAAAAACGGGGTCAGGAGTTCTGGGGGTGGTTGACAGGGGATAATGAGTTCTACCTCAAAATCATGCGTGTCATAGACGATAATGCCGGTGAGTACACATCGAAGATTGAAGGGATAAAACGGCGATTACGCCAACAGTTCACAAAGGAGTTCTGTGGGCCTGGGGGAGAGGTACACTGGGGGCGTCTAATCAAATTTGTTAGCGAATCCGTACCAGAAAAAGATGGAAAAGTGCCCAGGGAAAAGGCACCTCTTCAAATGCAGTTATTTGAAGGGGTCTCATCTCACGAAGGTTAACAGGGGAAACCATCCCTCATTAAGTTACCAGAATCCCCGACCGAAACCACTAAATAGTCCCCGAGCACATACTGGCATGTGATAACTAGGTGGCATGAATGTTGCTCTTCAACAAACACATCATTTTCGGCATTCTGGTCGCATTAACTGCAGCATCGGTTGGTGGATGGCTGGCCGCATGGGAGTACGTAGCTGCAAATCCTTATAGGATTGCCCCCCCTGAATTCCTCATCGGGATGGCATTATTAACTACGATCTCCCTTCTCACATTCGTTGGGGTTCTCCTCCTCCTCGGAGAACACATTCGTGAGTGGACTTGTGGGGAACGAAATGGATGATGCCACCGCCCGGAAGGTCGCAAACGAACGGGCCGCGTTCTTCGTGGACAAGAAGGTCGTGAAGGCCAGGGTAAGGTGTATCGCAGGGATGAGCGCCCTGGTCCTGGAGTTCGACTCTGGCGATGTCGTGGAGTTCGGCAGGACTGGCTTTCACGTTGTCAGGAGGGGGCTGGCCTTGGGGCAACCAGATCAGCTCGCAGAGGGGAAAAAGGAGGCAAAGGAATGATCACACTATTCGCGGTGAATCCAGTCCTGTACTTCCTATCTCTCTTGGGGTTCGCCGCTCTCCTCTGGCTGGCCCACCGCATCGGGGTTTACATGGGCTACGCTGCGGGGCGTGCGGATGCCAAGAATGAGAACCCCAAGAATGAGAACCACTACCGTGGCGATAAGCCGATCCTGAACATGCTCGCGGAGATCCCGGGCCTCGAGGTTCATATCAAAGGTCCGGAGATCCCGGGGTGGAAGGAGATCCAGGATGCAAGGGCCCTCATGGAGGCACGGGGGATCCATGTTGTAGCTAGTGAGGTGCAGGAGCCATGAGATTCACTCTCTCTTTCTGGCGCAAGATTCTCCTCGGCGCTCTGGTTGCGGTGTGCATATTCGAGGCTGGAATGCTGGTCGGGCTCGGCTTCCCTCGCCTCATGTTCGTCCAGGCCGAGCTGCCCGGGGTCACCCAAAACCACGTCCTCGCATCAGAGAGCGCTCTCAATAACCTCACCACCGCGAACGATCTGGTGATCAGATATTACGAGACCCACCACCACTATGAACATATTTACGACTGCGATCAGATGGCGGCCGACCTGTGGGACCAGGCCATGGCACGGGGTCTCAACGCGAAGCTGGTCCTTGGTAGTGTGGCGGAGGACATAACCGCGACATACGTTGGCGACCATGCATGGGTGGCGGTCGAGATCTCACCGGGTGGGTGGGTTGCACTCGATCCCACGGCTGGCAACCTTTTCCTTGCGTCAGACAACCCGAGGTACTATCGCGGCATAGTGTTTGACAATCCCGCGGAGATGATGAACTACATCTATCACTATGTGCCCGGGGGGCAACCCATCTTCACGAATATCCGCCCCCTGCTCAAGTTGCCATCCGGGGTGTGACATGAACGCGACGCTGATATTTGTTGGTGTACTCATTATCCTGGGTGCAGGGCTTACCATTCCCAGACGGGAATGGACGTGGAAGGTCGTCATGATGGCCGCAGGCATCGTGGTACTGCTGGCCGGGGTGGGATGATGGATCTCACCCCCTCTCAGCGTGCAGATCTCACTAGGGAATCCTCCATGCTGCACTGGTGGCCGAAGATCCAGGGGCTGGGTCTCCCCCTCCCCGGGACCGTGATCGTGGAGCTCACTCGGGAAGAGTGCGTGGACCTCTGGGGCTTCGTAACGGCGCAGGAGGACGAGCACCGCGAGGTCGAGGGATTGCCGGTGGACCTCGTGGACCGGCTCCAGGGGGCCGCGGAGTGGATCGGATACCCCCTGTTCATGCGGACCGACCAGGCATCCGGCAAGCACGAATGGAAAGACACTTGTTACGTCGAGAGGGAAGAGGATCTCCTCGGGCACCTCTCGAACCTCCTCATGTGGCACGAGATGGCCAGCCTCGTAGGGCTCCCCTGGCAGGCCGTGGTCTTCAGGGAACTCCTGCGCCTCAGGAGCACGTTCACGGCCTTCAACGGCATGCCGGTCGCGGCCGAGCGACGCTACTTCGTCCGGGATGGGGTGGTGAAGTGTAGGCACCCGTATTGGCCGGCAGAGGCCATAGAGCAGGGCCGCGGATCGGAGTCCCTGCCGAAGGGGTGGAGGAAGAAGCTCTGGCGGCTCAACTATGAGACCGTGCGGGAGGCCACCACCCTCCCCGGTCTCGCGGAACGGTTCTCCCGGGCGGTCGAGGGGTACTGGTCCGTGGACTTCGCCCAGGACATCGGGAGCAACTGGTGGCTCATCGATGCAGCCCGGGGAGAACTCTCGTGGCATCCGGATGGGTGCACCAAGAAAGAGCCTGCACATGCAGGTGAGGGGTGAGGTGAGAATGGTATATCAAGACGTTTTCTGCGGGGAGGTCAGGAACCGACCCCCCCAAGACGAAGGAGGCACGGTCTGTCCGTACTGCGGCAAAAGGGCTGCGTCGTTGGGCGAGTTCAACGGGTACCGGGTCACGCAGCCGGTCGCACCGAATACCGATCTCCTCCTCGGGCTTGGGAGCTTCGAGGGAAAACGGGCTCTCATCGTGATCACTGAAGTGCTATCCGACGGGGGTGAAATCCCCAAGGAAGTGATCCAGGAAGCAGTCAAGGATGCGAAGAGCTGCTTGGACTGGTATAATGGCCTGATAAAGTCGGGCGAGTTCAGGTGGTTCAACCCGGGCAAGGGGGGAAAAGATGCTGGTAAAACCATCTGATTTCTTGAACGGTGGCGAGGTGGACATCACGGCCAACTTTAACGGTCCCTGGGGAGTAGCACGGAGACCAGGGCATCGCACCAGAAGAATGGGCCGAATGGCCATCCGCAGGGTGGGGGATGGTCTTTTCTATGGCGACTACGAGGTATACGTGAAGTGGCACGACACCCATGAGGAGACGGTTCTCAAGGCGGGAACGCTCCAGGAATGTGTATTCTTCTCCAACAAAGCCGTGGGGGGGATGGATTCGGTAGAGGATGGATAACGGGATCCCCATGAAGGTCAGGCACTCCATGAAGTTCGATGGCCGCAGCGGCCAAGTTGAAGCCGACATCCAGATCCGGATTACGGGTCTCAAACAGGGTGAAGTCGGCAGGGTAGCCGATGCCGTGGTGGGGTTCGTCAGCGGCCTCAAAGGGCCGGAGAGCAAAGTCTTCCCGGAAGAACGCCCGCAGACGATTCAGTTCACTTCTAAACAGAGGCGGGTGATTGAAGGGGCGGAGAGTGAGGAGGCGGCGTGGGGGGAGTTCCAGAGGAGTGCCGGTAAGTCCAGACGGGGAAGTATCCGGACGGAGGGTGAAGTGGTCGCGTACTGGCGCATGCTGCACCCGGTATCGTGGGCCACTCGCTTTGCAGCAGAGGCAGCGGAAACCGCGAAGCATCTGCCAGGGCCGCCAGGGGAATTGGGTCATGAGCCGGCCGTGCTTGGTAGTGAAGTGATGAAGAAGCTCCCGGGGGATGCACCCGGAAAGGAAAGGGTTACGCCATTCTCGGCAAGGCAACAGGAAGTGATCCTTGGGGCTGCTACTGAGGATGAGGCATGGGAACAGTTTCAGGCCACCTGCGGGAAAAGCTGCCGCGGCCAGGAAGATGTCCGGGCATTGTGGAGGACACTGAACCTCCAGCCATCGAAAGAGGTGGACTGGTCCAAGGCCACCCTGTCTGAGGCCCAGCGCAATCTGGTCATGAAGATCCAGAAGGAGGACGAGGTCTGGCCTGCATTCCATGATCGGTTCAAGACCAGTTTACGGGGTGCGGAGGAGGTAAAGGCAATCTGGTGGGCGCTCCACCCTGGGGAGCCCGATGTGGTATCGGCGCCACCACCGGGGGCCGTGGCGGCACCTGCAGCAGCGCAGGGGGAAGCGGCATTACTTGGGGCCGCCCCAGAGTTCAAGGAACTGGACCGGGTGCTGATAGAAAGGAAGTACGGTGACGGGAAGCCATATGCAGCGGTCATCATAAAAATCGATACGAATAGCAAGCAGGCAAAGATAAAAGGAATTCATGAGCACTCGATACAGAGATGGGTTGATATTGCTCTCCTCTCGCATGATCCAAATGGATCTCCTATCACGGTCGAATCAGCGGTAGCAGCGGAAGCGAAGGGGATCCGGGCCGGTCCGGTACCTAATGGTGTGAGGCAGGGATCCCTGGTATTCAATTCGAAGGAGACGGAGGTGATCTACGCGGCCGCCAGCGAGAATGATGCGGTGGCGAAGTTCCGTGCTGTCTATGGTCCTACCAGTACCGGAAAGGAAGGGCTGATC
>Ga0315274_10014033_pt1 | contig 11381 bp, 11 predicted proteins | sample YL17G02_20_MG_FD_203700 | JGI IMG/M metagenome (GOLD analysis project Ga0315274, IMG submission 203700) | Sediment microbial communities from Yellowstone Lake, YNP, Wyoming, USA - YL17G02_20 | ecosystem: Environmental > Aquatic > Freshwater > Lake > Sediment | place: USA: Wyoming | collected...
CCCTTCTCATGACCGAAAAGCTCGCTCTCGATGAGCGTATCCGGCATAGCGGCACAGTTCACCTCGACGAAGGGGCCATTCTTCCGTGGGCTGCCGTGATGGATGGCTCGCGCCACGAGCTCTTTCCCCGTGCCTGTTTCCCCATGGATCAGCACCGTGGTACTGGAGTCAGCGACTTGGGAGATAAGGGAAAAGACCTCCTTCATAATGCGCGAGTTGCCCTTGAGATCGGGATAGGGATGTTTGGAGCGGTTGAGCATGTCCTTGAGCTTGATGTTTTCCTCTTCGATCCGCCGCATATGCACCGATTTCGCTATGAGGGAGGCCACTTCGGATAGGAGCTGGAGTTCATAGTCGAGGGTGTAGACATGGCTGGCCACCTTGTCGGCCGAGAGCACACCGACCGCCTTGCCATCATAGAGGATAGGCACGCAGAGGAAAGCCATCCCCGCCCGATCCAGGTCTTTGCGGGCACCTGTGCGGTCGAGGAAGAGCGTCTCTGTACCGAGGTTCGGGATCGCCATTGGCCGACAGGTCTGCGCCACCTGTCCCGTAATCCCCTCCCCCGGGTTATAACTGATCTGGATACTGGAGATATCAACCTCATGGGCAACATCCAAGACGGCCACACCGGTCTCGCGCTCGAGGATGGAGATGATCCCGCGCTGCATACCCGCCCTGACACTCAGTTCCATGAGCACCTGTTCGAGCTGCTCCCGTAAGTCCATGTGCTTTGCCAGGATCTTCGCTAAACTATGCAGTGTGGCCAGGTCTTCGTAGGTAAATGATATTATCTCCACCATAGCGTCTTTCCTTTTGACTACATTATAGTATACCCCATCCTCTTTAGGCAAATACTTTCCCCCCCTCAAAGCTTATGCTCCCACACCCCCTTGAATCTCCGAGGGGGGTTTGTTGATCACCGAATTAGACCAACCCAAATCCGCTTGCGGCGGAAAGCAGAGTGCCCCCAACCAACAAACGTATATGCATGAATATGTTACAGGATAGTTAGCAAATTGAATACATAGATACCATGTCAACTTTTTCAGGAGCTGAAGCGTCTTATAGATATAGATTATGAAAATAGTACGCTGTGGAGGAAGAAGATGAGAAGGCTTGCAAAGCTCAGTATAGTGATGGGAGCGACAGTGCTGATGGTTGCGTTTTTAGTACAACCAGCCATGGCCGACCCCACTATCTCGGTCAGGATCGGGCTGCCAGTGGTAGTGGAGTTACAATCATCCCCGCAGCCGGTCTGGGTCGAGGGATGCCATTATTGGGACGGCGACGATTACGTCTGGATCCCTGGCCATTGGGAGCGTATGACTCGGCCGCGAGTCATCTATGTACCCGCTTCCTACAGCCACGTGGTTCTGGAGCCGCTCCCATACCGTCATGTCCTCCGAGAGCCCATCCCCTGGAATAACTACCACCCCCAGCATTCCGACTGGCACAGGGGAGAAGTCCACTGGCACTATAGAAAGTGATTGTTTCCTATTTCCCAGTGCCCGCATCCCCTGCGTGATAATAATACGCTTCCACAGATCTGCCCTCTCCTGAGAGCTCCGATTAAAGAGCGCACACCCCTTGATCTCAAGGGGGACAAGTGTCCGACGCGATGGCTGTGCGCCTGACTGGGAGGCTCGTCGCATAGCCTTCCTATAGGTATTAGACCCCCATGGTGATTGAGGGGGATGGGGAGTTTGTGAATTTTATTCAGCCATGAAAGAAGTGCTGGGCAATTCCTCTTTTTCAAGGTGGACCAGCCAGGATCTGAGATGTATGGCCTCCGGAAAGGAAAGGGCCTCGAGCGGAACCTGTTCCGGCAATCTCCAAACCAGCGCAAGATCTCTGACCATAGCTTGCGTCGGGCCAAAAGAGCAAAAGAGAGAGCACAGGCATGCCTTGAGCTTCTTAAGTTTCTCCGCCCGCATCTCTTCCTCATGCCGATTTCAGGATATGCAGAAAGGGGATTATAAAGGGGTTTGCACCAGGGATCATGGATATGGCAGGGTACTCGCTTCTCTCTATGAAGCTTCGCACCTCCGCCTCGAGGACGTGCAGGAAAGGGTTCCACTCTCCCCGCTCGAACATGGTCGCATTCTGCATGGATTGGGGACCCCCTATGTAGATGCTCGGCTCGCAGAGCTCTTCCCTTTTTACGACAGGGTGTTTGCCGGCAAGCACAATGCCGAGCCGTATGATATCGGAGACGAGGTGCTGGGGGAGCAGGGTCATCAACATAAATGGTGATATGCGCAATCCCTTGCCTTCCAGCAAAACCCGTATATCCTCAAGCTTGGATCGGATTTCCTCCTCAGGGGCACCTTCCTTCGGGATGATCACGAGATCAACGGCCGTATAGTATGCATTTGCAAATGTTGGCCTCGGTATGGCGATGACACATTCACACACGATCCTGTCTGGCAGTCTTTTTCCAGGCGCTTTAACGAAATCCGGTAGGTATGCTTTGAGGAGTTCGACTTCCTTTTGCGTATGGGCATGGCCATGCACCCCGCAGACTGGCTCACGCAAGGCAAGCAGGGCGGGTATCAAAGTGATGAGGTCCCTGACAATTGGGTGGAGAAAAGGAAGGGAATACTTCGCCCTTTTGATATTCCTCTGAATGAAGCGAGTCGTGAGGGGCATAGCCCACGTACCGTCAATTCCCCCACTGCCCCTTTACGAAAGAAACGGGCCATTCAAAAGCAGTACCCAATTCCCAATCCAACCTGGTAGGTTTTCTGCTCGATCTCCATATCGACATCTGGGGAACTCAAGCCCGTGTCATCATAGGACGAGGCAGGGTCATCCCCGTACCAAGTCTGGGTCTGATATCCTCTGGCCAGTATGTCCATGGCTTGGAATGCGAGATAGGCCTGCCAATCGTTCCCGATCCTGATGCGCGAAGAGAGCCCGATCAAAAGGCCATCGCCGGTGCATCTCCCATCAGATCGCTTGGAGCGCCGGATGTGATCATCCTCGTCCCGCACCCGTACGTGAGCCAGATAAACGATATCCCCGGCAAGGGAGATGCGAGGATGCAGCGCATACCTGGAGGTTATCCCAAGATACCAGGAATCATACTCAACCTCATAGGCAATGACATGACCTGTAATTGTGCAGGATTGATCCTGCCAGGGACCATACCCTACCTGGATAGTATCAGAGCCGTCGAATTCGAATCTCTGCTGCATATAGCCGCCAGTCACCCCTAGGGAGACCGATCCGAGCGCGAAGGGGAATATTTTGAGATTGAAGCCAAGGAGCTCTCCGGAGGCATCTACCTCGCTCTCGGAATAGATATCAACCCCCGGGTGCATAGCCCTGCCGAGGAAGAACGCTTCTTCTATATAGTCCGAGTCCTTGAGGTTGCCGGAGCTCTTCGTCCAGGGTCCTTGCATGTAGGCAACCCCCACCTCCAACACGCCGATATCCAAGGTATATTCGAGCCCCATGAGATACAGGTCAATCGGCCACTCAAGTCTGCTCCTGCCGGATATGAAATCGATCTCATAGGCGCTTTTCCCGGTCACATAAGCGGCCTCAAGGAAAAGTCTGCTCTGAAAATCGAGAGCGAAGAGGGGCACATGGACCATACATATGGCCATCAACAGCAATAGGCGTCGTATAATATGCATAAAGATCCCAAGCGCAAAAAATAGAGGCGGCAAACGTATTTAAACCGGTGAACAACGGTTTAGCAGAAGGGTTATGGCATTTTATGGTTCATAAATTCAACATGTTATATACACCACGCTGCCATCATTATGCCTCAAAATGCACCCCAGGTGCACCCCAATACCGCCCTTTGCAAAGGGGTAACATAGATTGCATAAGCTTGTAAAGTTTATGGATTTAGAATATGTTGATGAAAATTGGGGTTGGGCACTGCAGGCTGAAAAGGCAGATGTCTTGGCCCGCCCTCCCCTATTTTGTTAGAGGATACCGTTTGCAGGAGAACGGCCATGAAGAGAAAGAAATCAAAGGTCCATTCCGGGATGTTCCCCACGGAACGGATTGCATGCAGCCTGGAGGATAACTCTCCTCAGGAAATCAATCAGGCAATCAAGGAGTGTTTCCAACGTATACCCCTTGATAATCTCCTCAAGCGATTTGAACACCGAGCAGCCGAAGTCCTCGGGGAACTCCGATACCCGGTAACGCTTCAAGGGTTAAGGGTTTATGCCCAGACTGACCTACCCCCCCGGATTCAGGATATACGATCCATGCTCCTACGTCTTGAGGAGGTACGGGATTGTGCAAAGAAAGGGGACGTTGAAGGAGCGGCAAAAAATGCTATCCTCATGATGTATGCAGCCTGGCGAGCCGATATGAGACTAATGGAGACTACCGTACGTACTGGCTCCAGGGTCGAAGAAAGCGGAAAACGCACAGGCCAGTACAGAGGAGACACGGATAGCACTGAACGTATTCCCCTATGGGAGGACTGTCAAAATCGTGCTGACCGTATTTGGGCAAAGTTCCCCTCGTATGCCGTCTTAAAGGTTGCAAAAATGATCGAAAATGAGCTGAGAAAAGAAAACGAACCACCCTCGTGGGAGACCATCAGGAAGCGCATACGAAAAAAGCAACTTACTGCATTCTACTTGTAAGTATTCTTCTCACTTAGCACGAGAGGTCATGGTAGCATCCAGGAATATAATAGAAGTGGTAATATCTCTATATGACCTCAGACGTGAAAAGAAAAGCACGCAATGGTGCTATAGAATACTTTCCTTCATCACCTATCACCTTATGCTCACACCCTCCCAGGGTTGTTTTCATATTCACCCATTTTGCCATAATCTATCTTCGATAAACTCAATAACGAGATGGTTATACACAACAACTTCGCGAAGGGTTGCATGTCAGGTTTCAAGAATTCAGACAGAAATTAGATTGGTAAGTACACCTATTACTGGGCCCAGAACCATTTTATCTTGACAAATACATGGGATCATCATATTTTTTGAACAATCATTTAATTTATAGGGGTTGTTATGGCCAGAAAGAGTAAGGCTGCTGTGCGTAAGAGGGAAATTTTAGAGCATTTTTATCAGGTGATCAGAGATGGTGGGCTTGAGGGAGCTTCGATCGCTAAGATTGCCAAACATATGGGTGTCCACCCTAGCCTCTTGATACATTACTTCTCTACCAAAGAAGAGATGGTTGTAGAACTTGTGGGATACATGCTCGAAAGGTATGAAGAAACTTATCTCGCAAAGGTCGTTAAAATTAAGGATCCCAATAAGCGACTTGATGCACTCATGAATACCCTTTTTAGCAAAGATTGGATCAAGCTGATCGATGATACGGTATTCTATGCATGCTATTATCTGTCCTTCAAAAATGAGCGGATAAGAAACCGGTTTCGAGTAATGTATGACAATTTCAGAGAAATATTACGGAATGAGATTAAGATGTATATGAAACAGGGTATAGTTAATGTAACTGATGTTGAAAATGCTGTGAATCTTATCATTGCCCTTGCAGAAGGCATCGACTTCTATGGTAATGTTTATGGCGAGGATCGATATTCAGAAAATTTTAGCCAGTATGTGAAGGGACTGGCCTTGAATTTTCTAAAAACCGGAATGGGAACTATATAAAAGATATCAACTCGTTATCTAGAGGCTTGAGACCATATTGATGGTTGCATAAAATCTCGATCATACTAACTACTAAAGGAACAACTATACATACAACATTTAAATTAATTGACTATTCTATTAATATATTATACAGTGATTATGATTCTAAATTTATGCTGGATGATAGCAGGCAAATTACTCCTGGAAACCCAGGGGCAATTATCATGAGTGATGTGCATGCTGTGTTGAAAGGGATGACAAACGATGAGGACCATAATGAGAACAGGGAAGTCAATGCAACACCTCTGGGATATTGCTCCTCTTCCACGGAGACATTCCACGAAAAGTAACAACCTGATTATCTAAACGTTTGTTTAGGGGAATAGTGCCCGACATAAGGGAGGTCCGGGTAGTGAAAGTGCAGAAAAATATGAATTTGCCCTTAAAGGTTAAATTCGGTTATGGGGCTGCTGAAGGGGCCAATTCCATGGTCTTCACACTTTTTTATACCTTTGGTATGTTCTTTTTTACCGATGTGGTGGGATTGAGCCCTGCGTTTGCCGGGATTATTCTGGCTGTTGGTACGCTTTGGGATGCCATTACTGACCCTTTGGTAGGCATATGGTCAGACAGCGTAAAATCAAAATGGGGCCGGAGACGCCCCTTCCTTTTGGGGATTGCAGTGCCATATGGGCTTGTCACTTGGCTGCTCTTTACTGACTTCGATCTTTCTCCGGCAATGACCAAGGCATATTTTCTCGTGATGGTAATTTTCTATTTTGCTGCCTTTACCCTTCTCAATATCCCCTATACCGCTCTAGCAGCGGAGATGACTCAAGATTACAACGATAGAACCAGCCTAAATGGATGGCGGGCTGGTTGGAGCCAGGTGGCTTCTATTATAGGCGCTGGAACACCTTTGGCATTAGCTACCTATTTTACAAAGATTGGAGGGAGTAAACGTTTTGGATGGTCTTGTATGTCGCTTATCTTCGGTCTGATATGTATCCCCTTAATCTTTTTTACATGGAGAATGACCAGGGACCGCGAACTGTTTCCTGAAGTGACCACAGTTCATATAAAGGACGTGTGGAATGCGGCCTTTAAGAACCGGCCTTTCCGCATTATTGTCGGTCTATATGCTTCTGCCTTGATTGGGATGACGGTTGCAGGGTCGGTTGGGGTCTACTTTATGACCTATTTTATGGGATTTAGTGAAGATCAGATATCAGTGGCGTTCCTTATCCTGTTTAGTTTTACAGTCGCCTGGATACCATTAATAGATATAGTTTCTGAAAGGCTCGGTAAACGCAGGGCTTGGTTGATCTTTGTTGGTATGTGGGCATGTGTACAGATTATTGGAATACAGCTCCTCATGAAACCTGAGAGAAACTTGCTTTTATATATCCTTATGGCCTTTGCTGCTGGAGGTCTCGTTGGGTCCTACCAGCTCGGTTGGGCAATGATTCCAGATTGTGTGGAGGTGGACGAGTTCAAAACAGGACATCGGAGGGAAGGACTATATTACGGAATAACCACTTTTACCCAGAAAACAGGTTGTGCCATAGCGCTGTGGATTGTCGGTGGGTTGCTCACCTGGGTAGGCTATGTTCCTGGTGTGCAGCAAAGCGAAAAAGCGCTCATGGGCATCAAAGCGATTTATGGCATTGGGGTAGCATTATGCCTCATCATCAGTATCTTGTTTGCGCTCATGCTCCCCATGACAAAAGATAAACACGATGCATTACGAAAAGCCATAGCACTGAAGAAAGAGGGGAAAGAGTTTGATACTCGGAGTATTGAGGATATTATTCGCTAAGCACACTAAACAAAATAAACAAAATAAAAATAAGAAAGAAACACTATGGATCCAACTGGACGTGTCATAGCAGCGCTTGATGGAAAAGCGTTAGGCCAAGTCCCAACCCTATCCGTTATTCTAGATGATCATCCCCTAAATCAGGTCTTAGGCTTTCCTCGCATTGAACCTTGGAAGATAATATCGCACCCAATTACCAAATTCATTCTAGACCGATGGGGGATGAAATTGGGACAACTTGTGGTTGACCCCAAAGAAATTATGTTTAGAAGCGCGGAGGCAGCAATCAGATTGGGCTTTGATGCATGTTGGGGATATCTTGAAACCGCATTCAAGATTTGGGATTCGAAAACGCTTCTCGAGGTATGGGGCATTTATCATAACATCGTTAATGACGGCCATGGCAATGGATATTATATGTATCGCGAGCCTCTTATCACTTCTCGCCAGGCCTATGAAGCATGGCCATACTTTCCTGATCCCGACGACTGGGCGCATACAACTTACAAATGTTTTTCAAAGGCTCAGAAGAAATTCGGGGATAAGCTATGTATCTGTGGTGAGGTTCCTACAGATTTCTACGATACCATCCAGACCTCCATGGGCTTTGCCAATATTGCCAAGTTTATCCGTAAAGATCGCGATTTAATACACCAATTTCTCGCGCGTTTGGACGAGATTGCCACCAAATGCACCGTAGCTATGTTGGATGCCGGGCTAAGGGTCATTCTCAAAGGCGATGATCATGGGTTAAAGACTGGCCCTCAGATGGACCCAAAGATATTTGACGAGATTTTTGGACCTGCACATACCCGAATCTGCAAGTTGGTTCACGACAGGGGTGGAAGGATATTGATCCACTCTTGCGGCGATAATACCAAGATGTTCGACTACTTCATTAAATGGGGGTATGACGGCGGCCATGCTTTTGAGACCACATCCAATGTAAATATTCTGCATGAGAAAAAGACCCATGGGGATAAGTTCACCATAGTAGGTGGCATGGGGGTTGATTATCACCTTACTGAACGATCCAAACCAGAAGAAGTAGCAGAGAGAACCATTGAGCTTATACGGACATGTGCCCCGGGCGGCAGATTTCTCTTGGCCCCGGCGCATAGCCATCCTGATGTGGATATTTCAAAGGTAAAGATTATGCTTGATACCGTAAGGGAATATGGGAACTTCAAATGGAAAGAGCTCAGCAAAAGTACGTGAATGGATTTAGTATGAGTATAATGAAACAAAGGCTTATGTATGAGCGAGAAACCCTATTCTCACGATGCAGAGATATGGGTGAAGAAAAGTTACGTTACGAGAATACAGGGGCTTATAAGAAACATAATCAAATTACGGGAGGGGATCTTGTTAATAATTCTTGTATGCTTGCTTTTTTTCATTGCAGGGGCCTTGGGAGGATGGTGGTTCCTCAATAAGATAGTTCCGGTATTTATTGTGAACCAGGTACACAAGGATATGAGAGAGGTGGATTTTGCTTTCCATACCCTGAATACTTTCTGTTTGAGAACATTCCTTTATGACATCGAGCCGAGAATCTATCCCTATCTGAATGAAAAAATGCTCTCAAAAATCCATCGCCGCCTACGAAGCGACCATTCAATCGTCATAGAAGCAGCAATCAGGGGAATGTCTTCAGATGCGCAAATGGCTGAATATCTGCTCAAAACGGGTTTGTTGAAAGAAATGTCAATAACCCCTGAAGAAGCTCGCAAGCAATTGTCATTCATAGATGATACAGCAAACAAGTTTCAGCCCAAGTCCGCATGCACTCACTACTATCCCACATTACCACCCGATCCTCCCATTCGCATCCAGGCTGAGTTTGAATCTATCGGGGCAGTCGTCTTGTCGTTTCCGGTTTATTATCCTCCCGGGTGGAAGATTCACGCAGAATTCATAAGACAAATCACATCCCAAGCTGCTGCATTCGTAATAGTTCCCAATCTGTATTGGCAAAAGGCTGTCATGCTGTATCTATCTTGGAGGAATATAATCACAAGCCCATTGAAATTCTTCCATTTTCTTACGGATGACGTCTGGACAAGGGATTACGGACCCACTGGTGTGCTTTTCGGGAAAGAGCAGCGGCCGGCTTTCATATGGAACCCCTACTATATCCGGGCGCAGAACTACTACAAATTTGATGCAGAGGCGACGGCCGCGCTATCCATGAGTCTGGATATCCCCGCATACAGGCTGCCAATGGTGATAGATGGGGGGAATATCCTAACCGATGGAAAAGGTACAATGATCATGTTTGAATCTGTGCTGGACGTGAATCCGGATATAGACAGGCCCAAGTTAGAAAAAATCGTAAGGGATTATTTCGGTTGTACCAGACTTATTACCTTTCCAGCCTGCAGAGGTGATATAACTGGGCACATTGACATGGCGGCGAAGTTTATCAATGAAGATACACTCATGGTTTCTCGGGCTGCCAAGGCATTTAAATGGCATGAAGATTTTGAAAAAATCGCCGAGCACCTCGGCCAATGCAAATCAGTCAATGGGAAGGACTACACCATTGTGCGCGTCCCCATGCCGCAAACAAAGAGAGCTTCCAAAAATGTATGGACTTATATCAATAGTCTAACCTTGAACAAAAAGGTGATCGTGCCGACTTTCGGGGTCCCTGAAGATGATCAGGCTTTGGAAATCTATCGATCAAGTATGCCTGATTACGAGATCGTGGGAATAGATTTTCATCATTATCCTGTGGGATCAGTGCACTGTCAATCCAAAGAGATTCACCAGACTCTTTTCAACGGCTGAGGAGATGCTCCAAGGAAAATTATTCAATGCATGCATAAACAAAAATGGTGGAAGGGAGGCAAGGATCATATGGCGTTGGAAAAGGTTGTTGTAGCGGCTACCCAGATGGCCTGTTCATGGGAGGTTGACGAGAACATCAAAAAGGCTGAGGGTTTAGTGAGGGAAGCAGCTGCTCAGGGGGCCCAGATCATACTCCTCCAAGAGCTTTTTGAAAGACAGTATTTCCCTCAGAAGGAAAAGATAGAATTCTTTCAGTTTGCAACCCCCCTGGAAGAAAACAGAGCAGTAAACCATTTTAAAAAGGTGGCTAAGGAGCTGGAAGTAGTCTTGCCAATCAGTTTTTTTGAAAGAAGCAATAACGCCTATTTCAACACCGTCGCAATCATTGATGCCGATGGTAAGATCTTGGGGATCTATAGAAAAACCCATATCCCGGATGGTCCGAACTATGAGGAGAAATACTATTTTAATCCTGGAGACACTGGATTTAAAGTATGGGACACTCGTTATGCCAAGATTGGCGTGGCTATTTGCATGGACCAATGGTTTCCCGAGGCTGCCCGCATCATGGCATTGATGGGTGCGGAAATCCTCCTTTACCCCACGGCTATTGGTTCTGATCCCCAATACCCTGATACGGATCAGAAAGACCAATGGCAGAGGGTGATGCAGGGGCACGCTGCCGCAAATCTTGTTTCCGTGGTCGCTTCCAATCGTGTTGGTCGCGAAGTGATAGATGAAGCCGAGATAGTATTTTTTGGTTCCTCATTCATAACCGACTTCACGGGCGAAAAGACTGCTGAGGCTGGCCGTGACGAGGAGACTTTTCTGGTTGCCGAGGTATATCCGGAATTGGCTCGGCAAGTGAGGCCGGCAACTGGTTTTTTCCGGGAAAGGCGTCCAGAGATGTATCGGCTGTTGCTGACATTGGACGGCAAAGAATAGAGACCACCATTATCTACTTAGTATGAAAGGAGAAAAAATGTCAGAAACGAAAAAGTTGCCACAAAAGGGTCTGGGCCATTATGAAATTCAAGATCGCCTCATTGCCTTTGAAAGGGCATCGCATTTCGCAACCTTTGAGAGGAATCTGTTCGATGAGGGTCCCCATTTGACATCTTCACCGAGCCTGCCTTGGGGTGATGCCATCCGGGAAAGGGTAGTGCAAGCCT
>Ga0315274_10014034_pt1 | contig 11381 bp, 8 predicted proteins | sample YL17G02_20_MG_FD_203700 | JGI IMG/M metagenome (GOLD analysis project Ga0315274, IMG submission 203700) | Sediment microbial communities from Yellowstone Lake, YNP, Wyoming, USA - YL17G02_20 | ecosystem: Environmental > Aquatic > Freshwater > Lake > Sediment | place: USA: Wyoming | collected...
AAGTTGGACGAGATCGGGGACTGGCTCGAATTTCGCTCATCACTGGCTTGACTCTTTCCATGCGGCACGGGGCGAAATTCGTGCCTGTCCCCAGTCCCGCAAACGCGCGGTGACAGGCCCCGATTTCGCCTTGGCTGCTGTTGGCGCAGGATGCAGTGATGCGCTGGAGCGAAATCGGTGCCGGTCCCCGCGCCTCGCAATCCCTCCGGTGTATAATTACCCCGTGCCTGAATATCGTTACGAATGCGTGGACAGATCGGGCAAACCCCTGAAGGGCGTCGTGCATGCCGAGAGCAGGGAGGGGGCCGTAATCGCCATCAGGAACCAGGGTCTGATCCCGACAGGCGTCTGCGAGCTGAGAGAGAAACGGCCTCAGTATGCTCCGGGTTTCGGCGGCGTGTCGGTTCAGCGGCTGGCGGCGTACACTCGGAAGTTCGCGGAGCTCAGCAGGACCGACATCCCTATGTCGGAGATTTTCGAGATTCTCGGGGAAGAGGAAGAAGGGAGACTTCTGCCCGAGGCGAGCCGCTACGTGGCCCGGGAGATCGGCACGGGCCGTCAGCTTGGACAGGCCATGTCTCAGCGTCCGAGGGTTTTCAGCAAGCTCTACATCAGGATGGTGGAAGCGGGGATACGGTCGGGCACGCTGGACAGGGTCGCCGACAACCTCGCCCGGCTTTTCGAGACTGAGAACGCCCTGAGAAAAAATCTGGTGAGCAAGCTCATCTATCCGGCGCTGCTTCTCTGCTTCAGCTTCCTCGTGGGGCTGGTCCTTCACAGCGTGCGTCTCGGCGAGCGCAGGATTATCTCGGACGAGCTGTTCTACATGCTGATGTGGTTCTGGATGATGATCGGCCTGCTCGGGCTCTTCGGCATTACCCGTCCCGGCTACGCCATATACCGGCAGATCGGGTTCAGGCTGCCCTGGATCGGGGCCCTGATGCGAAACATCAACCTGGCAAGATTCTGCCGTATATTCGGACTCCAGTATGCCGCGGGCGTTCCGATCGTCGAGGGGCTTGAGACATCGAAGGAGGTATTGCAGGACCCCGTGCTCGAACGCGCCGTGATCGGTATCCAGAAGCGCATCAATGCCGGGATGGACCTCAGGGACGCGATGATCGCGACGCGGATTTTCCCGGGCATGATGGTGTCGATGATCGGCACCGGCGAGCGCGCAGGCGGTGTGGACAAGATGCTCGAAAAACTCGCCGAGTACTACGAGCTCGATGTCAACACTCAGAGCACGATCATGGCGACCGTACTGATTTTCGTCGTGATGCTCGCCGTGCTGATAACCGGCGGGGCGATTGTCATCGGGGCCTGGTCAAGCCACTTCGCCATGATAAACGATGTCATTGAGGGAAGATTCTAGTCGAGCAGGTGTTCCTTCAGCGCTTTGAAAATCCTCTCGTACACTTTCTCATCGTCGGTGACCGGAAGCTCGATGTTGATGTTGACATTGACCGAGCGACCGCTGATGGCTGACGGGGTCTGCCGAATCTCGGCGACCGGAAGGCTCTTCGAGAAAGCGGCCATGCTGCAAAGCGCTTTGAACGTGTCGACCATCTTGCTTATGGTGCCCTTGGCGGCGCCGGTCTGGACGCTGAAAAAATCCCTGAGCTCGTTTGCCGTGAGGGAGCAGGGGGATTCGTACGTCTGGAAAAGCGATGGGTAGGCTTCCCTGAGGGCGTTCGCGAGCACATTTTCATGGTCGGGACCCCGGTACTGTCGCCAGAGGTCGGAGGGCTTGCCTCCCGGTCCGATGAATCCGATGAACTTCAGCACGCCGAGCATTGTGCGGTCGTTTGACGCCTTGAAGCCGATGAGGGGCAGCCAGCCTGCCGACGCCTTCTCCGGCACGCCCACGGAGCGCATTTTTTCGAGAAGCTCTCTTATTCTGCCCGGGACCGTCGTGTAGGGATAAGTTTGCACCGTCTTGGCCTCCCGCCTCGATGCATCAATCAGCCGTCCTGACGCGTCCAATCGTAGGGAATGCCCTCGTCGTGGGGATGCTCGCGGAGCTCGTCGGGATCGGCGTAATTATAGATGTTGGTCGGGATGTTGATGAGAAGGGCTTCGTGCTCGCTGATCGTCTTGAAGCCGTGATGGACGAAGCAGGGGATTTTTACGAGGAGCGGGTTCTTATCGCCCATAAAAAACTCGTTTACCACACCCTTTGTCGGAGAATTCTCCCTCGGATCGTACAGCACCACCTTCATCATGCCGTGCACGACGCAGAAGTGATCGTCCTGGTGCTCGTGGTAATGCCATGCCTTCACGACGCCTGGGTAGCCGGTGGTCAGGTAGCACTGTCCGAACTTGTCGAACATACCCTCCCAGTCGCTGCGGAGAATTTCCATGAGCCTGCCGCGCTCGTCGGGGATCATCCGGAGTTTCACGACCTTGACGCCGTCGATGAGAGGTTTCGCGCGGACTCCGAGCGGCAACGGTGCGGGAGGGCTGATTTCAATGGCCATCGAGCGGTCTCCTTGAAGAGCTGTCAGGAAGCCAAGTATGCGTGATTCGAGGGGAATGTGTCAATCGGGGCGCGTCGGGCGCAAACCCGTAGCGACCAGTCCCTCTATCGTCTCCACCATGTGGTCCCAGGCGAAAACCTTGCGCCACTCCTCGATGTTCGTCTCGAGCTCGCGTCGCAGGGATTCTCCGCCGGCGAAAAACTGTGTGGTTTTCTCGACGATAGCGACAGGGTCTCTGGGCGGAACAACGTAGCCCGTTTTGCCGTCCAGAACGACCTCCGGAAGGCCGCCGACATTCGTCACGACGCAGGGCTTCAAAAATCCGTAGGCGATCTGCACGATGCCGGACTGGGTGGCCGATTCGTAGGGGAGGACGATCAGATCCGCCGCGGCGAAGTACTTCCCGACGTCCTCGTTGGGGACATATCCGGAGACTATTCTCACACCGCCGCGCGACGAGCTCTTTTCGTCGTACAGAACCCCGAGTTCCATCGAGCGTTTTTCGAATTCACCCGATCCGTCCCAGAAATCTCCTACACACCAGATCTGACATCCGGGGACCTTCTCAAGAATGCCCGGAGCGGCTTCGATCAGCCATATCAAACCCTTGTAGGGCCGGACGGCTCCGAAGTAGAGGGCCATCGGCTGGTCCCGCAGGCCGAGTGCGTTCCGGGCGGATGAGCGCGTCCAGTCGGAAGTGGACGCGAAGATGTCGTATGTGGGATGGAAATTCTTGCGGATGATCGCATCGGGTCGTATGCGCCTCAGATTGTTCAGGTCCTCTTCCGAATGGACAATGAATGCGTCCACCGAATTGAAAGCCATTCGGGTGACCGGGCCCTCGAGGGGACGATCCTCGTGCTGCTTGACGTTGTGGCAAAGGAGTATGACCGGGCAGCCGGCGATTCGATGGATCAGCGTTGCGAGACGCGCTACATGCCATCCGAAAAAATGCGTGACCCATGTCAGAACGACCCCGTCCGCCTTGAACTCCTTCACTCTCCTCGCGATGCGGGTCAGAGTCCAGGGTTGCAGCGTGTGCCAGATGAACTCGGCGTCCTCGGTGATTGGATTTTTGTCGTCGGATGTCTGGCCGGTTCCTGGATAGAGAAACGCGGGATACTGGTACTTGTAGCTGACGAAGAGCACGTCGTGACGTTTTCTGAGCGCGCGAACCAGGAGGGTCGTGTAGTGGCTTATTCCGCCCTTGACCGGGTAAGTGGGACCGACAACGCACAGTCTCACTATCGTCTCCCGGAAAATCGCAGGTTCGCGATCTGCTCGCTCATGAGGCCCATGAGGAAGATCAGCAGGAAGGACTGGAACATGAGCCCGGCGAAAGGCGAGATATGCACGCGCTCTTCGCTCATCAGGGTGAGAATGAAGTCAACGATTCCGAGGAAGAGAGCGAAGAGGCTGATCGGCAGGAAGACCCTGAGAGGCTTGAAGAAGACTGCGATCCGGACAATGATGAGCAGGAACTTGCTTCCGTCGGCGAACGGCCTGATTTTGCTTCTGCCCTTCCTTTTTGGGGAGCTGATGGGAACCCAGGCGATCGAGTAACCGGCCTTGATGACCGAGAGGGTGCTGGTGGCGGGAAGGCTGAAGCCGTTGGGGTAGAGGTCTATGAATTCGAGCGCGATATCGCGTTTCATGCAGCGCATTCCGCAGGTGAGGTCGGGGATCTTGCAGCCCGCGACATAGCTCGCGAAAATGTTGAAAACCCAGTTTCCGAAATTGCGGAAGGCGGACGCCTCCGTGCCTTCGGAGCGAAGTCCGGCGACAAGGTCGTATGTCCTGATGAGCTCGTAGAGTTTCGGGATGTCCTCGGGCGGGTGCTGTCCGTCCGCGTCGACGATCAGAAGTGCCGGCGCCCTGGCGTTGCGCATGCCGGTCTTGACCGACGCGCCGTTACCCATGTTGTAGGGGTGTCTGAAGAGCCTGACCCGAGGCTCCCGGGCGGCGAAATCCTGCAGCAGGTCCCAGGAGTCGTCCGAGGAACAATCGTCAACCGCCAGGACCTCTATGTCGAGCGGGACCGCAAGGATACGCGTGATCGTGTCGATCACGTTCTCGTGTTCGTTGAATATGGGCACGATCACCGAGAGCGCAGGGCTTTGCATGCGCTCCTCGATTTCGAGCTCCTTTGCGACCTTGTCAAGACTTGCAGGCATCTACAAACGCCTTGAACAGCTTAGCCTGGAGCTTGTCGCTCTTCGCCATCGATTCCGGGTGCCATTGTACACCGATAACCCATTTCTTGTTAGGGTGCTCGATGCCCTCGATAAGCCCGTCCGACGCCTTCGCGCTCACGGTAAGTCCCTTGCCGTGAAGCTTGATGCCCTGGTGGTGCCGCGAATTCGTCCAGATCGCGCTCTCGCCGATAGTCTTGTAGAGCTTCGTGTCCTTCTCGATCGTCACAACGTGGCTCGGCTCCGAAGGCGGAAATTCAGCGTCATGGTCGATTGCCATGCGCATCTGCGTGATGATGTCCTGGTAGAGCGTACCGTCCAGCGCCACATTCATAAGCTGCGCTCCCCGGCAAATTCCGAGAATGGGTATGTTCCTGCTGAAGGCAAGGTTGAATATCTCGATCTCCGTCTCGTCCTTCTTCGGCTCGACGCGACGCAGTTTGGTGGCCAGGAGGTCGCCGTACCGATTCGGGTCTATGTCCCCGCCTCCGGAGAGGACCAGGCCGTGGATGAGTTCCAGGATCCTGCCTGTGTAACGCGGACCGAGTCCGACCGGGATGATGATCGGGACGCCACCCGCATCGTGAATCGCGCTTATGTAAGGTTCATACAGGTAGAAATACTCGCTCTCGTGCTTGTCCTCGTGCGGAAATCTCCTCAGCGATGCCGTGATGCCGATCACGGGAGCCGCTCCCGGAGCGCCCGGGGCGGTGTGCTGCGCTCTCTGAGACACCTGGTGCTGTATTGTGTCCGCGGTTCTCAGTGGGGGTCTCCTGGTCCGCGGGCGTCTCGACGGTGGCCCGGTGGGTCTCGCAGCCTTGCTTTCGGGGCCCCTTGACGGCGATTGTCTCGACGCCTCCGGCGGTTTCCTTCGCCCTCGCGGAAACGGGCGCGATGCCCTCGGTGTTTCGTCGTTGTTGTTCTCAGATCTCAGTTCCACCGCTTTTTCCTCTTCCGGTTCAGGTTGCGTTCTGGACGCTTTCTTTCTCAAGTCGTGTTTCAGGATTCCTGCCATGTAGTCGCCCGCTCGCGTGTGCGAGTCGGGCCTCCTTTCTTCCTGCCGCGCTTAGCGGCCTGTAATGATGATAGACGAGATGCGGGGAGTGTCCAAGCGATCTACAGGACTTGAGACTATTTCTTCGACCGCCGCATGTGTCCATCTGAATCCGTATCCCCAGCCTCCGGAAGTCCCCTGTGCGCGTGCTTCACGAGGTAACGTATCGGCACTTTCTCCACGGGACCGGTCTCTCCGGTCTCGTAATCGTACCGGTGGAGAACTATCCGGGCTTCCTGCAGGAACTCGATGGCGATCGGCTGGGGATACTCGCCCGCGAAAGTGACTCCCTCGAGCCCTGCATTGATAATCATCCTGGCGCACTTCAGGCACGGCTGGTAGGTTGAATACATCCAGCCGCCGGCGACCCGCAGTCCCAATCGGGACGCCTGTACGATGGCGTTCTCCTCGGCGCAACTGCCGCGGCACACCTCGCTTCTCTCCCCGGAAGGAATGCCCAGCCCCCGTCTCAGGCAGCCGAGATCGATGCAGTGGGGCAGGCCGGACGCCGCCCCGTTGAAGCCTGTCGATATGATGCGTCGCTCCCGGACGATTACCGCCCCGACATTACGGGCCAGGCAGGTGGTCCTTGCCGACACGAGCCGGGCGACCTCCATGAAATATCGATCCCAATCCGGACGGGGATCGGTTTCCAGCGGGGGCAAATACCCCTCTGGGTCGGTCAGTTTTTCGTCTTTTTTTTCGCGACCGTGGGCAGCCGTGTGAAAATCCGCCATTTTTATATAGTATCGAGATCAGGTCCCCCCGGAAGGCAATCGTAGTGCTAGCTTAACGGAAAATCAATGATGGGACGCGATATGTACGCCCGCTGAGTCCCGATGGCTGACGCCGTCGGGTACACGCTCCCTCACGGGGCTGCTGAAAAGGCCCGATTTCTTTCAAGGAGGGCACATCAGGCGTGGCACCCTCAGGCGAGTCCTCGAGCCTGGGGGTGCTGTGCCGATCAGCTGAATGCCTCATGAATAGAGGGATTAACAGATCGAACACCCCCAGGCAGAAAGCCTGCTCGCGCAGTCTTTCTGCCTGAGGGTGCCACCCGACAGGGCCCGATGGCTGACGCCGTCGGGTACACACTCCCTCACGGTCGTGTTTCGGATCCTGAATGTGCTCGCTTGCGTACTAGTCGGTCTCGGAGTCCTGTTCTGCGGGCTTGGCGGCCTGAGCGGGCTTGGCGGGGTCATTGTCTGTCGGCGCATCGGGCTGAGGCTCTCGCTTCCCAGGATAGGTCCAACTGGTCACACTGCATTCGGGGTACTTCGAGCAGCCGTAGAAAATCTTGCCCCTTTTGGTTCTGCGCTCGACAAACTCGCCGTCGCAACCCTCCCGCGTGCATTTCACACCGACAGTATACGGGCTGATCCCGTCGCACTCAGGATATTTCTCGCAGCCCCAGAAACGTCCCGTCCGGCTTCGTCTCAAGACCATCCTCGATTCGCACTTGGGGCAGGGCTTGTCGGAGTAAGTGACCTCGCGCTTCTGGCGACCGGAATCCTCGGAATCGGCGGATGGGGTCGATTCCTTCCGATCCGGAACCGAACGAGTGTACCTACAACCGGGGAAACCGGTGCATGCGACGAATTTCCCGTACCGTCCATGCTTCATGACGAGACTCTCGCCGCACAGGGGGCATTTTTCGTCCAACTTCTCAGGCTCTGCTTCCTGCTGTTTCGGGGAGATGGACGATCGCCAGTCGCAGCCGGGGTAACGCGTGCAGGCGAAGAACGCTCCGTAGCGTCCATTACGTATCGCGATCGGCGCCTGGCACTTCGGGCAGACCATGTCGAGCGCTTTCCTGAGGTCTTCCAGGAACGGCTCATAGAATTCCCTGACGCTCTGCACCCAGTCCTTGTCGCCGGCCTGGATCAGGTCGAGATTGTCCTCCATCCTGGCTGTGAAGCCCTCGTCGATGATGTCGGAGAATTTCTCCTGAAGGAGTGAGTTGACTTTTCTGCCGAGGTCGGTGGGGCGGAAGCTCTGGCCCTCCCGAGTGACATACTTGCGATCGATGATCGTGGAAATGGTCGGAGCGTAAGTGCTGGGGCGTCCGATACCCAGTTCTTCGAGCGTCTTGATCAGGCTCGCGGTTGTATATCGGGCGGGCGGCTTGGTGAAATGCTGCTCTGGGATCAACTCCTCCGCGTTGAGGGGCTCGTCCGGACTGAGTGGCGGCAGCTCCACGTGACCGTTGCCGTCGTTGTTGTTGCCGACCGAGTACACCCGTCTGAAGCCGTCGAAAGCGCGGACGGTCATGGTTGCCCGGAAAAGGAACCTTCCGCCCGCAATCTCGACCTGCGTCTGCTCGTCTCTTCCCGGCGACGTCTGGCAGGCGATGAACCTCTCCCAGATCAGCCTGTAAAGCCTGGCCTGGTCCTTGTCGAGGTAGCGCTCGATCGACTCGGGCGTCCTGGACGGCATCGTGGGCCTGATGGCCTCATGAGCATCCTGGACCTTGCGTTTTGCCTTGTAGTGGACGGGTGCATCGGGCACGTAAGCCGAACCGTAATGCTCCTGAATGAACTTGCGGACGAGACCGATGGCTTCCTCGGCAAGCCTGACCGAATCGGTTCTCATGTAGGTTATGAGACCTTCTTCGCCACCCTCGCCGACATCGACGCCCTCGTACAACTGCTGGGCGATGTTCATCGTCTTGCGGGCGGAGAAACCGAGTCGCTTGCTTGCCTCCTGCTGGAGGGTGGAGGTGATGAAAGGCGGGGAGGGTTTTTTCTGCAGGGATTTGGTCGAGACGCTGTCGACCTTGTATGTCTGCTCGGCAAGCTCCCTCACAATCGCGCCGGCCCTGTCCGAGCTTGAGATCTCAACCTGGTTACCGTCGATTTTCACCAGGTTCGCCTTGAACGCTACGGGACCCTGGGGGCCGTCGGTGAGCTTGCGGAAGAGTCCGTCAACCGTCCAGTATTCCACCGGCACGAATTTCTCGACCTGCTCCTCTCGATCGCAGATGAGCTTTACCGCGACCGACTGCACACGTCCGGCGGACAGTCCGCTCTCGAGCTCGCGCCAGAGATACGGGGAAAGGTTATAGCCGACGAGACGGTCGAGTATGCGACGGGCCTGCTGAGCGCTGACCAGATTCTCATCGATGTCCCTGGGGTTGGCCATCGCGTCCCTGACGGCATTTCGCGTGATCTCATTGAATTCGACCCGCCGCGTAATCTCAGGCTTCTTAAGGATACAGTTGAGATGCCATGCGATGGCCTCGCCCTCGCGGTCGGGGTCTGTCGCGATGAAAATCTGAGACGCGGTCTTGGCGCTTTTCTTTATATCCGCGACGATCTCGCGACGTTCGCGGTTCGTGACATAGTTGGGTTTGAAGTCGTGTTCGAGATCGATGCCCAGTGATGTCTTCGGAAGGTCCCTTACGTGGCCGAGACAGGCCTTCACGTTGTATCCTCGGCCGAGGTAGTGCCCGACGGTCTTCGCCTTGGCGCGACTTTCGACAATGACCAGAGGTCTCCCGACGCGCGAGGTCTTGGACGGTTTCCCGACGCTTTTCGTCGCCTTCTTACCGCTTGTCCCCTGATTCTCCGAACCTGAAGTCATGATGCAACCCCACCTTGGTCTGAAATCTGAAAAAGACTTGCCGCCGATCAATATTGCCGATCCCGGGGATACGACTGGCGAACGGATAGCATATCCTAATCAATATGTCCCGTCTGTCAACAGTTGCGCGAGATTTCTTTGACCGGCTGAGCATAATGCGATTCCGACCGCAGGTCGTCGCAACCCTCGTCCGTCGCACGCAGAACCCTTAATTGGAGCGCGTCCAGCCGCGGACATGGGTGCGTCCTGCTTTTCTCTAATTATCACACTGAGGGACCGAATTATTTCCGCCGCTTTGGACCGTCACGCATCGCCGACTACTGTCCCGTCCGGTCGCGATCGGCTGGAAGCGGCTTGCCGAGCGACCTGACGGGTCGAACGAAACGGCTTCCCGGAAGCTCCTTCACAAGTCCCCGCATCTGGAGCAACAGCAGTGCGGAGAGGATTCTGTGCGCTGGAATCCCGAGTTCCCTCACGATCACGTCGGTGTCCTTCGCCTCCAGACCGATGGCGTTGTACACGAGGGCCTCATCCCCTTCGAGATGGGCCACGGCATTTTCGGAATCGGCGGAATCGCGCTCGAGGACGGTCAGTCCGAATCTCACGGGAATATCGGAAGGGTCCAGAGCGATGTGAGCGCCGTCGTGAATCAACATGTTGGTGCCTTTGGAGCGTCCGTCCGTCAAACGTCCGGGAACGGCGAAAACGTCTCTGCCGTTCTGACATGCGAGGTCGGCGGTGATGAGCGCCCCCGATTTCTCGGCGGCCTCGACGATAAGCGTGGCTCGACCCAGGGCCGCGATGATCCTGTTTCGCGCCGGGAAATTGTATTTCTCGGGGATGGCTCCCATGGGGAATTCGGTGACCACAGCGCCGGATTCTGCGATCTGCGCGAACAGGCTCTGATTTTCCGCGGGGAAGATGACATCGATTCCCGAGCCGAGGACGGCGACGGTCTTCCCACCGGCCTCCAGCGCCGCCGAGTGAGCGATCGAGTCGATCCCCCGCGCCCCTCCGGATACGATCGTGAATCCCCAGCTCGCGAGCTGATAGGCGAACTGCTCAGCCGTGCTGCGACCATATTCCGTGTTCGAGCGAGTTCCCACAATGGACATCGAGACCGTGAAATCGTATGTCAGGTCGCCTTTGACATAAAGCAGCGGCGGTGGATCGTAGATCTCCCTGAGTTGATGGGGATAGCGCCGGTCGAAGAAAGTGAGTATCGTCACATCGCCGGGGACCTTCCTGAATTCCGTGCCGAATTTCAGATGGCTTACCTGATCCAGAAGACGTTCCCTGTGGCTTTGCGCCCAGTCGGGGAACTGAGCGAGATCATCCGGGCCTGCATCGAGCATCGATCCGAAACTTCGATATCGGGTCTTGAGACGCCGGAACTGGGTACGGAAGGAGTTGAGCGTGTTGAGTTCGAGGGCGATCGCGATCTCGGCGTCGGTCGGCTCCCAGGAAAAATCGGGGGCATCATTGCTAAACAGCGAGAGACTGTGCGGGTCGGAAGACATAGACTCCTCCAATACGGGCATGGACAGCCCGTCACTTTTTCTCATTGAGTAGAACGGTGCAGGTCGTGGAAATCTGACATGTTCAAAACCTTCTGATGACGGTTTGGTGTAGAATTGACGGTCGATGTCTCGATTGCGATCGGAAAGGGGCCGGCGAAAGTCGCTCTACGACCTCACTCCGCCGGAGCTGGAGAGTTTCTTCCTGTCGATCGGGGAGAAGAAGTACCGCGCGAAGCAGGTGCTCGACCTGCTCTATCGTCATCCGGTGGATTCCTTCGAGAAAATGACCACGCTCCCCCGGGACCTTCGGAAGAGGCTGGCGGAGATAGTCAGGCCGGCGCCTCTGATGCTCAGGACAACGATCGAGGCTCCGGACGGATCCATCAAGCATACGTACGAACTGGAGGGACCGCCCCGGGTAAAAGTCCTTCTGGAAAGCGTGTGGATGCCCGCGGAGCCGGCCGATGTCGGATCGTTCAGAGAGGACAGGGAGGACAGGGCCGAAGACTCGGGAGGCGGACGGGAGAAAAGCGGAAGGCATACGCTGTGCGTT
>Ga0315274_10014036_pt1 | contig 11380 bp, 8 predicted proteins | sample YL17G02_20_MG_FD_203700 | JGI IMG/M metagenome (GOLD analysis project Ga0315274, IMG submission 203700) | Sediment microbial communities from Yellowstone Lake, YNP, Wyoming, USA - YL17G02_20 | ecosystem: Environmental > Aquatic > Freshwater > Lake > Sediment | place: USA: Wyoming | collected...
TCGTGCCCGGCCTGGGATGCCACCTGCGCGATGCCGGCGCCCATCTGGCCGGCGCCGATGACCATGATCTTGCCAATGGCCATGTTCTCACCCCCCGTGTCGGATGCGCCTTGAGGCCAGACGTATATCCCCAGGCGTCAATCTCCACGCGTCAACCCCCAGGCGCGCCCCCCAGGCGTCAACCGCTAGGCGTCGACGCGGACGACGGTCGCCTCGCCCTGCGCCATGCCGCTGCAGATCGTCGCTAGGCCATAGCCGCCGCCGCGACGCCGCAGCTCGTAAATGAGCGTCATCAGGATGCGCGCGCCGCTGGCGCCGATCGGGTGGCCAAACGCGACCGCGCCGCCGTTGACGTTGACCTTGTCGGGGTTCCAGCCGCCGATCTTGATCGACGTCAGGGCGACGGCGGCGAACGCCTCGTTGACCTCGATCAGCTCGATGTCATCGAGCTTGAGGCCGGCCTTCTTGATCGCCTTGTCGCCGGCCAGCGCCGGCACCGTGTTCATGTACCACGGGTCGACGGAGACCATCGCCTGGCTGACGATGGTCGCCAGCGGCTTCAGCCCGAGCGCCTGGGCCCGGGCCCGCTCCATGACGATGATCGCCGAGCCGCCGTCGTTGAGCCCCGGGGCGTTGCCGGCGGTGACTGTGCCGTCGGGCTCGAACGCCGGCTTCAGCGCGGCCAGCTTCTCCAGCGTCGTGTCGCGGCGCGGGTGCTCGTCGACGGCGAAGACGACGGGCGCGCCCTTGCGCTGCGGGATCTCCACCGGCGTCGTCTCGTCCTTCAGGCGGCCGCCGTCGATGGCCGCGACCGCCATTTGGTGGCTGCGCAGCGCCCACTTGTCCTGCTCCTCGCGCCCGATGCCGTACTCCTTGGCCACGCCCGAGCCGAGGACGCCCATGTGGCAGTCCTTATTCGGGCACCACAGCCCGTCCCGGACCATGGCGTCGACCAGGACGCCGTTGCCCATGCGGTAGCCCCAGCGCGCCGACTCGAGCAGGAACGGGCAGCGGCTCATGGTCTCCATGCCGCCCGCAAGCACGATCTCGGCGTCGCCGGCGCGGATCAGGCTGTCGCCCAGGTTCACGGCGCGCAGGCTGGAGGCGCATACCTTGTTGATGGTGTCCGACGGCACCTCGGCCGGCAGGCCGGCGCGCAGGGTCGCCTGCCGGGACGGAACCTGCCCCTGGCCGGCCTGAACGACCATGCCCATGAATGCGTTGTCGATGAGCTTGCCGTCGATGCCGGCCCGGCGCACCGCCTCACGGATGGCGATGGCGCCTAGCTCTACCGCCGGCACGTCCTTGAGGCTCCCCCCATAGGTGCCAAACGGGGTCCTGACCGCGCTGACCACGACTGTTTCGCGCATCGGTCTCCCTCCCGGGGTCAGATATCGCACCCGCGGCTCCCACCAGGCGGGAGCCGCGCCCGGCATTACCAGTTCGCCGCGGGGGGCCGGCCTTCCTGCCGTCTGGCCGTCAGTATACGTTGAGGCGTCCGCCGCGGGCAAACCCAACCACGACCATGCCTAAAGAGCGGGCGAGGTCAACCGCCAGGTCGGTCGGGGCGGAGCGCGACGCCAGAAGTGGCACGCCCAGCCGGGCGGCACGGGCAACGGCGTCGGTGGTGATGCGGCCGCTGGTCAAGAGCGCGCACGTCCGCCGGTCAAGCCGCATGCGCAGGGCCGCGCCGGCCAGCTTGTCGATGGCGCTGTGGCGGCTGATATCCTCAAAGAACAGGTCGGGCGCAGGCCGCGGGTGAGGCCCGCGCCCGCGGGGGCCGGTCGCCCCCCAGTGCTCCAGCCCTGCCAGGGCGGCGTAGTGGGCGCCGCCGCTGGCGCGAAATATCGGGCCCGCGCGCTGCAGGCGGCGGAAAAGGGCAAGCAGGGGCGCCGGGTCGGCGGCAATGGCCGTTGACAGCCCAGGGGGGCCGGCAACGGGGTGGAGTCTTGTGCGTGAAGCCAGGTCATGCAGCGCGACGCGACCGCAACCGGTCCCGCGCGCGGCCGGCCCCGCTGGTGACGCGGTCGCCGGCGCGAGCGCGCCGTCCCGCCGGGGGGCCGAACGCGCGTGGGCGGTCAGCGTCTCGCCCTCCACCTCCAGCGTGGCGAGGTCGTCAAGGCCGTCGATGTACGCCTCACCAAAGAGAAAGCCCAGCGCGAGGTCGGCGAGGTCGGCCGGGGTGCAGGCCAGAAGGCCGATCTCGCGCCCGTCGAGGACGACCCGCAGGGCGCGCTCGCAGGCGAGGCTCTCGACAGCGGCTCGTTGTACACCTTTCCCGCCCGTCACCACCACGCGGCGGGCGGCGCGGCTCGCCAGGCCGGGAGTCGTCACTCGAACCGCCCCAGGGTTCGTTCCGCCTTGTCGGGGGTCAGGCGGCCGAAGGTCTGGTCGTCGACCATCATCGCCGGTGACAGCCCGCACGCGCCGAGGCACGCCACGCGTTCGAGCGTGAAGCGCTGGTCCGGCGTCGTCTTCCCCGGCGCGACGCCGAGCGCCCCTTCCAGCCGCTCGAGGATGCGCTGGCCGCCGCGGACGTGGCACGCCGTCCCCAGGCACACGCGAACGACATGCCGTCCCCGCGGCTGCAGGTGAAACTGGGCGTAGAAGGTGGCCGCCCCGTACACCTTGACCAGGGGCAGGCGCAGCGCGCCGGCCACCGCTTCCAGGGCCGGGCGCGGCAGGTAGCCGAACGCCGCCTGGACGTCTTGCAGCGCCGGGATGAGGGTGCCGGGCCGGCCGCGATGCCGTTCGATGATCTCATTGAGCCGGCGCTCCTCGCAGCCGGGCGAGCCGCAGGCGCAGTGTCCCTCGTCCCTGGCGGTCTCGTCCCTGCCCCTGCTTTCAGGCTTCGGTGCCACGCCCCGCACCCCCCTTCCTGTCACTGCCGCCGCGCAGCGGTCGCGGGGCGACCGGCGGCGACGCCGCCACCGGCTCAAGTCTCACGGCACACACCTTCAGTTCCGGGATCTTGGCCACCGGGTCAAGCGCCGCGATGGTGAGAACGTTGGCCGCGGCCTCAGCGAAGTGGAAGGGCATGAACAGGACGCCGGGCGGCGTGCGCGACGTGACCTCGGCGGCCACCTCGATCGTGCCGCGCCGCGAAGTGAGCCGGACCGGCTGACCGCTGCTGATGCCCCGGCGCGCGGCGTCGGCGGGGTTGACCTCGACGTACGCCCCCGGCCGATGGGCATGCAGGGCGGCCGACCGCCTGGTCATGGAGCCGGTATGGTAATGGTAGAGCATGCGGCCCGTGCTCAGAAGGAACGGATAGGCGGAATCAGGGGGCTCGGCCGGCGGCCGGTACTCGACGGGCGTGAGCTGGCCGCGCCCGCGCGCGCAGCGATCGATGTGCAGCACCGGCGTGCCCGGGTGGCCGGGTGAAGGACACGGCCACTGCAGCCCGCCGGGCGCGGCCTTGAGGCGCTCGTGGCTGATGCCGCCGTAGCTTTGCGCCACCGACGCCACCTCGGCCAGGATCTCGGCCGGCCCGGCAAGCGGCCAGTCCGCGCCCAGCCTGCGGGCGATGTCGGCGATGACCTCCCACTCCGGCCGGCAACCACTGGGCGGCTCCACGGCCGGCGCGATCAGCTGCACGCGTCTCTCTGTGTTGGTGAACGTGCCCCAGCGCTCGGCGAAGCTGGTGCCGGGCAGCACGACATCGGCCAGTTGCGCCGTCTCGGTGAGGAAGATGTCATGAACGACGAGGAAGTCGAGCTTCTCCAGGGCCTTCCTCACGTGCTGCAGGTCGGGGTCAGACACCATGGGGTTCTCGCCCAGGATGTACATCGCCTGGATCTCGCCGCGCAGCGCGGCATCCGTCATCTCAACCACCGTCAGGCCCGGCGTCCGGGGTGGCGGGGTCCCCCAGGCGGCGGCACAGCGTGACCGCGCCGCCTCGTCGTCCAGGCGCTGGTAACCGGGCAGGAAGGCCGGCAGCGCGCCCATGTCACACGCGCCCTGCACGTTGTTCTGCCCCCGCAGGGGGTTGACCCCGGCACCGGGACGGCCGAGGTTGCCCGTCAGCAGCGCGAGATTCGCCACAGCCAGTACGTTGTCCGTGCCCGAAGTGTGCTGGGTGATGCCCATGGCGAAGAAGATAGCGGCCGCGGGCGCGTTGGCAAACGCGCGCGCCGCCTCGACGATGAGCCGGGCCGGGACGCCGCAGATCTCCGCCGCCCACTGCGGCGAGCACTTCTCCAGCGCCCGCTGCACGTCCCCGAAGCCCTCGCAGCGTTGCTCGACGAAGTGGCGGTCGTGGAGGCGTTCGCTGACGATGACGTGACACATGGCGTTGAGCAACGCCACGTCGGTGCCCGGCCGGTGCTGCAGGTGGATGTCCGCCTCCAACGCCAGCTCGATGTGCCGCGGGTCGGCAACGATCAGGCGGGCGCCCCGGCGGGCGGCGCGACGGATGCGGGCGCCGATCACCGGGTGCGTCTCGGTGGTGTTGGACCCGATGACGAAGATGCACGCGGCGCGGTCAACGTCCGCGATCGAGTTCGTCATCGCCCCGCTGCCGAACGCCGCCGCCAGGCCGGCCACGGTCGAGGCATGGCACAGCCGGGCGCAGTGGTCCACGTTATTGGTGCCCAGGACGGCCCGGGCCAGCTTCTGGACAAGGTAGTTCTCTTCGTTGGTGCACTTGGCGGAACTGAGGAGCCCCACCGCCCGCGGCCCGCCGGAGCGCACCGCCTGGGCCAGGCGGTCGGCGACGGTGCTCAGCGCCTCCTCCCAGCTGGCTGGCTCCAGGTGCCGGCTGCGCCGCACCAGGGGCTTCGCCAGGCGGTCCGGGTGGTGGATGAAGTCGAGGCCAAAGCGGCCCTTGACGCAGAGCAGACCCTCATTTGCGGCCCCGGGCGCGGGTGATGCGCCCACGACGCGACCGGCGCGCACATGAAGGTAAAGGCTGCAGCCCACCCCGCAGTACGGGCAGACCGTCCGTACCTTGCTGGTCTCCCACGTGCGACCCTGGCCCAGCGACATCTTGGGGGTAAGGGCGCCCACGGGGCAGAACTGGATGCAGTTGCCACAGAACGCGCACGGCGTCTCCTGCATAGGTACGTCGTACGCCGTGGTGACCTTCGTCTCCCACCCCCGGTACGCGTAGTCCACGGCGTAACAGCCCATGAGTTCGGCGCACACGCGGGCGCAGCGCCCGCACAGGATGCACTTGTCGTGGTCACGCACGTAGAACGGGTTTGTGGCGTCCTGGCCCACCGCCTTGCGCTGGCCGTCAAATGACGACCGGGCGATGCCGTACCGGTACGCATAGTCCTGCAGGGCACAGTCGCCCGCCTTCTCGCACGTCAGGCAATCCGCGGGGTGGTTGGCGAGGATGAGGTCGAGTATCATGCGCCTGGCGTTCACCACGCGCGGCGTCTCGGTTTTCACGACCATGCCCGGCGACGCCGGCAGCACGCAGGCGGCGGGGAGGTTGCGCGTACGCTCGACCTCGACCACGCACATGCGGCAGGAGCCGAAAGGGGACAGGGCGGGATGATGACACAGGTGCGGGATGTCTATGCCTACGGCCTTTGCGGCGTCAAAAACGGTGGTGCCGGGAGGCACCTCGGCCGGTCGCCCGTCAATGCTCAGGGCGATGCGGTCGGAAACCCCGTCAGTCATAACGCCACACCCCCCGCCTCTGTCTTGCCCTGGTCGCGGGTCGGCGCGCCTCCGGACCCCGCCGCCGGCGGGCGCCCGGCGCTGATCACGGCCCCCGCCGGGCAGGCTGCTTCGCAGGCCCCACAGCATTGGCAACGGGAGGAGTCGATGACGTGCGGCTCCTTGCGCTCCCCGGCGATCGCGGCCGCCGGGCACGCCTTCACGCACAGCCCGCAGCCCTTGCACAACGCCGCGTCGATGTGGTACACGACCAGCGCCCGGCACACACCCGCCGGGCACGTCTTGTCCACGACGTGAGCCATGAACTCGTCGCGGAAGTAGCGCAGGGCAGACAGGACGGGGTTGGGGGCGGTCTGCCCCAGGCCGCACAGGGCGGTATCCTTGACGACCCCCGCCAGCTCTTCCAGGCGCGCGACATCGTCCATGCTCCCGCGCCCGGCGCAGATGCGGGTCAAAAGCTCGAGCATGCGCTGCGTGCCCTCGCGGCACGGGCTGCACTTCCCGCACGACTCGTTGCGCGTGAAATTGAGGAAGAACCGCGCGAGGTCGACCATGCACGTCCGGTCGTCCAGGACCACCAGGCCGCCCGACCCGACCATCGCCCCCGCCTGGGTGAGGGTCTCGTATTCAATCGGGGTATCCAGGAGCTCAGCCGGCAGGCAGCCGCCGGAGGGGCCGCCGATCTGTACCGCCTTGAACTGGCGGCCGTCCATTATCCCGCCGCCGATGTCGAATATCACGTCGCGCAGAGTCATGCCCATCGGCACCTCCGGAAGCCCGGTGGTGGCGATCTTGCCTGTCAGGGCGAACACCTTGGTGCCGCGACTCTTCTCCGTCCCCGCCGCCGCGTACCACGCCGCCCCGTTGCGGATAATGGCCGGGATGTTGGCGTACGTCTCGACGTTGTTGATGTTGGTGGGCTTGCCCCACAAGCCCGCGACCGCCGGAAAGGGCGGCCTGGGCCGCGGCATGCCGCGCTCGCCCTGGATGGAGGCTAAAAGAGCCGTCTCCTCGCCACAGACGAATGCGCCCGCCCCCTCCTTGATATGCAGGTGGAAGTTGAAGCTGGTGCCCAGTATCCCCTCACCAAGGACGCCGAGTTCCTCGGCCTGGGTGATCGCCAGATGCAGCCGCTTGACCGCCAGCGGGTACTCGGCGCGCACGTATATGTAGCCCTCGTCGGCGCCGATGGCGAACGCGGCGATGATCAGGCCCTCGATGACGGCATGTGGGTCGCCCTCCATCACGCTGCGATCCATGAACGCCCCCGGATCGCCCTCGTCGCCGTTGCACACGACGTATTTCTTGTCGCCCGGCGCGCGGCTGGTGAACTCCCACTTCAGGCCGGTCGGAAAGCCGGCCCCGCCCCGGCCGCGCAGCCCGGAACGCTTGACCTCCTCAATGACCTCTTCGCAGCTCAATGCCTCCAGGACGCGCACCAGCGCCGCGTAGCCGCCGGCGGCCAGGTAGTCCTCCACCCGCTCCGGGTCAATGAAGCCGCAGTTGCGCAACACGACCCGCCGCTGCTTGCGGTAGAACGGGTGGTCGGGGTACGGCTGGTCGGGCGTCCCTGCCCGGCCCACGAGCCGGTCCTGGAGCCCCCCCCCGCCGGCCACGGCCTCATCGACCAAGAGCGGCGCGACGTCAGGGGTGATCCGGCCGTAGCTCAGGCGCTCCCCGTCGCGCTCGACATCCACCAGTACCTCAAGCTCGCATATCCCTATGCAGCCGGTCTGCACAATGGGCACATTGATGCCCCGCCGCTTGAACTCCGACTCGATGGCGCTCACGACCTCGCGGCCGCCCGCGGCAATGCCGCACGTGCCCAGGCCCACCCACAGGCGCGGGCCGCCCTTCTGCGGCGCTGCATCCTTGAGTTCCCGCTGGCGCCTCGCCAGCCCCCGCAGATCCATCTTCATGCCTTCACCGCCTTGCCCGCTCATAGTCAGGCTGTTGCGCCCCGTCATCCGTCATCTCATGGCAGCCCACACAGTTTCCTGGGCTTCGACGCCTGCCGGGTCGGTCCCTGCAACGGGGTTCCGGCCATGAAATTCGAAAAGAAGCCTCCATTTGGGAGCAACTCACCCGCCTCGATGCAGTCGCACGTCCGCTGGTGGCGCAGTGCACCCCACGCGGCAGTTCGCCGCGGGGGGCCGGGCTTCCTGCCGCGCGCGGCGAGCGCGCGCCCCGCCCGCGCCTGGCACAGGGCGTCAGGTGCTCGACTTTTCTCCTATTCCCTCTTGATCCTGCCGCCGTAGTGCCATACAATGGGGGTAGAGCCATTCTATGAGCGGGAGGTGTAGGGAATGTACGTCGAGGCTGAGGTCATGGTTGTGTCTCTGGATGCCGAGCAGTGCGTGTGTCTGAGCCGCAATTAGTGCCAGGGTCCGTTGACCTGTCGCGTTGCCCCCAGGGGACTGTGCGACGCTAGGTCATCTGCGGGGAGGCCCGTTGGCGGCGGCGCGCCGCGACGGGCTTCCCTGCTTCCTCGTGGGCGGCCATGAGGACGCGCCGGAACTGGCCCGGAGCCTGTCAACGGGGTCACCCCCCGGATGCCGAAATCGGACTGAGAAAATGTCACCCCGCGGGGCCGGCGGAGAAGGCGGCGCGCTTGCGCAGCTACGCGGCGAGACAAGCAAGTGCGGCGAGGAAGCCCCGTACGCCTAGCGGGTATTGACAGACTATAGTCTGCTGGGACATAATGGGAGTGAGGTCAACCAATGGTTGGCAGAAGGCGCGCCGGGCTAGGGGGCGGAAATGGCCGTGGCCACCCCGGAACCAGACGGTGGGCTTGAATCGGCGGCCTGGGTCGAGGTCCCGCTCCTGGTTGCCGTACCTTGTGGGTCGGGCTGGCTGGCCCTGAAGCGCCGCATCCTCGTCGCCCTGCGGCGGCCGGGCGCGGGGCGGGTGCTGCCGCAGTCGGGGCGCTACAGCGACGATTGGCTGGAGTACGCCGGCCTGGCGCTGCGCTGTGCCCTGCGCCTTGGTGGCAAAAGCCTGCCCGGGGCGCCCGGCGCCGACCTGCTGGTGGCGCGGCCCGGTGAGCCCGCCAGGCCCGCCAGCCCCGGTGCACCCGACCGCGCGCTGGCGGGGGGCAGCGCCTCGTTCCCCATCGCCCTGGCGCTGGCCTGGGCATTGGCGCGGGCGACGGGCGGGAGGGCGACGGCCGGTGGAACGGCGCCCGCGGCCGCGGCGTTCCCGGCCGTGTATGCGTCGGGATACCTCGCCGGCGAGGACGGGAGGCTCCTGCCCGGGCGCGCCGATGTCGTCGGCGCCAAGGCCGCGCTCCTGGAACACCTGCACCCCGGGGGTGATTACATCTTCTTCGTCCCGCCGCACGGGGCAGAGCCCAGGCGGAGTACGACGGTCGTGCCCGACGTCGGAGGCGCCCTCGCCGTCCTTGGCGCGCGGGCCGCCGCGCCGGCGGCCGGGGGCGATGCACGGCGAAGGGAGATTGGAACATGAAGCTGCCCCAGGTGCCCGGGCGAGTGATGCTGCGCGAGGACGGGGGCGAGTGGTACGCGATGAACCTGGAGACGGGCAACCTCTTCAAGCTCAACCGGTCCGCCTTCGACATCCTCTCCTTCTGCCAGCGGGGCCTGACCGTCGACGAGGCCGTCGCCGAGATGTCGGCCCACCACCAGAGCGGCCTGGATAAGATTCGCCCCGACATCATCAAGACGATCGCCCGTTTCAAGGAATACGGGCTGCTGGTGGAGACCGCGGTCGTGGAGACCGCGGCGGAAGGGACGGTCGAGGGGAAGTGAAAGTACTGCTGGCCTTCCCGCCCCACCCGGTACCCTACCCCGGACGCGTCGAGCCGCTGGGGGTCGAGTACCTCGCCGCGGCGGTCTCCGACCGGGCCGAGGTGGGCATCTTCGACGGTTACGGCGGGCGCCTGAGCCCCGCCGGCATCGTCGCCGGGGCGGGCCGGTTCGCGCCCGACGTGCTGGGGGTCTCGACCCCCCACAACAGCCAGGTGCCGGCGGCGCTGGAGCTGATCCGCGGCGTGCGGCGCATCCTCCCCGCGACCACCATCGTCTGGGGCGGCAACTGGCCGACCTTCGCCCCGGAGCGGGCGCTGGCCGACGGCCCGGTTGATTTTGCCGTCCGCCACGAGGGCGAGTCCACCTTCCGCCACATCGTGGACGCGCTCGCGGCCGGGAGGGACCCGCGTCGCGACCCGCCGCCCGGGCTCGCCTTCCGCGACGGCGGCCGCGTAGTCAACACCGGCGCCCCAGAGCTGATCGCTGACCTGGACTCGTTGCCGTTTCCCGCCCGCCACCTAGTGCCGGGCTACCCCGCGCCGTACACGTCCTACAGCATCATCGCCAGCCGCGGTTGTCCTTTCCGCTGCCCGAACTGCTCCACGTCGGAAATGTGGCTGCACCGCCGCCGGCAACGCAGCGCCACCGCCGTCGCGGCGGAGATCCAGGGCCTGTTTGCGGCGTACGGGCCGCATCCGGTCGGCTTCGTCGACGACCTGTTCACCGGCAAGCGCCGCTGGGTCATGGAACTCTGCGTGGCGCTCCAGCCCCTGCGGGCCGCGGGGCTGACGTGGCACTGCAACACGCGCGTCGACTATCTTGACGCCGAACTCATCGCCGCCATGGCCCGGGCCGGCTGCTCGAGCATGTTCCTGGGCATGGAGTCGGCGAGCATCCGCGTGCTGCGGCAGTTGGGGAAGCACTACACCCCCGCCGGCGCCCGCGCCACCTTTGCCGCGTGCCTGGAGCACGGCATCGAGCCGAACGTGTCGTTCATGATCGGCCTGCCGTTCGAGACGCGCGCGGACCTCGAAGAGACGGTCAACTTCGTCGTCGCCCTGTGCCGCGACATGCCGCGCGTGCGCGTCGGCGTGCGGCACCTGACGCCGCTTTTCGGCACCCGGCTGCACCGGGAGAGCGCGGCGTTCGGGCTGGAGATCCTGGACGATGACCAGTCGCGGCTGGACCTGCTCGTCTCCCGGGTAAAGACGCGCCACCTGAGCCGCCGCGACATCGACGAAGCGTACATGCGCATGCGCATCGCCATCGGCAGAAAGCACGCCCTCGACCCCGGGGGCGCGTGAGGAATCAAAGCTACCGGAAGGGGATGGGCCCCGTGGGCGAGGAGGCGGCCGGGTCGCCGGCGGTGCGCGGCAAGTACGACGAGGTAGCGCAGACGTACGACGCCGACTACACCGCCGCGGGCGAATCGGCGCGCAACCTGGTGTGGGAGGTTTACCAGTCCATCACCTGGGCGTACATCGAGCCGCTCCTGCCCCTTCCGGCGGCCGGGCGGCGGCGCCCGCGCGCGCTTGACGCCGGGGGCGGCACCGGTCGCTGGGGGCTCAGGTTGGCCGAAAAGGGCCTGGAGGTGACGGTCCTCGACCTGTCGCCGGCCATGCTCGAGCAGGCCCAGGCCAAGGCGCGGGCCGCGGGGCAGCGCATTGAGACCGTCGCCGGTAACATCGCCAGCCTGCCATTCCCCGACGACGCCTTTGACTTCATCATGTGCGAGGGCGACCCGGTGAGCTACTGCGTTGACGACCACCAGCAGGCGATCGCTGAACTCGTGCGGGTGGCGGTCCCCGGGGCGCACGTCGCCCTCGGCGTGGACAACCGGCTGTGGGCCGTGCATGACCGCTGGACCCGTCTGGGGGCGGCGGCGGCGGTCGAAGTGCTGCGCAGCGGGCGCGCCAGCTGCCCCTACGGCCTGCCGGTGATGGCGTTCACGCCCCGCCAGCTGCGCGAGGAGCTGGACCGGGCGG
>Ga0315274_10014037_pt1 | contig 11379 bp, 8 predicted proteins | sample YL17G02_20_MG_FD_203700 | JGI IMG/M metagenome (GOLD analysis project Ga0315274, IMG submission 203700) | Sediment microbial communities from Yellowstone Lake, YNP, Wyoming, USA - YL17G02_20 | ecosystem: Environmental > Aquatic > Freshwater > Lake > Sediment | place: USA: Wyoming | collected...
CCAGTTGTAGAGCGCGGTCCGGGCGCTGCCGATATGAAAGAACCCGGTTGGGCTTGGGGCCATTCGCACACGAATGTTATCTTTCATAAATTTCTATCGCTAATTCTATAAACTCTTTCATTGCGATTATCTTTAGCAGGGATTAGCATTTAGGGCTTGGGGCTTAGTATTAATAACCCCGATCCGTATTTCTTTTAACTAATCCCTCTATCCTAATCCCTAAGCCCTAATAGACGGAGAGAGGGAGATTCGAACTCCCGTCCCATCTTTCGACAGGAAACCGCTTAGCAAGCGGGTGCCTTAGACCGCTCGGCCATCTCTCCATATATAGGAATTAGCATTTAGGGCTTAGGGATTAGTTTTAAAGATCCAAAGAATCCTGAATGCTTTTTTTCAAAGAACGTAACATTTTAATAACTTCAATATTTTCCTGTTCAATAATTTGCGCCCTTTCAATTATTCTTGGCTGCGCAAATTTTCGGCTCTTTTTTATAACCTGCAACCAATTGTCAGTTTCCTTCGCTTCCCGAAAGGCAATTTTCAAAATCCTATTGAACTCTCTGCTGCTTCCACTACTATGCCCTTCGGCAATATTAGCACAAACTGACGTGGAAGAACCTAAAATTTGTTTGGCGATTATATTGCTTGCCGGTCCCGATGGAAATAATTCGACAAGTTCAATAACCTTATCTATAACAGATAATGCCTTCTGCCAAACCTTTAAATCCTTATAATCTTTTATTTTATCACCCATAAATACCCCCCTTATTCCCCTTTTTAAATAACTCCTCTATCCTAAGCCCATGATCCCAATTTTGTTTCGTTACTAATCCCTCTATCCTAATCCCTAATCCCTAAAACACGGAGGGCGAGGGATTCGAACCCCCATGGGATTGCTCCCGGCGGATTTCAAGTCCGCTGCCTTACCAATTAGAGCTAGCCCTCCAAAAATTGGGCCGGATTCTATTATAACTATTATATTTTTAATGTCAATGTAAAATCGCCAATGCTTGGACAAAAATATTATTAAAAAACCTCCTCACCTTAATCCGCTCCTCAAAGAGGAGAGGGAATTGTGTTGTGTTTGAAAGACTTAACGACTTAATCCTTCTTCCTGTAATAATAGGGAGAAGGTAAGGGTGAGGGTTACCAACTTTTTCATCTCCGTAATCTGCCTTTTTTATCTCCGTAATCATCCGTATTTAATCTTGACTTTTTCCCAAAAAGGGTTAATATATACCATGTGGTTTAAAAAGGATTTGAAAGCCAAACCGGCGGAAAAGCTGAATTTACCCGAGGGCATCTGGCTCAAATGCGACAGCTGCGGCGAGGTCCTGTACCGCAACGAGCTGGAAAAAAACCTCTGGATCTGCAGCAAGTGCAATTTCCATTTCCGGATCAACTGCCGTCAGTACATCTCGCTCCTGCTCGACGATGGCAAGCTCGAGGAGTTCAACGCCAATATCGAACCCCTGGACCCGCTGGAATTCCCCGAATACAAGAAAAAACTGAAATCCGCCCAGCAGAAAACCGGCATGAAAGAGGGCATCATCACCGGCACAACCAGCATCGGGGGAATCCCGGTCGTCTTCGGCGCCATGGAATTCGGCTTCATCGGCGGCAGCATGGGTTCGGTGATCGGCGAGAAGGTCGCGCGCGCGATCCGGACCGCCCGGGAAAAGGAAATCCCCCTGATCATCATCACCACGACCGGCGGCGCCCGCATGCAGGAAGGCATCCTGTCCCTGATGCAGATGGTCAAAACCTCGGCCGAACTGGCCCTGTTAAATCAGAAAAAAATTCTCTACATTTCGATCCTGGTCAATCCTTCCTACGCCGGAGTCATGGCGTCCTACGCCTCCCTGGGCGATATCATCATCGCCGAACCGGGCGCGATGATGGGTTTCACCGGGCCCCGGGTGATCGAACAGACGATCGGCGAAAAACTTCCCCCCGGCTTCCAGCGTTCGGAATTCATGATGGAACACGGGCTGGTCGACCTGCTCGTTTCCCGCAAGGACCTGAGGAATACCCTGATCAAGATCCTCACGCTGGTCGTAAAAAATGGCCGAACTGCGGTTAAATAATGTCACCAAAGTTTTTGATAAAAAAGTCTACGCCTGCCGGGACATCACATTCGAAGTCCGTGACCGGGAATTCGCGGTTTTGCTCGGACCATCGGGTTGCGGCAAAACCACGATTCTGAGACTCATTGCCGGCCTTGAGGAACCCGACGCGGGTGAAATATTTATCGAACATAAACGCGTCAACGAAATTCCGCCCAGCAAACGCGATATCGCCATGGTTTTTCAGAATTACGCGCTGTACCCGCACATGACCGCCGGCGACAACATGGCCTTTGGCCTGCGCATGCGCGGATACCCGAAGCCGGAGATCGTAAATCGGGTCAAAGCGGCCGCGGCGATCCTCGAGATCGACGGACTCCTGGACCGAAAACCCCGTCAGCTATCCGGCGGCGAACGGCAGCGGGTCGCCCTGGGCCGCGCGCTCGTCCGCCAGCCCAAGGTTTTTCTGTTCGACGAGCCCCTTTCCAACCTCGACGCGAAACTCCGCGTTCAGATGCGCGCCGAACTGACGCGCATCCACGAACGGCTTAAGGCGACAATCGTCTACGTGACCCACGACCAGGTCGAGGCCCTGACTCTCGGCGATAAGATTATCGTCTTAAAAGACAGCCGGCTCCAGCAGGTCAGCGATCCGGCCGACCTGTACCAGCGGCCGGTTAATAAATTCGTCGCGGGTTTCGTGGGCAGCCCAGCCATGAATTTCATGACCGGGCAAATCCGCATGGAAGGAAACCAGACCGTATTCCGGGACAGTGATTTCCGGCTGTCCCTCAACCACCGGTTTGATAAATACCGGGACCAAGACGTGACCATCGGCATCCGTCCCGACGATTTTTCCGCGACCTCCGGCTCGGACCTGGTCCTCACGGTCGACGTCACCGAGCCCCTGGGCAGCGCGGTCTACGCCTATGGCAAATCCGGCCGGAATCCGATCCAGGCACGCGTGCCCGAAAGCCTGACCGCGGTCCGCGGTCGGAATTTAAGCCTGAAGATCGATCCCGATAAAATTTATCTCTTCGATGGAAAAACCGATACCGCCCTCCCTTAAAAGACACCGGTTCCGCTGGTTCCTGATTTTCATCGCGGCCCTGGCCTTCGGCATTCTGGTCGGTTTCTACATCTCGGTAATGAACGGCTTGCCGCCGGCCGAATCCATATCCTTTTTCAGCCCGCCGGTCGCGACGCGGGTCTTCGACCAGAACGACAGCCTGGTCGGCGAGTTCTTCGTGGAACGCCGCGAGCTGACCAGCTTGGACCGGGTTCCCAAATACCTTAAAGATGGATTCATCTGCATCGAGGACAAGCAGTTTTACCGCCACTGGGGTGTTAACATGTTCGCGCTCTTGCGCTCCCTGCTCAAGAACCTGCTGCACATGAAAGTCATGGGCGGCGGCAGCACGATCACCATGCAGCTGGCGCGGAACATGTTTCTTACCCAGGAGCAGACCATGCTCCGGAAACTCAGAGAAATGGCGCTGGCGGTCCGGATCGAACAGGCCTACACCAAGGACGAAATCCTGGAAAAATACATGAACCAGGTGAATTTCGGCCAGGGACGTTATGGCGTGAAGACCGCGGCGCGCTATTATTATAACAAAGAAATTCCCGATCTTGACCTGAGTCAGTGCGCCATGCTCATCGCGCTCGCCAAGTCGCCCGAGATCTACAGTCCCTACAAGCAGTCCAAACGCGCGCTCAGCCGACGGAACCTGGTCCTGGGAGAAATGGTCAAGGGCCGCTACATCACCCGGGATGAATACGACCGGGCGCTCGCCGAAGGATTGAACGTGGTCGAGCATAAGCCGGAAAAGGCCGTCGGCGAATACTATCTCGAGGAGATCCGGCGCTACCTGGAGATGAAATACGGCGGCGAGTTCCTGTACCGGAGCGGTGCGAACATCTACACGACCATGGACCTGCGGATCCAGAAGGTCTGCGAGCAAATGCTGGAAAAACACCTGGCCCAGGTCGAAAAGGAATACCATTTTTCCATGCCCAAGGTGAAGTTCGACTCCCTGGCCGACTCGCTTTTCCTGACCGACACGATGAGCGTCATGCCCTATCTGCAGGGCGGGATCGTCGTCATCGACCAGCACAAGGGCGAGGTCAAAGCGATCGTCGGCGGCCGGGATTTCGCCCAGAGCAAGTTCAACCGCGCGACCCAGGCGTTCCGCCAGACCGGCAGTATCTTCAAAGTCTTCGTTTTCACCGCAGCCATGGACAACGGTTTCACCGCGGCCGATATCGTGCTCGACCTGCCCATCGTCCTGGAGATCCCGGGCGTGGACAGCATTTACCGTCCGTCGAACTTTGACAACCGGTTCATGGGACCGATCACTCTTAAAAAGGCGCTCGCCCTTTCCCGAAATTTGGTCGCGGTCCGCCTGATCCGGACCATCGGCCCGGACCTGGTGGTTAAATACGCCCACAACCTGGGCATCAAGTCGCCCCTCCTGCCGGTCATCTCCCTGGCACTCGGTTCCTGCGAGGTCAGCCTCTACGAGCTGACCCACGCCATTTCCACGATCGCCAATTACGGCGAGGAAATGCCGCCGGTCATGATCCGCAAGATCACCAACAAGGACAACACGGTCATCGAGCGGAACGAGTTCATGTCCGAACGGCGGCTCTCCCCGCAGGTCAGTTATGTGATCCTCAACATGATGCGGGCCGTGGTCGACGGCGGCACCGGCCTCGAGGTCCGGAAGTATTACAAGGGTCCGGCCGCGGGCAAGACCGGCACGTCCAACAATTACGCGGACAACTGGTTCGTCGGTTTCACGCCCAAATACACCTGCGGCATCTGGGTCGGCCACGACGATAACCAGCGGATCTTCCGGGGCGCAACCGGCGGCATCATCGCCGCGCCGATCTGGGGCGATATCATGCGCTCCGTCAACAGCCTCCACGCCGAGGATTTCCCGGCACCCGAAGGCATGATCTGGTGCAAGATCTGCCCGAAGTCGGGCCTGCTGTCCACCGAATACTGCCCCCAGCCCAGAGAGGAAGTTTTCATCAAGGGCAGCGAACCGACCGCGCACTGCGACGTGCACAGCTTCAGCGGCTCGATCGAGGGTTACGAGGACTTCGAGAAGATCGACCGCGCCGCAACGCAGGGATATTAATAGGGACTGGGAATTAGTAAACAGCAGAACACCAGAAGATCAGAATACCAGGCTATCAGGAAGTCAGTTCCCGGGATATCAGTTTTAAAAAATCAGAAAATTAGATTTTCGGGATTATTTCAGCATCTCAATTAGACCCTGAATTCATTTCAGGATGATAAATAAGAGACCTTCAAATAATATATAAAATAAACCAGCCCGACCACGACCCAGGTCGACAGCTCGGTCGGTACACGGTGCCACGAAAAAGCGACTTCGCGACGGGGGATATCCTTCAATTTTATCTCTTCGCTGACGGCGATGACGCCGTATTCGACGATGAAGACCATCAACAGCGCCGCGGCCAGCGGCCAGGGCGGCCAAAAGAGGGCGATCGCCGCCAGAACGAGAAAAAAGTTGCCTATATATAGGGGATGGCGCAGGATCCGGTAGGGTCCGCTCGTGATCCGGTAGATGCTGTCGAACTGCCGGCCCCGCGCGTGGCGGCCGATATAACCCGCGGCCCAGGCCCGGATTGCCAGACCGATCAGGGTCAAAAAAATGGCGGCGCCGATTGTGCCTAAAGAACCGGTTTGCCCCTTTACGACCAGGACAACAAAAAAAAGCACCCCAATCAATGCCCGGTATTTAAAGAGTAATTTTCCAATTTTATTAATCATGAAGATATTAACTCTTTTATGAAAAATTACAGGGCTTAGGATTTAGGGCTTGGGGCTTAGTTTAAGAAATAAACCCATACTAATCCCTAATCTCTTATCCCTAATCCCTAATTCTGTCCCCTACGGGTCTTCAAATAATACTCTATTAATAACATGAGATCCCTTTGGGGGACTTCCTATAATTTAAATTTGTTTACTTACTAATCCCTAATCCCTCAGCCCCAATCCCTATCTGAGGATGCCGGAGAGGGGATTTGAACCCCTATACCCTTTCAGGTGCTAGGTCCTGAACCTAGTGCGTCTGCCAGTTCCGCCACCCCGGCTCGGGTATATGATATTCAATCCGATTCCAAAGTCAAGGCATTAAGCTTATCAATCACCGATGCCTTTAATTCGCCGATCATCTTCCGGAAACTTCTGGGTAAAAACTTCTCCAAATCGTCCTTCAACGATCCGGCCGGTATTTCCTCAACGGTTTTTATTAATACCGACCGATCATACTCCTTTTTATAGAACCGCATCTTGTTCACGACGTACTTTTCGTTCAGTTTTACGCCCTTGGAAAACAAATACCACAGGTCGAATAAATCCCGTCCCTGTTTCCGGGTAAGAATCGCCCGGATCTTTTCGGCGAGGACTTCCTCGAGATCGCAGTGAACGACCAACGGGTACGGCGAAACGGGAAATTCCGTTTCGATCACGCTGGTTTTTCGAGTCAACGGTTTTTCCCGCAGCGACATTTCGATCCGGACGGTCAGGGGGCGGATCGACAGATCCGTGGGGAATTTTAAGCGGTGGACCAAAGAACGGACGTCTTCCGACATCAATTCGCATTCCAATCCGGCGGTTTCCCGGCTTATTTTTTCGACGGTCGATCGAATCATATTTTTGATTTCCGTTTTTGAAATATCCGCAGTGAAATCCAAATCCTCCGAGAAACGGAACGAGCGCAGCAGCAAATGGATCAACGTGCCACCCTTAAAAAAGACGTTCGCGCTGTCGGTGATCTGATAGAAATCCCGAAGGAAAAGAAGCTGCATGTATTCGCGCAGTATCGAATATTCGTCGATATCGAATTTTCGCGCGAGTTCGGTTACTGTTTTTCTTTCGATCATAGCCCCATCCTTTCTACCAAATTAAGCAGGGGAAGAAAAGAATAATTCCGCAAATAGGCCTTAAATTCCTTCCGGTTTATCGCCTTCCAATCGATCCCCTCAAAATTGAAAGAGCGCGAGTTCTTGGATACCAGATACAGCAAATCGAGCAGCGCTTTTTCCCGGGACGCAATCAAAACATGGCGGTCCCTGACGTATCCGAAGAAATATTTCGAGTTAAGATGTGTATATTCAAATTCATTGTTAAACGCGGTCTTTCTCTTCGATTTATTGGTGGAAACCGACGTTATGGTATATGGCGCCTGGCTGATAACTCCGTAACGGTATAAAGCCGACTCCAGCGAAACATACGACGGGACATACAAACTATTTGCGATTTCGAACAGATCGGGCGGTGTCGTAACGGCAGAATAAACGCCATTTGTAATCCTTGTTAAAATACCGTTCCTGGTCAGACGTTCCACCGTCTTATAGATCGTGTTCTTGTTGTTCGAGCCGACCATTTTGGCGATGTCCACCGCGCTGAAGATACGCCGGCCGGTGCGGTTGATGGCCTTCATTAAATCGATCGTTTTCATAGATACCTTATCCTGTATCAAATTATACAGAAAATGGAATCTATGTCAATGGATGATTTTAAGCAATTTGTCGTTTTCCAATACCTTACCTGGTGCGTCTGCCGGTTCCGCCCCCCGGCTTGGGTATATGATATATATTATGGATTTAAAATCAGGATTTTTATTCTGGTTTACTTTACTTCGTGATTATAACCTTTTTCGTAAAATTCTTACCGGCTAGTTCAAAACGAACAAAGTAAATTCCTGCCGGCAGATTACGATTCGAATATTCAATACTATTACGGTTCAACAAGTCATCGCCGTTCGGAATGAAGGTCACAAAACGACCGGACTCGTCGTAGAGCTTTATCGAACCGCGATTTAAAAAATCTGAATTCCAGGTTATTATAAATGATCCACGATTAGGATTTGGCTCAATTGCCAATACATGAATTGGATCATTGGTGTTGGATTTTTTTTCAGAGATATTATACCAGCTCTCCGATGTGAAACAAATTTGATAAGCGTTGTCGCATCGCGTCCAGGCCGCGACGGCTTCACCTATTCCCATGTTACGACTGACTGAAGGACGATAAATCCCGCTTAAATTCATCCCGCCAGTAACTGCAATGGGATAGGACCACGTTGATGGATCATTGATATTAGCTCTGACATGTAGAACATATTCGGAAGTGGGCCCGTCCTGTCGATAAATACCGTAAAATGCGTTACTTAAATTGTCCACCCAAATATCGGACAGGTATTCTTCGTATGATGATATCCAGATATTCGATGTCCATATATGATTGTCGTTCGAATATAGATATCCGACATTCCGATTGATCGTATTCCCAGTATCAGATTGAGTTAACAGAATAACCCAATTATTATTGATATGTGACCCGGCAATCCTCGAATCGTATTCGTCCTTATGATTGTCAATCGGGGTTAAAATATTTTCACTACTCCAACTTCCGCCAAAGTTGATGGAAAACCATCCCCAGACACTCCGGTCGTAAGTAGTTGGATAAGCGCTGGGATGCAGCCATGCGGTTAACCATAACACGTCACTCGTTGATCCAAACGCGATATCGGAACCGCTAAAATAAACACCGGTCCCGATAGTTGAGTAAAGACATGAGGGGCCGAGTTCCCATGATCTAACATCAATTTCATCCGATCTTGCGAACATCACCCTGGTGCTGTCCGGGCTAATGCCGTAAGATTCGATCCAGGCCGCATATAAGTATTCATTGGAATTATAAACCGGAGAATCATCAACCAGACGCAGATCAGTATATTCACATCGATTGTATCCGCCGGTTGGTGAGCCGTAATATATGCAGCTGTCGCTTGCTCCAGGAAGGCAAACCCTAAACCATGTCCTGCTTGAATTGTCGGATATCCTTTTAATAACGTACCACATGATAATCGTGTCTTTTATCATGCCGATTCCGGGTGATGATGCTTTATAATCACTTCGAAAACTATATTCCCAATAAATTTGCCAATTATATCCATTGTCAGTTGATCGATGTACAAGTATATGATCATTATCCAAGCTGTCCCAAATTGAAATCGCATATAATTGACCGTCCGAGGTCGAGGTGATTTTGACGTCATACACGTCGACCCGCGGGTCGATCGTCACCCACCAGCCCCATCGTTCGCCGCCGTTGTAATATAATAAATCGTCCGGCATTGTGTTTGTTTTATGATTGATTGATTTTTCGCCGACCGTAGCCGGGTGACGATTCAACACTGGAAAGACTTTGATATCGGGAGCTTTGATACGTTCTCCAGTTAACGGTAAAACTCCTGCGCTACAATCTTTCGGAGATAAATTGATTATCAAAAGAAATAAAATCGTCATTTTTACTTTAATTTAATTATCTTTCCATAGAGTGAAGTGCCATTATTCTCAACCCTGCAAAAATAAATACCCATTGGCACTTCTTCACCCCTGCTATTCATGCCATCCCAAATAATTTCCCGTATCGGTTTTTTAAATCCAGACAATCCCGGGAACTCCTTAACCAGCGAACCCCGAACATCATATACCCGATACTTCAAATTTTCATTATTCAATCCGTCGATTTTTATTTTTACTGCGCCCTTAAATGGATTAGGAAATGCCCGAATATGAAACTCACAGGGTACATCAGAATGAAAATTATCTATTCCCAAAGTGTCGCCATGAATCACCGAAATGGATGGCGGATAGGACGAGTGATAAGGATACCCCTGCGTTACATAAACACGATTCTGAGTGGAATTCCAAACTAAATTATTAGGATACCGCCCTACTGGAATTATCGAGGTTATGGTATCGCCTGCTCCATCGATCAATTTTACGGATGCATTGTTGTAGGCCGAATATGTGCAAAATATTTTATTATTTATAGGATGAGTATATAATAGGGATCGACAAGTATATCCGATCGAGACAATCGTTTCAATCGAATTAAACGCCCCATTGATCACCGTAACATTTCCGTTCTCATTGCCGCAGTAAATTTTATTATTGACCGGATTATAGGCCAGGGTAATCGGGAAGTATTGGGTTTGAAGCCAAGTAATAACCGTATCACCAACTCCATCGATAATATATACTCGATGCGCATCCTTGTTTGTACAGTAAACCTTGTTGTTGGCTGGATTGAAAACTAGCGCCTTGGGCCATTCGGGGGATGAATAGCCGTTTCCCAATACTGCGATTATAGTATCCGCGTAACCATCAATTATGGTTACATTATTAACTCCCATAACATGGTTACCCACATATACTTTATTGCTGATTGGGTTAAACACCAATCCCTGGGGTTTCCCGGAAACGGAAATCGTTTTTAAGAGCGTATCGGCGGCACCGTCTATGACCGAAACACTCGAATCATTTTTATTGCCGCAATATAGTTTATTGTTTATTGTATTTAAAACCAACGGCATTGGATAATCTCCGACCGATATCGTTGAAATTACCGTATCGCTTGATGCATCAATGACCGATATCATATTTTTTAAAGCACTGACGCAATATAATTTATTACTCAGCCCGTTAAACAGGAGCGAAACCGGCTGATCTTCAACAACGGTCGTATTAATTATTGAATTCACCGTCCCGTCTATAGCAAAAACGCAATTTCCAATACTGTTTGCGCAATATACCTTATTATGTATTGGATCATACGCCAATGCCCCCGGAAGGCACATCGTAATTATATAACCTATCATATCGTATGTTGTTCCATTAAATACCGTGACATTATTGGTTAATGAATTTACGCAAAACAGTCTGTTATTAACGGCATTTACAACAAGCGCGCAAGGATTACCGCCGCGTGATGCCACGGTCGCGATCACGCTGTCCATCAACCCATCGATTATGCTGATCGAATCACTTTGACCGTTCGTGCAATACAGTCTATTGTCCGGCGGATTATACATAATGAAATTCGGGACTTCGCCGACGGTCACGTTAGCGACAATATTATTGGTATTACCATCGATAATTGTCACATAATTACGATTTGGATATAAACAATAAACCTTGTTGTTCTGAGAATTATACGCCAGTGCATAAGGCTGGCCATCAACCCGTACGTTATCTATCATTTGATTTGTCATACCGTCGATCACCGTAATGTCATTCGAACCATAATTGGCGCAGTAGATACGATCCGAAACCGAGTTGTAAACCAACGCGCAAGGCTGGTCTCCGGTCGGCAACGTCGCTATCACCATGTCGGTCGAATCTTCAATGATCGTAATATTGTCGCTTGCACGATTTGCGCAATACAATTTATCGTCGTGCGAGTTATAAGCCATGGCTTCGGGCA